>ERZ1026901.1372-NODE-1372-length-14236-cov-11.181299_pt1 | contig 14236 bp, 11 predicted proteins | sample MGYA00380179_ERZ1026901 | MGnify/ENA primary metagenome ERZ1026901 (study PRJEB33269, sample SAMEA4719815) | human gut metagenome | biome: human-associated habitat; feature: organic feature; material: feces | place: Cameroon | collected 2013-10 ... | reverse complement strand
CTCACGGCTGCCCCAGAATTAAAGGCTACAACGTTAGCAGATTACTGCTATTCTAATATGTTCCGTGGTTGTACAAGTCTCACATCTGCCCCAGAATTGCCTGCTACAACATTAGCAAATAACTGCTATACTTTTATGTTCTATGGTTGTACAAGTCTCACGGCTGCCCCAGAATTAAAGGCTACAACGTTAGCAGATTACTGCTATTCTAGTATGTTCTATGGTTGTACAAGTCTCACGGCTGCCCCAGAATTAAAGGCTACAACGTTAGCAGACGGATGCTATTATATTATGTTCTATGGTTGTACAAAATTGTCAACCGTCACCATGTTGGCACCAAGCGACCAAATTTCGAAAGCATCTAATTGCTGCTATAAGTGGTTGTATAAAGCCGGAACCGGCGAAACCGTAACTTCTCGCACACTCAAAGTAATGGATGCGGATGCCTATACTGCGTTGGAAGGCGATCTCCCTGACATCTGGTGTAAAGGCACTGCAGGTACTACCGTGCTATATGAAAATAACAGCAAATAGAACAGAACCCATTAGATAATGTATAATTTATAAATAAAGAATAAAGATGAAAACAAAGTATTACATGATTGCTCTCGCAGCAATGACCATGATGCTGGGCAGCTGCTCAGACAGCGAGAATACAACAGGCACCGAGGCGCCTAAGTCAATCACCGTTTCTACAAGCATCGGCAAGATGACCCGTATCACTACGGACGCCAAGGGAACACAGACTTTCTCTGAAGGAGATGAAATCAGCGTGTATGCCTGGACAGGAAGTGCAGAAAATGTTCCTGCTGCCGCTGGAAGAGTGGTGAACAACGCCATCAACAAGCTCACTGACAAGGTTTTGGTGGCCACACCGCAGATGCTGTGGAAGAACAATGTGGATAAGCATTACTTCATCGGCATCTACCCTACCAAGAACGTTGACAACCTTACTGCCGACACCTATACCTTCAATGCAGAAAACCAGGCGGCAAGCGACCTGCTGGTGGCTGTAAACACCAATGGCCTCTCCTATACCAAGGATGCCAAGGATCCCGTGAAGCTCGAATTCACCCACGTGATGGCGAAGATGGTGGTGAACCTTTCCTACAAGAACCAGTGGGGCGGCACTCCTACCGTAAAGAACGTAGTGGTTTCGGATGCCATAAATGAGGCTACCATCAACTACCTCACCAAGGCAGTGACTCCAACGACCACAGCCAAGGCTGATTTCGAGATTCCTGCTACGACAGCCAACACCCAGTATGTTTCCGTGCTCATTCCTCAGAATGGCATTCAGAAGATTGCCATCACCATCGGTGATAAGACTTTCATCTACGATAACAAAACTCCGTTCACGTTTGAGAGCGGCAAGATTACCACCATCAACCTGGAGGTAGGTCGTGACCAGGTGATTCTCGACGAAGTGAAGATTTCTGATTGGGCAGATGGCAACACCTTCCATGGCGAGGCATTCGATTAAAATCGGAGAAATATCAATAAGATAAGATTATAACATAACATTAAAAATAGAACGATTATGAAAGCTATCAAGTTTTTCGCAATATCAGCCATGGCTGCAGCCATGATTACCAGTTGCTCTAGCGAGGACGAACTGTCACAGAGCAATTATCCTAGTGATAACATCATCCGCGTTACTGCAGGAGTGAACAATGCCAAGACTCGTGCTGAGGGAGCAGGCACAGAAATGAAAAATGACTTCTCCCTGACCATCGTGAACAAGAATGCACCGAAATATACCTATACAGATAAGGTGTTCTCTAAGACTTCTGGCGACTGGGCATGCTCAGAGACTCTGCTTTGGCAGAAAGCCACAACACCTGTAGACATCGTGGCTTTTGCTCCGGCTCAAACTGACAAATTCAATGGTGTTTATGCTAATGGAAGTATCCAGCCTATAACTTATAGCGTGGCTGACGACCAGTCTACATGGTCTGACAATAACGACTTGTTGTACTATTATGCTCCAGGCTTCAACCCTGGCAAAAGTCTCGTGGATAAGAAGCTGAATATCCAGTTCAATCATGCTTTCTGTATGATTGACATCGTTGTGACTTTGGGAACCGAGTTCAACAAGCCTGAGGTTCTTAAAGAATCCCCTATCGTAAAGGTGACCTTAGGAGGAACCAAAATTGCGGCAAATGTAGATGTTACAAAAGCTGCTAGTGTCGTAACAGTCAGCGAAACAGATGCTGCTACCGACATTACCACCACCAAAGGTTCATTCGACAAGGCTGCAAATGCAGAAGCTAACGCCAAATCACACTTCTCTTGCATTGCCATCCCACAGACCGTTGCAGGAAAAACCTTCAAGGTGTCTTTGATGACTGCCGGCAAGCGCTATGAATGGACTTCTGCAGAACCAGTCGAGCTGAAGAGCGGCTACAGATATACCCTCAAACTTAGCATGGGTAATGATGTGGTATTGTTGAAGGGTGGCAGCATCTCCGCTACTCCATGGACAGAAATCACTAGTGACAAGCCTCTTGAGACAGACTAAAGAATATGAACTTAAAATAGAACAACTATGAAATATCAGAAGATATTGGGTCTTGTAGCAACAGCCGGCTTATTGCTGGCTGGTTGCGCTACAGATTCCGACAACAGTAATACATGGCTCAGCGACCCGAATGCCGTTCACGTTTCGGCTTCGGTGGGCAGCATCTTTACCCGAAGCAATCCGGCTGCATCTGATGAAGCCGGACAGAAGAGTTTTAATACTGGTGATGTGATGGGTGTCAGCAATAATGGCACATCGATCACCTATACCTACAATAAAGGCACCAACGACTGGCAGCCAGGTAATGGAAGTTATCTGGTATGGGATGCTAGCAACCTCACTTTCCAGTGCTGGTATCCTGCTGATGGCAAGAATACCTTCAGCAAAGGCTATATCCAGGAAGACCAAAGCAATGAAACGGAGATTGCGAAATCAGATTATATGACGGCAGCGGTAACCAACCTTACTGAAATTCCTGGTAACCGCCAGCTTAATGTGGCATTGGTGCGCAAGACTGCCCGTCTGATTCTCAACATCCAGAGTTTCAACGACCAGTTCACCGACGACACCAAGGTCAACCATATCCGTATCGCAAGCAAGGCATCTACTGATGCCGGAGAAACATCTATCACCAACATCAAGCCTTTGCAGAGTGGCGAGGGTGGCATTGGTACTACCTATACAGCCTTGGTGATGCCTGGAACTATCGAGGCAAACCTCTATTTCTTAACAGATGAAGCCACCGAGACTCCGCTCGTTGTCAAGACAGGAGCCTTGGAAGCCGGCAAGAGCTATACCTACAATCTTATTGTGGGTAAGAACAAGGTGTCCGTAGGTGGTGTTACTGTGGCAGAATGGACTACGGGTGAAATTACTGGTGGTAAAGCAGAATATAATCCAGACTTCACCTTTAAGGCAGATGCTGAGCAGAAATTTAAAATGATAACCAAAGGAAATTACACCATCTCAAAACTTCAGTATTCTGTAAATAATGGCGAATGGAATGATGTGGTTGCAAATGAAGAAGTTACCTTCGGCGGAACAAATGGCGACCTTCGTTTACGTGGCACGAACACTAATGGAACTGCATCTTCATGGTCTGTATATTCAACCATCACATTTACTAATGATGTGAAAGTAGCTTGCACAGGCGATATCCGCACGCTGCTGGACTGGAGAAACTATAGTACAGTAAATACCCAAAATGCCAGATTCTGTCATTTATTCCAAGATTGCACTGTATTAACCTCTGCCCCAGAATTGCCTGCTAAAGAATTAGCTGATAACTGCTATTCTGATATGTTCTATGGTTGTACAAGTCTCACGTCTACCCCAGAATTAAAGGCTACAAAGTTAGCAGAAAACTGCTATTTTCATATGTTCTATAAGTGTACAAAATTGTCAACCGTCACTATGTTGGCACCAAGCGATCAAATTTCGAAAGCAACTATTTGCTGCTTTGATTGGTTGTATAATACCGGAACCGACGAAACCGTAAGTTCCCGCACACTCATAGTAACAGATGAGGCTGCCTATAATGCGTTGAAAAGCAAATATTATCTCCCTACCAAATGGCAGATAGGCAATTGCACCGTTCTTGATAAAGACGGCAAAGCAATAACAGAATAATAACCAAGAGCGCAACCCCGCCAGGCGTCCCGGCGGATTTGAAATCCGCCGTAAAAAAAGGTTCGACCTATTAAAACCGGGGGATTTGTAATCCCCCAACACAAGGGAAAGCATTCTCCTTTGCTGCGGATTGCAAATCCGCAGAGCCTAAATAGGTTAGGACATTTTTTAACGCCGGATTCCAAATCCGGCGGAACGCCTGACGGAAAGATAAAGGGTAGAAGCAATATTTGCCCCACACGCCCTGAACCAACGGTCACCGGCCGAAGGGAAAGGTAAAGGGCAGAAGCTCCTAGCCCAGGGCGTGTGGGGCAAACAAGGCGAAAGTTCAGGAAAGATCTGCGTCATCTGCGCAAAAAGCTCTGCGTGAAGAAGAATAAATCTGCGTCATCTGCGAAATCTGCGTGACAAAACAACAAAGAATAAATCTGCGTGACAAAGAACAAAACATGTTTGCATGCAAACATGCAAACATGCAAACTTACAGGCATCGTAAACCCTGTCTACGATTGTCTGATGTCTCCAAGGCACAAAAAGCAAGATTTCTGGCATTGGGATTGTCGCATTATCCACCTTTTGTAATTTTGTACCAGCCTGGTACAAATTCGCTTTGTTCCATTCTGAGCCATGATAGCCATTCCCCCTACAAAGGCTGATAGAACCGGAGTGTTCCCAGCTTCCTCAACTCCCCGTTCCGGGCATACCGGGCATCCGTGGCTGGATGAGAAAGGAGGATGAACTCACGGAGCAGCAGTTCGGGATGGAAACTCGTCATCTCAAAATAGGGAACACGGGAAGTATCTACCTCATAGATGTTGCCACGCTGAAAGGCTGACAATGCCTTGTAGCCTTCATACTCCTGAAGCAGTTGGGCTTTGCCCAAGGGAGCACCGCCGAAATACTTGAATGCCCAGACATCTATCTCCCTACCCTTCGCCAGAATCTGCTCCGGACTCATCGCCAGACTTCCACTGTGATCATCCTCTGCAAAAACATAGCGGGCATGGGCATCCTTCAGAAGAAGGGCCATCGTGCTCCTGCCACCAGGCACATACCATACCCCACCCGTCTTGCGCTCGGTCAACACCGAAAGACCTTCGGGCAGTTTCCCTGCCACCGACTTCAGCGACTGATATTCCTTTTCTATACCGGCAAAGAGCGAATCTGCCTGACGGCTGCCAAAGAGCATGCCATAGAATTTCATCCACTCTGCCCTGCCCAATGGCGATGTCTCCATATAGTCGGCTGCTTCTATCAGGGGGATGCGAAGCTTGTCGAGCTTACCATATCCGCCACTGTTCTCGAAAGGAGATACGAGGATTGCCTCGGGCTTCAGGGCGATGATGCGCTCAAGGTCGGGTGCCATACTGGAACCGCAATCCACGATAGAGGCTGATGATACGCGCTTCCTGATATCGGGAATATTGATATAATCCAGATCGCATACGCCACGGATGGCATTCCCCACACCCAACTCATACATCAGCTGGCAATGCGGAGCCATGAATACGGCACTGCTTTCTACGGGGGTGCGCACGGTATCCGTGACGCATCTTACGCCCGACACCCTGCGCCTGGCAAGCTGCGCCACGGTCTCATCCCCCTCCTTGCCCTTCGGGACGAGGATATAGCGATGCAGCAGGGTGCCAGCCTTCCAGGGGTTGGCTATCATCACCTCATCATAAGTCCCTTCATCATAAGTCCCTTCACTATGCCTTACGATGGTCAGCAACTGGGCATACTTCATCTTCAACGTATCACCCACTTCCCCATCACCAGATGCCGTCTTTCTGCCCTGGCAGGCAAACAAAACTAGCGCCACAAGCGCCATGAATATACAGTTACATCTTTTCATCATAATCATTTCTTTCTATCATAATTATATCTTTTCATCATACATTATATCTTTTCATCACGCAGCAAAAGTACGATAATTTTTCGAGACCCGCAAGAAAACATCGCAAAAACTATCCACTATCGTAAGGATAAGTCGCCCTGCCTCGCTATTACCGATTAAAAAAGTTATTACATAACAAAGAAATCCAAGGAAAACGGGCAGCACTGGAAGTGGATTTCTGATGCACACTAAAATACGTATTTATATGTATTTTTATGTTAACAGGGGTGTCGCATTGGTACCAATGCGACACCTTGAACATAGGAAGTAGACACTTTTTTTGAGGAAAGAGACACCTTTAATCGAAAAAAAATGCTATATTTGCAGCATATTTAGAAGTAATGCCCATAGAAGCATTCTTCATACTGACAAGTTTAACTAAACGAACTTATATGAAAAAATCTTTAAGAATTAAAATTGGGCTACCGATTGCAACGCTTGCTGCCATCCTTCCGCTTTCAGTAACAAGGGCGGAAGTAAACGACGGTGTGCAGAAAGATGAGCAAGGATGGTATGTCGGCATAGAGGGAGGAATGCCTTTCGGCTTCTCTACTTTCTCGAGTTTCGGACACGACAAGACCCGACTCGGTTGGGACGCCGGATTTTACGGCGGCTATCGTTTCAACAACATCTGGTCGGCTGAGCTATCGGCAAAATACGGAGAGATGAACCTGGCGGCGCAAGACTGCTGCGCAGAACGCAACTACTGGCTGGGAAGCGACGGCACGATATACAAGGCCAGCGTCCTGGGAATGGACTGCTGGGAGTATACCCAGCTGAAGAGCCAGGTAAGGATGGCACAGTTGGGGGCAAGAGTAAACATCAACCTGCTGGCTCTGTTTCCTCAAACTGCCAACAGCCGCTGGGAGGTGGCTGCATCGCCTCATCTATATGCCGTGACCACCAAGGCAGATATCCGGAACCTGACGGACGGAACAACCGTGAAGAAAGGTGCCACCCACTGGCATCTGGGATATGGTGCCGACCTGCAGGTGGGCTATCGGCTGAATGACCGCCTGAAGCTGGGCATCTTTTCTGGATTGACCCGACTCACGGGCAAACGCCTGGACGACATGCCGGAATATCTGCACAAGAACAACTATGTCTGGGAAAGCGGCATCAGACTGGGAATCAGTCTCACCAAACAGTAACCCATAAAACAATACAGACAATGAAAACAAGAAACAAACTGAATATCTGGCTATGGGTGCTGGCATGCATCCCATGCCTATTGGCTAGTTGCGACCACGACGTGCATGATGGCGAAGGAGACGGAGGCCTGTCGATATCTCTCGACTGGGCTGACGAGACCGACGAGGGCACGGAAGTGAAGGACGTGAAGACGTGGATCATGAATGCAGAAAATGGCACGCTGGTGGAGCAAAGCCAGCATGGCAGTGCGCAGGAAATGGCAAGCGAGCGATATGACATGCCCAAAGGTCACTATCGCATTCTCACCACTACCAACCTGGTGGCTCCGTTCACCATCAGTGAGCAGACTAGAGGCGTTGACAACATGAACAATCTGGTAATCGGTCTGTCGGGTACGGACGCAGCACCCGAACATGCCTATTATGGTGTAACAGACATCATCATAGACCATGAAAATGTGCACCATATCGTCAAAAGCGAAATGCGACGTGTGCTTGCCGAGCTCACCATCAACATAAAAGGGGCTCCTCTGCATACGGCTATCACGGGAAAGGTATTGAATGTTGCCACCGGACTGTTTCCTTTGCAGCAAAATGAAGATGGAACTTTCGGCACGCCAACAAGGACTAAGAAAGAATGCGATATTCCTTCCGGAATAACGATGTTGGATAACATGTTTGTAACAAAAACAATGTACCTGATGCCGACGTGCGATGGTGTTCAAAACACCAATCTGTTTATCGTGCTCAAAACTCCTGATGGTAACAGCACACGCTACGACCTGAAAGCTCCCGTGATGAAGCCGAGCGGCAAGTATATTGTCAACCTGGAATACAGCGAGATGAAGCCGGAAATGAACCTTACGAGCGTCAAGATAGACGACTGGACTGAGGGTTGGGTATATTATGGTGAAATCTTCGATCCGGAGAACTAGCAATAAAAAAGTCTGCCAGCATCACTGCTCGCAGACTTCTCTTTTCATTAACCGAACCTAAAATTACATCTATTTTTCAAGATATGCAATAAAATGCAAATGATAAACCTAAATATAAACTTTTACCTGATGAAAACTATTTTTTATTCTTACCTATTTCTATATATACGCACTGCAAAATGCGTTGTCATTATGTTGAGAAACGAATTTATCTGATTCAAACGCACTATCCATTTATGCAACTTGCGTGCCAGAAACAGATAAACCAAGCTATCCTGCTGATTTACTGCCACTTATCATTTTTCTACCCTTCAAACAGAAGTGGGGAAACTGGGGAACATGTGGGGAATAATTCCCCAGAAATTGGGGAAATGCAAAAACCAAGCATTTCCAGTTCTAGATTGAGCATTTGGAAATGCACTTTTTTTATGAGTTATACTTAACAACCTACCTAGATGGAGAGATAACGAAAAGATGTTTGCTTTCAAACATGTTTGCATGCAAACATGTTTGAAAGCAAACAGACTATAGATTATTCATATACTGCACCAATGCTTCCCGAAGGATATCCTCGTATTTCTTCTTGGTTCTAGCCTTCGTCAGCATAAGCTGTTCATACTCCTCGTCCGACAGGTATGTCTGAACTCCATGCATCGATTTCCTCTTCTCTGCCTGAGTTACCTTCTTTATGTCTTTCTCCCCTACTGGCTGCACAACGCCAGGCTGTGCCACACCAGGCTGAGTTATACCTGACTGAGTTATACCTGGCTGCCCAACTGCAGATTGCCCAACACCTGGGCGAACAGCTTTATTCATATTACTGAAAGCTGCGTGAAAATCCTTTCCCATTTTTCCTAATTTATCTAGATATTAAACAATTCATTGATAACCAATTCATAGTCTATGGCTGCCGAGCAATAAGGCGCATAATGAAAGAGATCTGTCATTTCAGTCTGCGACTCGTTCACCTTGACGCAACGGCGGATTCCATGCGACAATACCTTCTCGCCATAATTCTCTCGAAGATATTCCATTGCCGAACGCACGATGCGTGGACGCTCGTCGAGCATAACAGGCAACAGGCCCAGAAGTTCCAGTTCCTTGTTCAGGGCAAACCTGCCGTTCTTCACCTCCTCCATGGCTGCCAGCACTGCCGCCAAACCATTTACAGAAAGTCCTTCCATCTGTACAGGAACCAGCAGATGGCTTGCTACCACCATGGCATTATAGGTAGATTGTGACAGGGCTGGCGGACAGTCGATGAAGATGTAGTCGAAATAATCTATAGGATTGCCGATGCCTTCGCCCGTGAAATCCATGCAGTCACTGTTGAGACAAGCTCCCAATACCTGGCGTGGTGCACCCGTGTTCTGCAGGAAAGGATCCACATCCTGCATCTTGGCAGAACCTGGAACGTAATACACCCCTACCCCATTTTTATAGATGGGCAACCCCTTGCAGGCTATCATCGAATCAAACACAGTGGCACAATCTTCTGGCGCATGATTCAGAAGAGTTAAGTTACACTGAGGATCCAAGTCTATCTCGAGGATTCTTAGATTCTTATCCTTCCGTAACATGCCAGTGGCAAGATTCTGCACTGTTGTTGTTTTGCCTACGCCACCTTTATTGTTGACGATAGCCAAGATCATTTTCAGCTTATTTTCCATGTCTTTGACTTTTAAATATTAAACTGCGTGCAAAGGTACATTAATTAATTGAAATAACCAAGAAAATATGCCGGAATGTTTGCAAGCAAACACACAAACATGTTTGAATGCAAACATTCAAACATGTTTACAGAACTGCTAATATATTGGTTTTCAAGTATAAATGCTTTCAATATGCGGGGTAACAAACATGCAAACATGTAGGTTAACAAACATGCAAACAAGCAAACATGTGTGAATGCAAACATGCAAACATGTTTGCAAGCTAAAAAAAATTGCCCGTTATAGCCCGTTTATTGAGAGAAAATTAGTAATTTTGCAGCCGGAAAGATAATATATACAGATATTTAGCAGATAAATTAGCAGATAAAAAATGATAGATTCAATTCAGAACATCTTTGTTCAGGTTAGCGATTTTCTCTGGTCGTATATCATCATTGCCGTTTTGATATGCTGTGCCGTGTTTTTCACTTGGCGAACCCGTTTCGTTCAGTTTCGTCTCATCAGGGAGATGGTGAGGCTGCTGCTCCATCCCGATAAGGTTCAGCCCGACGAGATAGGGCAGGATGAGCTGTCGATGGATGTGAAGGTGGATGGCGAGATGAAGCACATCTCTTCCTTCCAGGCATTCGTGGTGGCACTGGCAAGCAGAATCGGTACGGGTAATCTTGCGGGTGTGGCCACAGCCATCAGCGTCGGTGGTCCGGGAGCCGTGTTCTGGATGTGGATGCTGGCTTTGCTGGGTTCCGCATCTGCCTTCATAGAATCCACGCTTGCCCAGCTTTACAAGCGCAAGGGCAAGACTTCCTTCTATGGCGGACCTGCCTATTATATGAAGTATGGATTGGGCAAGGGATGGATGGGTATCCTCTTTGCCGTGCTGATGATCATCACCTTCGGTTTTGCCTATAATTCCGTACAGAGCAACACCATCTGTCTGGCATGGCAGAAGGCCTTCGGTATCGATCCTGCCACCATGGGCATCGTGCTCACGCTGCTCACGCTGCTCATCATCTTCGGCGGTATCCAGCGAGTGGCTAAGTTTTCTTCCACGGTGGTTCCAGTGATGGCAATCATCTATCTCCTGATAGCCGTGGGCGTAGTAATCTGGAACATCACCTGCCTGCCTCAGGTATTGCTCACCATTGTGGAGAATGCCTTCGGATTCAATCAGGCTGCTGGCGGAGTGCTTGGCGTAACGGTGATACAGGGCATCAAGCGAGGCCTGTTCAGCAATGAAGCAGGCGAGGGTAGTGCTCCTAATGCGGCTGCGGCGGCCACGGTGAGCCATCCGGTGAAGCAGGGACTCATCCAGGCTCTGGGCGTGTTTACGGATACCCTGGTGGTATGTTCCTGCACGGCATTCATCATCCTGGTGAGTGGGGTAGACGTCACAGCATCCAATGGTATCCAGCTCACGCAGGATGCCCTGACCCATGAGATAGGAAGCATCGGCAATCCTTTCGTGGCTGTGATGATATGGCTCTTTGCCTTCAGCAGTATCATCGGCAACTATTATTATGGCGAGACAAACGTGAGATATATCAAGGATTCCAAACTGGGCGTATTTATCTATCGCCTTGCCGTAGCTGCGATGGTGATGATTGGTGCTGTGGTATCATTGGATTTTGCATGGAGTTTTGCCGACATCACGATGGCACTTCTTACCCTCTGCAATCTTGTGGCCATCGTTTTGCTATCCCGCCAGGCCGTTTTCCTGCTGCAAGACTATCGACAGCAGAAGAAGGAAGGCAAGAATCCTGTGTTCTCCAAGGATAAAATGCCAGAGATTGCCGATCAATTGGAGGCTTGGTAAACTGGAGGCATGGCAACTGGAGGCATGGCATGCAAAACATGAGTCATATTTTGGTTAAAACTTGAAGATTTTGTCTCTTCACATAAAAAAAAGGTGGATATATTTTCTAATATCAGGTATTTTACTTACTTTTGCAACAAATATATAGAATATAAGTACTTATATAGAGCATAAGTACATTTAGACAAGATACCGGATATGGCAGATAAAAAAAAGGAAATAGCAAAGCCCAATGCAGGTGAACAATGGATTAATACTCCATTCAGCTTCACAAAGATAGATAAACAATGTACGCTCGCACAACAGCATATATTGTTTTGCGTAAGCTCGCATCTACAGGAATATGTAACGAGATTCTTCAACGAAAAGCGTGAGAAAGGTAATCTGCGCTCAGACTATATGTTTGAAGTAGATAAAGAACATGTTGCCATGAATGTACCTAAAATCAAACTGAAGTTGAATGAATTAGGTATTGAATCAAGCCACTATAAGGATCTGCGCAAAACCCTGAAGGAGCTTCTGGACTTCAGCGTGAGGATCAAGATAGATGGCAAGGCCGTCATACAGCACGTCTTTTCTAACATAACAGAAGATATCGTAACCAATGGTTATACCACCAAGCAGGGTGTCACATACGACAGGTCTAAAGGAGAGGTTGAGCTGAAGATTGACCCAGTTGTTGCCAAATATGCCTTCGACATGAGCCAAGGATTCATCCATCACATCGCCTTGATTGCACGATATGCAAGCAGGCAGAACACTCCAAGGATATATCTGTTCTTACTACGCCAAATGGGAATAAACAATGGGAAAATGACCATAAAGGTGCCATTCATGCAATTGAAGGAATACCTGGGCATGGCTAAAATTGCAGAAGACGGAACTGTTATAGAAGAACAATATCCGAAATTCTCGCAGTTTAAAAAGCAAGTATTGGATGCGGTGCAGGAAGATTTTGCCAAATTAAGCAAGGAAGACAAGGTTGATATCATGTTCACCGACTGTACACCCGTATATAAGAGGGGACAGTCAAGAGGCAATCCTGAAGCACTGATATTCAAAATCAAGAGAACTGCTTTGGGAAAAGCCCATATCAATGGCAATGTCTTGGATAAGGATAAGCAAGGACTGCCTCAGAGCAAGGAGCCTGTAATGGGCGACTTGTTTGCCCATGTAGCAACGACAGAAAATTCAAAGATAGAAATGGAAAAGGGTGGGGAGGACAAATGGAAAGAATTCCTCTCCATGATAATTGATCCTTCACAAGCAGCCTTACTCAAGAGGGTGAAATTCCTCGGCATGAAAAATCAGAGGTTCTGCGTCAAGGCTTCAAAAGAAGACTTTGGATTACTCAAAACACTGGGAGTGGAGAAAGTTGCCCAGGAATACTTTAAATGTGTAGGCTCCTTCGCTCCAACTTTCTACGAGGGGTAAACCTATAAAGAGTCGCAAATATGGCTTATATGGCTTTATTATAGCTTTATATAGCTCTTATTTGCGACTTTTTTGGGCTATATCTACGAAACCATTTACCACAAGACACCTAACATTCTATATTTCAACACTTTACAAACGCAAAAATCGTTTAAATGTAAAAACAGTACTCTTAAAGAACACAAAAAAAATGTTTCGCTATATCTCTGTTTATCAGATGTTTATATCATTCCAGGTAAATGGTTTCGTAGATAACATGGTAGGAAAAGCTTGCATATCTACGAAACCATTTACCTGGTATTTACTAACCAACTGATGTTCAACGTATTATGTTTTTTGTTTTCGAGCATAAAAATATGTCATAATTAAAAGATGGGTTTATTATATATATAATTACTTCCTTATTATGTTGATTATCAGGTTGTTGTATCTATTAAAGTAAATGGTTTCGTAGATATAGATAAGCGGTTTCGTAGATGCCTTCATGCTCAATGAAAGCCTCTATATCTACGAAATCGTTTACCTTGTTTACGCTAACTTATTGATATACTGCATGTTAACCTTTATATTTCTGAATTTGCCGGGCGGAAATGCTTAAAAAGCCTGATAAACACAAGTAATTTTTACATTGCTCTCCTGTCATATCTACGAAACCGTTTACCTGGCTTCTTATAAGTATTTAGTAATCAGTACTTTATATTTTTCCTTCAAAAAAGTAAATTTCTTTTTATAATTATAAATTAGATTATTATTATAATTACGGAAATTTCAACATATTGATTTTCAATAAGTTACAAAGCTCGAAGTAAACGGTTTCGTAGATTTAGGTAAACGGTTTCGTAGATTTAGGTAAACGGTTTCGTAGTTTTTGGTAAACAGTTTCGTAGATATGTGATTTCTTTACATTTTGAAAAGTATAGATTTTTTGCTTGAATGGAGGGGCTTCAGCCAGTGCTGGAGTTTTGCATGTATGTGGATGATCATCTGTATATGCACTTTAGGTAATTGTGCATGCACAGGTGCACGTAACGCGTATGCATGTGTCATGCGTATATGTGCGTATATATATATTAATGAGAAATGGCATATTAAGGCCCTCTAAATGTTTAAGACTGTTAAAATATGGCTAAAAATGAAAGTTTTTCCTCGAAACATTTGGCAGTTTCGGAAATAGTTAGTACTT
>ERZ1026901.1370-NODE-1370-length-14238-cov-5.349291_pt1 | contig 14238 bp, 9 predicted proteins | sample MGYA00380179_ERZ1026901 | MGnify/ENA primary metagenome ERZ1026901 (study PRJEB33269, sample SAMEA4719815) | human gut metagenome | biome: human-associated habitat; feature: organic feature; material: feces | place: Cameroon | collected 2013-10 ... | reverse complement strand
TAAATACTAATTGCTACACTGTATGACAAACAGGTTTTTTGCATTTGGCTGTTGCTCTTTGTTGCCTCTCGCGGCTATGGCACAGCAGCGTCCCAACATTATATATATAATGAGTGACCAACAAGCGGCTACTGATATGAGCTGTGCAGGCAATACCGACGTTAAGACCCCTAATATGGATCGTCTTGCCGAACGTGGAATGCGTTTCACCAATGCCTATTGCACCTTGCCGCTGAGCGGACCATCACGTGCTGCTATGTGGACCGGATATATGCCTTCGGTTATAGGTATGGAAGAGAATGAGACCCCGCTGCCCGACTCGATAGCCGTTCGCACACTTGGCACTCTTATAGAGAACTCGGGTTACGACTGTGCTCTTGCAGGCAAGTGGCATGTCAATACCAACTCGTTGCCAAGCGAACATGCCTTCGGTTTCAAGAACATACACAAGTTTATGGACAACGGACTCTCTGAGAGCGTTATCAAATATCTGCGCAACCGCGATGCCAAAAAGCCATTCTTCCTTGTTGCTTCTTTCAACAACCCACATGGTATATGCGAGTATGCACGTCGTCAGAATGTGCCGTATGGTGATGTAGACCTCAATCCGGAGCTTGCCGACTGCCCTCAGTTGCCTGCCAACTTTGCCGTAAGTCCATACGATGCCTCGACACTTCAGTTTGAGAAGAAGCGCAACCAGCGCCTTTATCCTTCTTACGACTATACTCCCGACGACTGGCGCCGCTACCTTTATGGCTACTATCGCCTTACCGAGACGGTGGATGCACAGATAGGTCAGATACTTGAAGAGATGGATCGTCAGGATCTTTGGAAGAACACTATCGTCATCTTCTCTTCCGACCACGGCGACGGCGCTGCCCAGCACCAGTGGAACCAGAAGACAGTGTTGTACGAAAGTGTAGCCAATATTCCTTTCATCGTGTGCATGCCAAAGGGCAAAAATGCAGGAAAGATTATGCCACAGCTCATAAGCAACGGTCTCGACCTTATGCCTACTGTTTGCGATTTTGCTGGTGTTGAGATACCAAAGCATTGCACCGGCAAGAGCATCCGCAAGGTTTTGGAGTCGGGTAAGGAAGACACTCCGCTTCGCGACTATGTAGTTACCGAGACCGTCTTTGCTCAAACCGCTGGCACTATAGGTTGGATGGTTCGTACCAAGGACTTCAAGTATGTTCTGTACGATTCGGGCAGAAACCGCGAGCAGCTCTTCGATATGAACAACGACCGTGGCGAGATGCGCAACCTGGCAGTTGAGCGCCGCTATCACGATGTCCTTGTTGAGCATCGCCGTATGCTGAGCGAGTGGATGGATCAGAATCCGTCGAAGCTCACTCGTCTAAGAGCCAAGTACATTCCACGCAATTAAGAGGTAGAACTCACTATACAACAACAATAATATTAGTATGAAACAACTACTAAATCTATATGCAGTGGCACCCCTCGCCCTCCTTATGCTGGCATCACAGCCAGCAAAGGCAGGCGATTATGGGTTCAACTACACAACCAAGGGCGGACGCATCATCCTCAACGACTCTACCATGATGCATGAGATGCGACAGACACCAAGTCCGCTAAACGGCGAGGTTGTTACAGCACGCAAGGTGTCGTTTCAGTGGCCTCTGCCCCCAGAACTTAGCAATACAACCGAGGCTCTCGACGGAATGGACCTTAAGCCAAAGTTCAAGAAGTCGCTTATATCTTATAAATTGCGCTATTCGCAGGACCCCGAGTTTAAGATCGGAACCGTAGAACGCCAGCTGATATGGCCCATGTTCAACCCCGATGCCGACCTAAAGGAAGGCAAGTGGTACTGGCAGTATGCCTTTGTTGTAAGCGGTAAGGAAACATGGTCGGAGCGATTGAGCTTCACAGTAGGCAACAGCCCTGCCAAGTTCTGCCCACCACCGTTCTCTAAGGTGGTCGAGGGTCTTACAGACGTGCATCCACGCATTTGGGTACAAAAGTCGTCTTGGGACCAGTTCATCGAGCAAGCCAAGACCAAGAAGGAGTACAACTGGTACGTCAACAAAGCCGAGAAGGTGATGAAGGTTCCGATGAAGGGACTTAACGACATCAATCTCGAAAAGCTCTCAAGTCTTAAGAACGAGATGAAGCGCAAGGCTTACATCACACGCGAGAGCCGCCGCATCATTGATGCCGAGGAGAGCAACGGCATGGTGCTGGTTTATGCCTACCTCCTAACAAAGAACGAGGCATACGCAAAGGAAGCCACCAAGCGCATTATCTCGATGAGCGATTGGAACAAAAGCTCGAGTGTGGCAGGCGACTTCAACGAATCGACCGTAGTATCGCTTGCTTCTATGGCATACGACAGCTTCTACGACCTGCTTACCGACGACGAGCGCAAGGCTTTGCTCAATGCCGTAAAGGTTGGTTCGTCGTCGATGTACGCACGCTACAACAACCATCTTGAGAACCATATAGCCGACAACCACGTATGGCAGATGACGTTGCGCATCCTCACAATGGCTGCTCTCGCCACCTACAACGACCTGCCCGAGGCTAACACATGGGCAGAGTTCTGCTATAATATATGGGTATCGCGTATGCCTGGTCTTAACGAGGATGGTGCTTGGCACAACGGCGACAGCTACTTCTCTGTCAACACCCGCACGCTGATAGAGGTGCCTTGGCTCTACTCACGACTCACCGGATTCGACTTCTTCAGCGATCCTTGGTATCGTGGCAACATTATGTACACCATGTACGAGCAACCCCCGTTCTCTAAGTCGGGCGGCAACGGCAGCACTCACCAGAAGGTTATGGAGCCACGCTCGCAGCGTATAGGCTATCTCGATGCCTTGGCTCGTCTTACAGGCGATACCTACGCAGCCGACTTTGTGCGCCGCACACTTGCCGAGAAGCGTGGATATTTGCGCGAATCGTTCCTCGCAAAGTCGGGCGACCTTTCTTGGTTCCGCCTCCAGTGCGAGAAGCCGCTGCCTAAGGGTAAGGGTCTTGCATCGCTCCCTGATGGATATGTGTTCCCACAGACGGGTCTGGCAGCTTTCCAGAGTAATTGGGACAACTATAAGCTCAATGCCGAGTGGACCTTCCGCTCGAGTCCGTATGGTTCTACATCGCACGCTCTTGCCAATCAAAACGCATTCAACACGTTCTATGGCGGCAAGTCGCTGTTCTACAGTTCGGGTCATCACACATCGTTTGTAGATGCCCACTCGGTTTACTGTCATCGCGGCACACGTGCCCACAACACCATGCTTGTCGACGGAATGGGACAGCGCATCGGTACCGAGGGTTACGGCTGGATACCTCGCTACTATGTAGGCAAGAACATTGGCTACGTGCTTGGCGACGCCAGCAATGCTTATGGCGAGGTGATATCAACCCTGTGGAAGACACGTGCAAAGCTCACACACATCGAGTTTACGCCTAAGACAGGTTGGGATAAGAACCACGTCAAGACCTATCGCCGACACATCGTCGACCTTGGCGACTCGGGATTGATATTCGTTTACGACGAACTTGAGGCCGACAAGCCAGTGGCATGGAACTATATGCTGCACTCGGTTACGGCACCTATCACCTTCGGCAAGGAGAAGAAGGCGCTGCACGTGCAGACCACCAACGAGGTTGGAGCATCCGATGCCTATATCTTCGCTCCTACCGAGCTTAAGGCCGACACCACAAGCAAGTTCTTCGTGCCAGCAACCAACTGGCTAAAGAGCGACTCTAAGGGCAGATTCCTCCCCAACCCCGACCACTGGCACTTCACGGCATCATCGCCAAAGAGCCAGTACTACCACTTCGCAACAATAGTGGACACACACGCTAAGGACCAAAAGCCACGTGTCCCGGTGATGCAGAAGAACGGCAAGATTACAGTGGGCGACTGGATTATAGAGCTTAACATCAAGGCGGATGGCAAGCCTTTCTTCCATGTGGTAAACTCTGTAACAAAGGCAGAGGCAACTCTCAACGAGGAGGGTACAGCCATTAAGGACGGCACAACATCGACATTGCTTGTTGACAAACTGCCTAAGCTCGAGATATAATACATTATTATATATAATGAACATTAGTTTAGATAATAAAAACAAACTAAAAACAATAAATTTATGGACTACAAGAAAAGTTTGACTTGTCTTGCCCTCTCCATGGCTGCTCTTAGTGTATCTGCACAGAGCCAGACCGTTACCGGCAAGATTGTCGACAACGACGGACTCGAAGTCATTGGCGCAAGCGTTTCGCTTAAAGGCGAGAAGGGCGTTGGCGCTGTTTCCGACATCAACGGCAACTTTACTATTAAAGCAAAGAATGCATCAAAGGACGTGCTCGTTATCTCATACATTGGTATGAAGACCCAGGAAGTGAAGGTTGGTGGCAAGAAGCAGCTTGATGTTCGCCTCGAACCTAATGCAATTACTACAGATGACGTTGTGGTTATCGGTTACGGCACAGTTAAGCGTAAGGACCTCACAGGCTCGGTATCGTCAGTAAAGAGCGACGAGTTGCTTAAGACTCCTACCAACGACATCTCTCAGGCACTTGCCGGACGCATCGCTGGTTTGCAGGTACAGTCGTCTGATGGTGCTCCAGGCTCAAGCATATCTATCCGCGTTCGTGGCGGTATCTCTATCTCGCAGAGCAACGAGCCGTTGTACGTTATCGACGGATTCCCTACAGAAGATGGTCTTGGCTCACTCGACCCTGCTTCTATCGAGTCTATCGACGTATTGAAGGACGCGTCTGCAACAGCTATCTATGGTGCTCGTGGTGCCAACGGTGTTATCGTTGTTACAACCAAGCAGGGCCACGACAACAGCAAGGCTACAGTAAGCTTGGATGCTTATATAGGTACACGCAAGATAGCAAACAGCCTCGACGTGCTCAACGTTCGCGAGTTTGTGCTTGCCGACTACGAGCGTACTCTCGGCACACTGACAGCCGACAAGACCATGTCTACATGGTATGGTCGTTATGGCGATTTCCAGCCAGGCGAGGGATTCATGGACAAGCTCAACGAGGCATACAACGGACGCAAGGGTATCGACTGGCAGGACGAGACACTGGGCCGCTCTACCTTCGTACAGAACTACCGCATAGGTGTACAGGGTGGCAGCAAGACAACACAGTACTCGGTAGCCTACAACTTCTTCCGCGACGAGGGTGCCATGGTATATAGTGGCGACAAGAAGCACGACATAACCATGAACTTCAAGAGCAAGGTGAACGACCGCCTCACTGTTTCGGCTCGTGCCAACTTCGACATCCGCAAGATTTGGGGTTCGGGTACATCGGGCGACGGTACAGGCAACTACAAATACTCGTTCAACAAGATGACGTCTATCCTCCAGTATCGTCCTACGGCAGGTGCTAAGGGTGCCGATAGCGACCTGCTCTACGGCGAAGACCCAATACTTGTTGACGATAGCGGCAACACAATGCAGAACCCGCTTATCACTGCACGCGAGGAGACCAACGACCGCGAGTATCGCTACTTCTCTGCCAATGGCGACCTCAACTATAGCATTATGAAGGGCTTGAACTGGCGTACAGCTGTGGGCTACCGCTACCAGACACGTCGTTACGGCGAGTTCTACGGCGACGAGAGCATCAATGCCAAGCGCTCGAGCATCAATGGTATGATAAGCTACTACGAGTATGAGACCTTCCAGATATCAAACACTCTGTCGTACAACAAGCGTTTCAACAAGAAGCACAACCTCACAGCCCTCGTTGGTCAGGAGTTTATCGCTCGCTCGTCACGCTGGCTCAAGGCAGCTGCCAACCAGTTCCCTAACGACGATATAGGTCTTGGCGACATGTCGCTTGGCATTCCGACAAACATCCAGTCTAACCAGAACTACGACGACAATATCCTCTCGTTCTTTGGACGTGTAAACTACAACTATGCCGACCGCTACTTGCTCACAGCATCTCTGCGTGCCGACGGTTCGTCTAAGTTTGGTAAGGATAATAAGTGGGGCTACTTCCCAGCCATATCGGCTGCATGGCGTTTGTCTGAAGAGGACTTCATCAAGAACCTCAACATCTTCTCCGACCTTAAGTTGCGCTTGGGTTACGGTCTTGCAGGTAACAACCGTATAGGTTCGTACAACTCACTTGCTATCCTTTCATCGGTGTTCACCGCTATGGGTAATACTCTCACCAATGGTTATGCTTCAAAGCAGATACCTAACCCCAACCTTAAGTGGGAGGCCAACAAGACCCTCAACATGGGTATCGACCTTGGTTTCTTCAACCAGCGACTCACCATCGCTCCTGAGTTCTACATCAACAAGAGTTCTAACCTCTTGCTCAACGCCAATATTCCTTACTCATCTGGTTACACCACGATGATTATCAATGCAGGCAAGACCAAGAACACAGGTATCGATCTCGCTATCAACTCTGTCAACATCGACAAGCCTAACTTTATGTGGCGCACCTCACTCACAATGTCGCACAATAATAATAAGGTAGAGGCGCTTACTGGTGAGGAGTCGCAGTTGTACGAGGCTCGCTTCGGTTATAACCTCAAGACTCACAAACTTCAGGTAGGCAAGTCGGTAGGCCAGTTCTATGGCTACCAGACAGCAGGCATCTACACAATGGACGACTTTGAGGTTAATGCAGACGGAACATACGGCAAGCTGAAGGACGGCGTTCCTTATCACGACGACAAGGGCAAGGTTAAGCCAGGTATGTGGAAGTTTAAGGATATAGACGGCAATGGTACAATTGGCGAGGAAGACAAGACTATTATCGGTAATGCGAACCCCGACCTCTATGGCGGTTTGAACAACACCTTCTCTATTGGCAACATCGATCTCAGCGTATACTTTACATATAGCCTTGGCGGTGATGTGCTCAATGCTACAAAGCTCATCAACTCGAAGATAGGCTCAACCAACCGCAACTCTTTGGCTTGTATGGACAGCAACCATCGTTGGATGACTGTTAATGCAAATGGTGAGATAGAGAAGAACGCTGCCAACCTTGCTGCTATGAACGCCGGCAAGACTGTAGCTGCCTACTACGACAGCATGGAGGGCAACTACTACATCCACTCATGGGCTGTAGAGGATGCGTCTTACCTGCGTTTGAGCAACATCACAGTGGGCTACACATTCCCGACACGCATGATGCGCAAGGTGGGCATACGCAAGCTTCGCCTCTACGCTACTGCCAACAACCTCTTCACCGTGACAAGCTACTCTGGCTTCGACCCTGAGGTGTCTAACATGTCAAGCCCTCTTACACCGGGTGTCGACTACGGATCATATCCACGCAGTCGTTCGTTCATCTTTGGTGTGAACCTCTCATTCTAACAACTTCAACGCATACAAATTATGAAAAAATATATATTCATATCTGCAGCCATACTTGGCGCTTCGGCACTGATGACATCATGTGATGACGTGCTGACCGAGAAGCCCGACTCGTTCTACGAGAAGGATACTTACTTTACATCTGCGTCGAAGGCGGAGATGGCGGTGCTCGGTGTATACAACTCTATATCTAACATCAACCATTATGGTTCGTGCGAAATGGCAACCCCGTCGTCGGACGATATGTACTTTGTCAATGGTACAAACGTCGACAATACTCGCCGCGACCTTAGCCACTACCAGTTTACTACCAACAACCAGTGGCTTAGCAATATCTGGCTCTACAACTATCAGGGCATCGACCGTGCCAATATGGCTATCGATGGTATACAGCACATGGAGGGCTACGAGAACAGCGACAAGCTTAAGCAGCTCGATGCCGAAGCCCGCTTCTTGCGTGCCTTCCAGGCTTTCGACCTTGTTAAGTATTGGGGTGATGTGCCTTTTAAGACAACTTACTCAACAACCTACTCGTCGGCTTTCGGAGCTCGTGTAGACCGCGAGAAGATATACGACCAGATTGTAGACGACCTCACTTTTGCCAAGAACACCTTGCCTTGGGCTACAGCCGACTCGTCGCCAGAGCGTGCCACACAGGGTGCGGCTCGTGCCTTGCTTATGCGTGTGCTCTTGCAGCGTGCAGGCTACAGCCTCCGCATGAATGGACAGAGCGAGCGTCCGGACGATGCTACACGCAAGACCTACTTTGAGCAGGTGGTTAAGGAGTGGGAAGCTTTCGCCGGAAGCAACCACGGCTTCTATACCGGTGGCTACGAGTCGCTCTTCAAGAGCTTCAACGAGCTTAAGCTTAACACGCAGGAGAGTTTGTTCGAAATAGGTTTCCAGTTTGAGGCAGGTAAGAGCCAGGGCGGCTGGTGGGGATCATACAATGGTCCTGAAGTTGGTGCTCCTGCAGCAGGTACACAGAACACTGCCATGGGTCGTGCCAATGCCTTCTTCCGTGTTGTGCCAGAATGGTACGACTTCTTCGATGTCAACGACCAGCGTCGCGATGTTACTATCTGCCGCTATGGCTGGAAGTGGAACAAGACCAAGGCTACACACGTTAAGTCTGACTACTCTACCAACAAAAGCAAGTGGTTCCCCGGCAAGTGGCGCCGCGAGTGGATGGGTCTTGGCTATAAGGATCCTAACTGCACCGACGTAAACTATTGCGTCTTGCGTTATGCAGATGTTGTGCTTATGGCTGCCGAGGCTTACAACGAGCTTGGCAATACCCAGAATGCTTGGAACCTTATCAACGAGGTACGCCAGCGTGCAGGTGCAACACCTGTTAATAATGCTGCTGATTATACCAAGATATACAAGCACCATACAGGTAAGGACCCTGTTACAAATCAGCCTTACGTGCCTAACGTGTACGACCTTGTTGTTCCTGCCAATGCCGAGGTTGAGGGTGTAACACCTGGCAAGACCATCATCGACGACTCTGACGAGCAGGGCAAGGTGCGCACAGCCCTCTTCTGGGAGCGTGGCTTCGAGCTTGCTTTCGAGGGACAGCGCAAGTACGACCTCATACGTTGGGGCATCATAAAGGATGTTCTCACACTGTTCGGTATGAACTCTAAGTTCAACTCGGGTAAAACAAAGAGTTATCCTGCCTACATCAACTTCGTTGTTGGCAAGCACGAGCTATTCCCTATCCCATTGAATGAGATGCAGAGCAACCCGATGCTTGAGGGCAAGAACAATCCGGGATATAAATAATTTTAAAACAACTAAACAATGAAAATCAAAAGCATTATCAAAGCTGCCTTTGTTGCAGTGGCTCTCTTTGTAAGCAGCGTAGCCAACGCTCAGGACATGAAGCCAGAGGTATTCAACTTCCACAAGTTTGTAGGTCTGCCTACAGGTGCATGGACTATCGACCAGAAGCTCGACGGAGTTAAGGTAGAGCGTCGCCGCAGCAACCTCACTCTTAGCTTTGCACAGGGCGAGGGCAAGAAGTCGCCCGACTACAGCGTGTGCGTCAACAGCAAGGACGAGGACGTAAACGCAGTTCGTCTGCTTATGGGCAACACAATGAAGCTTAGCTCGGAGAAGAACAACATCACACAGGTGCAGTTCTTCTATACCACACGTGCCAAGGCAGCATACGGCAAGAACTATAGCATGCAGCCAGAGGGTTCGTACCCAGGCGACAAGCAGTATACATATATATGGACTGGCAAGTCGAGGACTTTCGAGCTGACCAACCTTACTAATAAGGGTGGCATCGAGATTCACAAGATTATCGTTACTTGCGAGCCTGCCGAATAAACAAAGTAATCAAACTAATAAACAATAAGACTATGAACAAGATTTTACGTATGGCTTTCGTAGCCGCAGTGGCACTCGTAAGCACCAACACATTTGCACAGGATGTAACATTCGCATTGCAGAACATGAGTACTATTAAGGAGAACCCTTGGACACCAGAGCAGAGCCTTGATGGCGTAAAATTCACTCAGCATAATATCACTTTGTCTATAGAGAAGGGCGAGGGTACAGAGAATCCTATTTATGCTAATCATCAGTATAAAGAGGATGGTGATGTGTTCAACATCCTTCAGCTTAATGTTGGCAACAAGCTCACTCTCTCTTCAGAGAAACTGACTATCACAAAGGTTAAGTTCCAGCCAGTTGCCAAGGGCAACTCGCCAAAGGCAGAGAAGAGCGCCAATAACTATGAGATGAGCGAAGGCACTTATGTAGGTCCAGAAGGTGCAACTAAAGACGAGCAGTATGTATGGACTGGCGAGACATCAGAGTATTTCCTCAAGAACGCTACATGCAAAAAAGGCTTGAAGTTCAGCTATATCTATGTTTGGGCCAAGGACGGCGCCACTGGTGTGGAGTCGGTATTCCAGCTCAATGTAAAGAACGGCAAGGTATACGACCTCAACGGCACATACGTTGGCAACAGCCTTGACAACGTAACAAAGAGTGGCGTATACGTAGTAAACGGAAAGAAAACTGTGGTTAAGAAGTAAATGAAAAAAATCCGCGTTATTATATTGGGGCAGGCTTTGGCGTTATCGTTGATAGCGCCGGGGCTTGCCTCGTGCGATTCTGGAGAGATGTTGTCGGTTAAGGACGCGCCTGCTACAGAGGATGTGGCAGCCGACGACAAGGAATATCCCGAGGCATGGCACGACAAGATGCGCACCATGCCGTACCCAAAGCTCGACAACGAGCTGGTGGTAAATCCCTCGCCGCTCATCGTTCCGCAGTCGCTCAAGACCAAGGACTCCATCCAGTTTGAGCTGTCGCAAGACAAGGACTTCGGTTCCTCGCCAACATCGGTGCCTACCATCACCATGGGCACACGTGCCTCGCAGCCAGTTATCACCTCCAAGTTTGTGCGTTGGAATATGTTCAACCCACATCAAGTGCTCAATGCCGGCACATGGTACTGGCGCTATCGTCTAAAGGCACGTAATGGCGAGCCGGGCGAGTGGAGCGCTCCAATCGAGTTTAGGGTGTCAGGCACAGAGAAGCAGTTTGTAACACCTAAGTACGAGGTGTTCTTCAAGAACATGTCTACAACCCATCCGCGTCTGCATCCGTATGTGGACGACAAGTTGGCGGCTGCCCGCAAGAAGATTACGAGCATCGACGGCTATAAGAACATGATAAACGATGCCGACAAGAAGGTGGCTGTTGACGTTGAGGCTATGGCCGACCCATTTGTCGACAACAGCAACGGTCAGGTTTGGTTGGTATCTCAGTATTTGCACACAGCCTATCTGCTCACTACAGGTCAGAACAATGCCGAGCTTAAGGAGAAGAATCCGCAGTACAAGGCCAAGATGTTGTCTACAGTGCGCACACTGCTCAACAAGCCTATACCATCAGACATCTCCGACAACTTCAAGCTGTCGAACGCAGCCTTGAGCTTTATGCCGGCATACGACCTCTTCTACGACGAGCTTACCTCGGAGGAGCGTACAAAGATAGAGAACATACTGTACACTATCATCAACAAGTTCTTCCCATGGTCGTTTGGTGTTGAGGAGAACCACATCTTCGACAACCACTTCTGGCAGAAGAATATGCGTACGTACTTGCAGATAGCCTATCTGCTTGCCGACAAGCCGGATAAGTATCCTAAGGTATTGCCTATTATGGAGTATCTCTACGAGTTGTGGACAGCACGTGCTCCGGCAATGGGCTACAACCGCGACGGTGGTTGGGAGAACGGCACCAAGTACTTCGGCGACAATGTAGAGACACTGTCGTATGTGCCACTGCTCTTCGGCAAGATTACGGGCTTCGACTTCTTCCAGCATCCTTGGTACGACAATGCCGGAAAGACCATGATATACACTTGGCCACCTACATCAAAGAGCCTCGGCTTTGGCGATGGAGTGGAGTGGTACGCCACACCGACACGCCAGCGTGTAGCCTTTGCCGACTTCCTTGCACGCCAGAAGGGCGACGTCTATGCCGGATGGTATGCCACACAGCAGCCAAAGGCTCTGCGCAACGCTCCTGAGTTGCGTCTGTACCGTATGTGCAACTTCGACAAGCAGGTGGCTACAGCCCTGCCCGAGGATATGCCTAAGATGATTTGGCTGCAGGATATGGGCGAGGTGCTTATGCACTCCGACCTCAACAACGCTGCCAACGACTTCTCTATGTCGTTCCGTTCGAGCACCTTTGGTTCGGGCAGCCATACGCTTGCCGACCAAAACTCGTTCAACCTCCTGTACAAGGGCGACTATGTGTACCACAACACGGGCTACTACATCAACTTCAGTGGCAAGCACAATCTGCTGTCTTACCGCCACACACGTGCCCACAACTCTATCCTTGTGAACGGCATAGGCCAGCCTTTCTCTACAACAGGCTACGGCGACGTGGTGCGTGCTATGGGTGGCGACCACATTGCCTACTGTCTTGGCGACGCGTCGCATGCCTACAACGGCATTAGCGAGGACGATTTGTGGGTTGACGCCTTTAAGAAGGCGGGCATTGCGCAGACACCAGAGTATGGCTTTGGCAAGACTCCACTTAAGAAGTATCGCCGCCACATGCTGATGCTCTATCCCAACATCCTCGTTATCTACGACGAGTTGGAGGCTTCCGAGGCTACACGTTGGGACTGGTTGTTGCATAGCGACACCAAGTTCACTATCGACAATACGGCGCATACGCTTACAACAACCAACGCTACTGCTGGCTTCGTGGCTCGCACACAGCTCTTCTCTAACGATGCCATGTCGTTGTCGCAGACCGACCAGTTCTTCTGCGATCCTGATGGAGGTGTTACAAGCAAGTACAAGCGCCAGTGGCACATGACGGCACAGATACCTAACAGCAGCTCTACCCGTGTGCTTGCTATCGTTCAGGTAGGTGCTAATGAGGATGCTCTGCTGCCTATAACACAGAATGGCAACGTCTACACTATCGGCGATTGGACCATCGATGCCTCAATGGCTTCGATATCTACAGCGGCTCTGAAGATAACCAACAGTACCCTGCCGGAGGTTAGCTTCGTGTATGACGCCCGCACCAACTCGTCGCTCTACGACACTGTGTCGGGCACTATGCAGACACAGACGCAGACCGACCGCACTCCGGTTATGACGAGAGGTATGGAGTAAGGGAAAGCCTTATAATAAAGGTTGCATATAAAAGGAGGTATGGTCCACGAACCATACCTCCTTTTATATGTACTATACTAATATGTTTTTTCTTTTTTAACCCCTCATTCTATCACTTTTTAACGGATGTATAGCTGTAATTGGCGGATATACAATGGGTTATGGGAGTGTTAGGTTGCGGCGTAGCCCTTCCATCTATCACTGATCTAACACACACTTCGGGATAGATAATTTATTCATTCATTCATAAAGAATTCGTTTGGAGTCATTACTGGTACGTTTGCTTCTACAAAATCTTTTTTATTTCTGGTTAATACAATGTCTACTTTTGCACTTACAGCCGAATAATATTGCATAGCATCTTCTAAATCGTCAAAATCAGAAACTAAAGCCTTGTCAACAATCTGTTTGTCAACGGCTGTCGTTTCAGTTAAGTTACGTAGTTTTTCAAATAACAGAATACGTTCTTCCTTTTTCATCTTGCGACAAAGATATGCCAACGTTGCGTAGCTTAAAGAGCTAACATATAATGTTATTCTCTTGTGGAATCCCAATGCAAACAACTTTAGAGAATTCTCACAAAATGGTTCTCTTTTTAAGAATAAGTCTGCTACAATATTGGTGTCAAGAAAGACCTTTTTCATTATATTTCTCCTCTAAATATTTGTGGTATGCTATTCTACCATTTATATCATCAGTGCCTATTGTATCAGAAGGCACCACTCCTAACATACTCATAACCATATCAGGGATTTCTGGTTCCTCATGCTCTACTTTCTTTTCTTTTTTAAGTAAACGTTTCAAGTATGACTCAACAAGTTTTGTCAAGTCTGTCCCTTTTCTACTCGCATATTTTTGTGCGTCTTCAAAAAGGTATTTATCCAAAGTTAGTGCTTTTGTCTCCATATAGTGTTTTGTTATAATGTTGTATGTTGCAAATATAAATATTATATTTGAAACAAGCAAGCAAATCATATTTATTTTTCTATCTGTTCATACAGTGTAAGGTTAGTGACAGATCTGTGATAGGTGCGAGGGGTATATCGCGACCTAACACTGCCGCTTTGTACTTATACCCAATGTGTTACGAGGGTGAAGACGCTAAAAAGTGATGGGTTGACGGGTTACGAAAATTAAACATTTATATAGGTTTCAACAAAGCCTTGCCGACCTTCCAACAATGACTTAATACAGATTTACTTTACACCGTTTTAACACTTTAAATAGTA
>ERZ1026901.1368-NODE-1368-length-14254-cov-10.589056_pt1 | contig 14254 bp, 7 predicted proteins | sample MGYA00380179_ERZ1026901 | MGnify/ENA primary metagenome ERZ1026901 (study PRJEB33269, sample SAMEA4719815) | human gut metagenome | biome: human-associated habitat; feature: organic feature; material: feces | place: Cameroon | collected 2013-10 ... | reverse complement strand
ATCTATATATATATAAATATGAATAAACAACAACTCGCAAACAAGATATGGGCATCGGCAAACAAGATGCGCTCTAAGATTGATGCTAACGAATATAAAGACTATATCCTCGGACTCATCTTCTACAAGTTTCTGTCAGACAATGAGGTGAACTATATCCTGAAGGATATGAAAGGGGCTTCTGATGAGGAAAAGCAAGCTGCACTGGAGAGCCTTGTTGAGAACTATGACGACGAGAACTCAAAAGTCATCATCGACTACTGCAAGAACAACATAGGCTACTTCATCGAATACAAGAACCTCTTCTCCACATGGCTGCAGCCCAACAGTACCTTTACCGTTTCCGATATGTCGGTGGCGCTGAACTCTTTCGACCGTCTGATCAGTCCCAACTACAAGGCTGTATATAACGGCATCTTCAAGGGTCTGCAGGCAGGACTGAGCAAGCTGGGCGAAAACCCTGCAAGCCAGACCCGTGCCCTGAAAGACCTCATCAAGCTGATCAGAGATATTCCTACCGACGGTTCGCAAGACTATGATGTGCTGGGCTATGTATATGAATATCTGATTGGCAATTTTGCTGCCAATGCCGGCAAGAAGGCTGGCGAATTCTATACACCTCACGAGGTGGCCATCCTCATGTCGGAAATCGTGGCCGAGCATCATAAGGACAAGCATCAGATAGAAATCTACGACCCAACATCAGGTTCGGGTTCGCTGCTCATCACCATCGGTAAGTCGGTGGGTCGCCATATTGCCGACAAGAACCGGGTGAAATACTATGCGCAGGAGCTGATAGAGAACACCTACAACCTCACCCGCATGAACCTCGTGATGCGTGGAATCCAGCCGGGCAACATCAACACCCGCTGCGCCGATTCGCTCGCAGAAGACTGGCCTATCATCAACTCCGGCAGCGAGATTGGTCAGCCGCTCTACGTGGATGCAGTGGTGAGCAACCCACCCTACTCCCAGCACTGGGACCCGAAAGACCGCGAGACCGACGCCCGCTTCAAGGACTATGGCGTGGCGCCTAAGTCGAAGGCCGACTATGCCTTCCTGCTCCACGAGCTCCACCACCTCAAGCCAGACGGCATTCTCACCATCGTGCTGCCCCACGGCGTATTGTTCCGTGGCGGCGAGGAAGAGCAGATCCGCACCCGCCTCATCGAGAAGAACAACATCGACGCCATCATCGGTCTGCCAGCCAACATCTTCTTCGGCACAGGCATTCCTACCCTCGTGATGGTGCTCAAGCAGCATCGAGATAATGACGACGTGCTCATCATCGACGCAAGCAAGGGATTCGTCAAGGACGGCAAGCAGAACAAGCTCCGCGCCTGCGACATCAAGAAGATAGCCGACACCGTGCGCGACCGCAAGAATATTCCTGGCTTCTCCCGCACGGTGAGCCGTGAGGAGATAAGAGAGAACGGCTACAATCTCAACATTCCACGCTACGTGGATTCGAGCGAGGCAGCTCAGCCTTTCGACATTTACGCCACCATGTTTGGCGGTATTCCGAATGCCGAAATCGATGCGATGCAGAAGTATTGGGACACGCTGCCTTCGCTGCGCAGTGCCCTGTTTCAGCCCGAAGCTGACAAGCCTTATTCTGCTCTGAAGGTGGAGGATGTGAAGACTGCCATTGAGCAGAATGAGGATGTAAGAAACTTCAAGATGCAGTTTGCCCAGGCATTCGGCGGATTCGCCGACAGGCTCCATCAGCAGCTGATAGACCATGTGATGGAAGTGCGTGAACTGCAGGCTCAGGACGAGATTTCTACCGATATTTTCCGCCGCCTCAACCCTGTTCCGCTTATCGACCGCTACGCCGTTTATCAGGCTTTGGCAAACCACTGGCAGTCTATCATCATCGACATCGAGACCATTCAGGAAGAAGGCATCCGTGCTGTGCGCGAGGTGGAAACCGTATATAAATTGGTGAAAAAGAAGAACGATGAGGAGGTGGAAGTACCTGACGGACAGAAGGGGCGCATCATTCCTTTCAGCATGGTGCAGCAGATGAAGTTCCAGGCAGAACTGCAAGCCATCGCCAATCTACAGTCGAGGGTGGAAGCCATCAATGGAGAAATCGATGAGTTGCGTGACAGTTTCACCGAGGAAGAAATGGAGGCTTATTGCGACAGCGAGAAGGACAATGCTCTCGACAAGAAGAAGATTACAGCCGACGCCAAGCCAAAGGCAGATGTAGAGCCTGAGACGAAGGATAAGTTGAAGCAGATAGTGGCACTGTGGAATGAGCAGTCGAAGGCCGACAAGCAGAGTAAGGCCGACAAACTGGCTTTGGAAGAAAAGACCATCGAGGCTATCCGGAATCTCACGGACGAGGAAGTAGCCCAGCTGCTTCACATGAAGTGGATTGACCCTATCTGCGAAGGCATTGACAGCACCCTGCGCTCAGTGCTTGCCGACCTGGAATCAGCCGCCCTTGCACTCAGTGAGAAATACGCCGTAAGCTACAAGCAGATCAACGACGACATGGCTGTGGCTACAGGCGAATTGGCTGAGTTGGTAGATCAGCTCACGGGCGATGAATTTGCCATCAAGGGACTGAAAGAGTTGGTGAAAGAGTAAAGTAAAAACAATTAAATATGGACATAGCAAAATATATAGGTGAGACTACTGAATACGACAAAAAGCAGGAAGTAGAACGCCGTAAAGTGAAAAGTTGGCTGAAGAGCGTCAGCGCCTTTGCCAATGGCGGTGGCGGCTGCCTATTGTTTGGTATTGCCGATGACGATACTATCATAGGGTTGACCGATGCCAAGACTGATGCCGAATTTATCAGCCAGAAAATAAAGGAGCGCATTGATCCTATACCCCAAATCGACTTAAAGATAGAGCGTGTAGAAGACAAGGAACTGCTCATTCTTCATGTGCATGGCGGTGAAGATACACCTTATTATTATATAGGCGACAGCGTTCTTGAAACTTTCGTGCGCATTGGCAACGAATCGGTTGTGGCTGATAGTACCGAACATAAGCGTTTGGTGCTAAGAGGTCGCAACTCTTCATTCGACGCGCGCCCAAGCGATGAAATGTTTGAAGATTATGCATTCTCTAAGCTTCGCAGCCGCTACTATGCCTGGAATGGTCTGAGTTTCGACAACAAGCTTTATCGTTCGTTTGGTTTGGTTGATAATAAGGGAATACTTACCTATGCCGGTCTGTTGATGGCAGACGAATGTCCATTGCGCCAAAGCCGAGTGTTCTGCACAAGATGGAATGGCAAAACAAAAGCAGGAGGTAGCCTTGATGCACTCGACAGCGCAGAGATTACAGGTGGACTTGTAACTCTTCTCGAAGACACCATGTCCTTCATTCGTCGCAACAATCGTACACTTTGGTATAAAGAACCGATGCAGCGCATCGAGATTCCTCAATATATGGAACGTTGCGTGATGGAAGTTGTAGTGAATGCATTGGCTCATCGTGACTATCTGATTCAAGGTAGCGAGGTACATGTGGATATGTACGATGACCGTATGGTGATTTACTCTCCAGGCTCCATGCCGGAAGGAAGACTTATCCAGACGATGAACTTAGAAGATATTCCTTCTGTCAGACGCAATCCTATTATTGCCGACATCTTTGCTCAGTTGGGCTATATGGAGCGTAAAGGTTCGGGTATGGGCAAAATCATCAATCCAATCAAAGCCCTTCCTTACTTTGAAGAAAAGATGCTTCCAACCTTCTTCTCCGACCGTGCCCAGTTTACTGTCACATTCCCTAATATGATTTTAGCTTGGCAGGAAACTCATCCTAATATTGAGGTAAACTTTGTGGAAAACGAAGGTGATACTCAAGATGTCCCTCAAGGTGATACTCAAGGTGTCCCTCAAGGTGTCCCTCAAGATGTCCCTCAAGATGTCCCTCAAGATGTCCCTCAAGGCGATGATTTAGATAAATGGATAGAATATCAAGTAGCTGTTTATCCTAAAATAACAACAGAAGAATTGGCTTTACAAATAGGCGTAACATCTAAAACTATTAAGCGTCGTATCGCCAAAATGCCTCATATTGTGTTTGTGGGTAGCGGCTATAGCGGTCATTGGGAGGTTAAGCCTAAAAGAAATAAACGATAGAGAGACTTTTATGAAAGGGCTCGACTATTCTTATTATTATGAACAAGAAGATTGAATAATATGATGGAACCAAAAATAAGATTTAATAATAATTGTTGGCAAAAACATAAGGTCGGAGACCTATGTGATTTGCTAACAGGCTATCCTTTTCCTGGCGATAAAATACTAAAGAGAGGAAAGAATCTGTTAATGCGTGGAATAAACATAACAGAGGGTATAATTCGCCACTCTGACGAGATAGACCGTTATTTTAATGAAGATACTATAGGGCTCGAAAAATATCGATTACAAGTTGGAGACTTGGTGATTGGTATGGATGGATCAAAAGTAGGTAAAAATTCTGCCCTTGTAACAAGTAAAGAAAACAATTCTCTGTTGGTTCAACGAGTGGCACGGTTGCGTAATGAAGATAAAAACCTAATAAATTTAATTCAGATTGCTGTTGGCTCTGATAAATTTATTAAATATGTAGAAGAAATGAAAACGTCTTCTGCCATTCCTCATATATCTCCTGCTGACATTAGGAACTTTCCGCTATCATTACCAGAAGATTCAAATGAAAGAAGATTTATAGCTTCCTACTTCACCTCTCTCGACTCTCAGATTTCCGCCTCCACCTCTCGTCTTGCCTCATTAAAGCAGATGAAGGCGGCAAGCCTGCAGGCTATGTTCCCGCAGGAAGGGGAAACTGTGCCTAAAATAAGATTCAAGGGGTTTGAGGGGGAATGGAAGAAAGTGAAGTTTAAAGATTTTGGTCATGTTGCAATGTGCAAAAGAATATTCAAAAATCAAACAACATCAGAAGGGGATGTTCCCTTTTATAAAATAGGAACTTTTGGCTCTGAGCCTGATTCTTATATTTCGCAAAGTTTGTTTGAAGAATATAAAAAGAAGTATTCCTTTCCCAATAAGGGAGATATACTTATTTCCGCAGCTGGGACAATAGGAAGAACAGTAGAATATAATGGTGAAAATTGTTATTACCAAGATTCTAATATTGTTTGGTTAGACCACAATAATAATATAACAAATGGCTTTTTGAAACAATTATACTCTATAGTTAAATGGTCAAGTCTTGAAGGTGCAACAATAAAGAGATTATATAATAGCAATATTCTTGAAACTACGTTTTATATACCAAATATAAACGAGCAGCAAGCCATTGCCTCCTACTTCACCTCTCTCGACCGCCAAATCTCCCTCCAGTCTCAGCGCCTGGAGAAGCTGAAGCAGATTAAGTCTGCGTGTCTTGACAAGATGTTCGTATAAAATCATTTAAAACATTAGAAATTATGGCAGACAATATACAAGGGTTCATCAAGGAACTCGCCTTTGAGGAGGCGTTGACCCATCACCTCCTCGACCACGGCTGGAACGAGGTGATCAAAAACCCTACCGAAGAGCAACTGGTGCAGAACTGGGCTGACATCATCTACGACAACAACCGGGAGATAGACAAGCTGGGCAACTACCCACTTACCGCCTCGGAAATGAAGCAGGTGATGGACCAGGTGAACATGAAAAGTTCACCCTACGAGATGAACCGATTCATCAACGGCAAGCAGGTGTGCATCAAGCGCGACAATGAAGCCGACACCAACAACTTCGGCAAGGATGTGTATCTGAAGATTTTCGACCCCATGGAAATCTCTTCCGGACAAAGCCGCTACCAGATAGCACGACAGCCTAAATTCAAGACTGCCGACTCGATGCTGGGCGACCGACGGGGAGACATGATGCTCCTGATCAACGGAATGCCCGTGATTCACATCGAACTGAAGAGAAGCAAGATAGACGTGAGTCAGGCTTGCTATCAGATCAAGAGATACGTTCACGAGGGAATCTTCCAGAACGGCATCTTCTCGATGGTGCAGATCTATGTGGCGATGACGCCCGAAGAAACCCTCTACTTTGCCAACCCAGGCACGGAAGACCGGTTTCAGAAGCAGTTCTACTTCCATTGGGAAGACTTCAACAATACCATCATGAGCGACTGGAAGCAAGTGGCTACCAATCTGCTCTCCATCCCTATGGCCCATCAGATGGTGGGATTCTACACCATTGCCGACGACAAGGACAAGACCCTGAAAGTGCTGCGCAGCTACCAGTATTTTGCCGTGAGCAAGATAAGCGACGTAGTGAAGAAAACTAACTGGGACGACCATCTGCACCGGGGCGGATTCATCTGGCACACTACGGGTTCGGGCAAGACGATGTCATCCTTCAAGAGTGCGCAGCTGATAGCAGAAAGCGGAGATGCTGACAAGGTGGTGTTCCTGCTCGACCGCATTGAACTCGCCCTGCAGTCGCTCGACGAATACCGCGGCTTTGCCGGCGAGGGCGACGAGATTCAGGACACCGTAGATTCCTCTGTGCTGCTCGCCAAGCTGAAGAGCACCGACAACGACGACCGCCTCATCGTAACCTCCATCCAGAAGATGAGCAATCTGAAAGTGGGAGCCTCCATCTCGGGCGGCGGAACCATCACCCAGGAACTGATCAACAGCATAGGTCAGAAGCGCCTCGTATTCATCATCGACGAGTGCCACCGCAGCGTGTTCGGCGACATGCTCGTCAGCATCAAGCACACCTTCCCGAGGGCTCTGCTCTTCGGCTTTACAGGCACACCGGTGTTTGAGGAAAATGCCAAGCATGAAATCACCACGGAGACCCTCTTCGGCGACATGCTCCATAAATACACCATCGCCAGCGGAATACCCGACGGCAATGTGCTCGGCTTTGACCCTTACATGGTGAAGACCTACGACGATGACGAACTGCGCGAGCTGGTGGCGTTCCATCAGATAGACCTCAGGCTGAAGGAGGAGAATCCCTTCAATCCCACAACTCCCAAAACTACGGAAGAATATCTGAAGCTCATCAGCGAGAACGAGGAGTTCGGGAAAATCTACGACCGCTTTGTCAACCAGCTCAAGATGCAGGAAACCTACACCGAGAACGGCAAGCCGGTGAAGGGCATAGAGGCTTATCTGCCGAGAGACATCTACGAATGCGACAAGCACCACATAGCCGTGGCCAACGACATCATGAAGAGCCGCGAAAAACTGAGCAAGAACGGCAAGTTCCACGCCATGCTCGCCACCAAGAACATTCCGGAAGCCATCGCCTACTACAGGCTGTTCAGGAAGTATCATCCGTCGGTGAACGTAGTGGCTGTTTTCGACAGCAACATCGACAACAGCGACGGCGGCATTGTGCGCGAGGATGCAATCAGGGAGATGCTTACCGACTATAATGCTAAATATGGCACGAACTATCAGCTTGCCAACTACACCAAGTACAAGAAGGACGTGGCGAAGCGACTTGCCCACAAGAAGCCGTACATCGGTATAGAAAACGACCACAGCCAGCAGATAGACCTGCTGATAGTGGTGACCCAGATGCTTACGGGCTACGACTCGAAATGGATCAACACGCTCTATGTAGATAAGGTGATGAAGTATGTGGACATTATCCAGGCATTCTCACGCACCAACCGCCTGTTCGGTTCCGACAAACCATTCGGCACCATCAAGTACTACACCAAGCCCTACACCATGGAGCAGAACATCAACGATGCGCTGGAGGTATATGTGGACCGTCCATTAGGCGTGTTTGTGGATAAGCTGGAGAAGAATCTTTCCAACATCAACCAGCGCTTCCTCTCCATCCGCGACATCTTCCATTCGCACAAGATCATGCACTTCGAAAAGCTGCCCGACGGCCGTGAAGACAGGAATATGTTTGCCAAATGCTTCAGCGAGATGACCCATCTGCTGGAGGCTGCCAAGCTGCAGGGCTTCGTATGGGAAAAGAGCGAATATGAATTCCAGCACGGCAACACCTATACGAAGGTGAAGATGGAACTGGACGAGCAGACTTATCAGATTCTGCTGCAGCGCTACCGTGAACTCTTTGAAGGGGGTGGCGAAGGTGGCGACCCAAAGGAAGCGTGGGAATACACCATCGACACCTACATCACGGAGACGGGTACGGGAACCATCAATGCAGACTACATCGACTCGAAATTCCAGAAGTTCATCAAGAACCTCTATACGGAAGGTCCGGGAAGCGAAATGACCAAGGAGGCATTCGAGGAACTGTGCAAGACCTTTGCCACACTCTCGCAGAAAGACCAGCGCACGGCGCTCATCATCCTGCACGACATACAGAGCGGCGACCTGCATCTGGAACAGGGAAAGACCATCAACGACTATATTGCAGAGTATCAGATAAGCGAGCTGAAGAAGCAGATCATGAATCTGAGCGAAGCCACCGGAGTAAACGAGAGCCAGCTCATCAACATCATGAGCAGCAACGTGAACGAACAGAATCTGAATGAGTTCAACCGGTTTGAGAATCTGAAGCTCACGCTCGACCTGCAGAAGACCCGTGAATTTCTGGTGCGCATCACCGGCTCAGCCTGTCCTCCGTTCCTGGTAATGCCAAAGGCCGACCAGATATTGCGCAAGTTCATTCTGGACCCTGCAGCTCGCGAGCGCATCCTGCTGGCGTGGCTCCACGACTACGTTACGATGGACAATGGTGCAACCCCAGCAACCACCGAGGAAGAAACGCCTGCTACTGGTGAAGAAACACCTGCTGACGATAATATTACCGAGGAAACTAAAGAGCAGGACATTGACCATATAAGAATCAGTATCCGTAATATTCTCCACTCCACCCTTTCGGGTGTGGCAGAACAGATGCGTCCTCAGGAAGAAGTCATCAACAGCGTGTTCTACGTGCTGAATACCAAGACACTTGCCTCGCTCGACGGCGTAGGACTGTTTATCAACGGAGCCTTTGCCAACCTCTATGGCAAGCAGGCCACGATAGTAGATAAGCATGTGGCATTCAACCTGTTAGTTACCAAATTTGAAGCTTATCTCAAGAAGCTCTATTATCTGATGGAGAACAAAGAGGTGGCTCCACGCTTTGAAGGCGACCCAGTGACATGGAAGGATGTGATTTATGCAATTCGCCCATTGTGGCAGCTGAAATATAATGAGAAGTCGGAATATCAGACTCTCTACCAATATCTGCTGATTATCAAAGAATGGCGCAACAAGGAGGCTCACATTTCTCCAACAGCTTCTGAGCAAGAGATTGATGCTGCCATCAACATCATCATCACCATGTATTTCTTTGCTACCGGTTCCTGCATCACAGAGCTTGAAAGCAATGGTCAGGATGTGGATGGAGCTGATGGGGTTATTCCATATAAACTGCCAAAGGAAGATTCCGCTTCCTATGCCTATGCGGCAGAAGATAAACATCGGGGTTAGGAAGAAATGAGATTATGGTTAGAAAACTGTTAAGAATTTGGAAGAAATTAGTTAGTGCAGAAATGCTGCACTAACTAATTTATTTTTTTACTAACCATCATTTCCCCGGTCATGAAGGTCAAGGTCATTAAGGTCATTAAGGATTTCGGGGTTCAAAAATATCCCTCAACATCCCTCTATCTTACCTGAATCAGTTATAACCGGCTGATTTTACCGCTTCAGCGCAATGTTGTAGTTATAATATTTGCTGTTGCCCGTAATATCCTCCAGCACCTGGATGAAAGGAGGAAACTTCACACTCTCGTTGGCAGAAATGCCGCGGGTTTCAAGAATCATCAGGTCGGAAACCGGCTCAAGAAACTCGTCGAGCTCGAAATACTGGCCCTTCCAGATGAAACTCTTGCGATGCTTATGAATGCGCTGGCGGTAAGGATCTGCCTGCTGAAGCATACTCTCGTAAAGATTGGCATTTATCTGTCGCTCGGTCTCAATCTGCTCATTGTCTGAAAGGCGCTTCTTGGTGGTGTGAACATACACATACTTGCCTCCCTCGAAACCGCGACGGCGAAGACGGATTTCGCTGCCCGGCTCACCCGAAAGATAAGTCTGAACAATATCGCTGTCTATCGCATTAGGAACCTCGCCCGTCAGCTTCACGATATATTTTCGCTCCTCCTCTATCGGCTGCGGAATGGCAAGCACATTACTTATCTCCTTGAGCACACGGTTCAGCTTGTTGTTGAAATCTTCGTGGTTATTGATCACCCTGAGATGAGGATGACCCTTCCATGCAGAAACTATCTTCTTGTCCAACTCGCGCGCTATCTTCAGTCCCTCCTCATCAGCCTGCTCCAGGCGCTGCGCATTGTTGGCTGTAGTATAAAACTGCTCGGCACCATCGGCAGCACTCACCAGATGCAGCACAGCATCATAGCGGTCGCGAAGCTGTGAATTCGTATACCCCTCTTCCGAGATGATACGGTTCCAGAAATCGGGAGTGAGATAGGTAGAAATATCCATCGTGCCACGATCGCAGACAATGATGACCGGCTGCTGCAATGTTTCTGCCATACGCTGGAAACTGTCTTCCAGGTTGATCTGAGTCTGGAAAGTAGCCTTCTCACCCTCAAAGAAGAAATCCTTGTTGGAAGTGAGATAATTCATGCCCGCCTGGGTGAACATGGTTGGAACTTCGGGAATGGTAAAGACCTTATAGCCCAGGCTAGAGAAATGTTCTATTACCTTAACCATAGCGGTAGTCTTGCCCGCACAAGGACCACCCGTCAGTACAATCTTCTTAATCTGATTCATATATCCAGTTTAATATTTTTCGTTTTTCTATTGATGTTCTTCCATAAACATCAGAATTCCGGGTGCAAAGATAACAATAATTCTTCAAATGAAAGCTATAATTTATGCAAGAAAGGAAAAATAATGTATTTTTATTTTGATTTCTCATCGTTTTGATGTACCTTTGCAGAGAAAATGGCTTGTTTTGAGCCATCGGAAACAAAAATATAACTATAAGATAAAAATGGAAAAAGTAAAGACATTAATTATAGGTAGCGGGCCTGCAGGATATACGGCTGCCATTTATGCGGGTAGAGCCAACCTGCAGCCAGTACTCTATTCGGGAATGCAGCCAGGCGGCCAGCTCACCATCACCACAGAGGTAGAAAACTTTCCGGGCTATCCTAACGGCGTAGACGGAACGCAGATGATGATGGACATGAAGGAACAGGCAGCCCGATTCGGAGCCGAAATGAGAGACGGAAGCATCGTGAAGGCAGATTTCAGCTCACGTCCATTCCATCTTACCGATGAACGCGACAACGAGATTGAGGCAGAAACCGTGATCATCGCCACAGGTGCATCAGCCAAATATCTGGGACTTGCCGATGAAGAGAAATATCGCGGACAGGGTGTTTCAGCCTGCGCTACCTGTGACGGATTCTTCTACCGCAAGCGCACTGTAGCCGTAGTGGGCGGTGGCGATACTGCCTGCGAAGAGGCCATGTATCTTTCGGGACTTGCCAAGAAGGTTTACATGATTGTGCGCAAGCCTTATCTCCGTGCATCAGAAATCATGCAGCAGCGCGTAAAGAACAAGGAGAACATCGAGATTCTGTTCGAAACCAATACGCTGGGTCTCTTCGGCGAGAATGGTGTAGAAGGTGCTCATCTCGTGCGCCATAAGGGCGAAGCCAACGAAGAGAAGTTTGACATCAGCATCGACGGATTCTTCCTGGCTATCGGACATAAGCCTAACACCGACCTCTTCAAGGGGCAGATAGATCTCGACGAGCAGGGCTTCATCAAAGTAGTGCCAGGTACTGCCACCACCAACATTCCGGGTGTTTTCGCAGCAGGCGATGTGGCCGACCCAATCTACCGCCAGGGTGTTGTTGCCGCAGGCTCGGGAGCCAAGGCTGCCATCGAGGCCGACAGATTCCTGCAGCAACAGTAAAAACTATAGTATAAAATCCTATAAAGCGGGGTTAATATAGTTAAAAAATAACCGCAATATTTTGTCAGATGCAAAAAATGTATTACTTTTGCATCTGATAAAATAAAAGGAAGATTGGCAGAGTGACCGAATGCGCTGGACTCGAAATCCGGTATACCCTCTTCCGGGTATCGGGGGTTTGAATCCCTCATCTTCCGCCATGTTCCGCAATCAGGAACTGTCATTTTTTTAGTTTCATAAAAACAACTCGACATGAAAAAAATCATCATCCCCATATTTATGCTCCTCCCACTGATGACTGCACAGGCTCAAACCGTGCTGACCGAAGAGCAGCAGCTGGAACAGGCACAGAAACAGCTGGAAGCTGCCAAGAAGGCACTCGAAGTGGCTAAAATCAAAGCACAGGCTGCCAAACTGAAGGCTCAGGCTGACAGCATCAACGCAGCAAGCGCCAAGGCTGAAGCTGAAGCCAAGAAGACTGAAGCCAAGAAGGCCCATGCTACTGAGCCAGAACCAGCTGTAGTGAAGGAGCCAACCACATCAACCACGGGATGGGCGATTCCTGTTACCGTAGCCGCTAAGCCAAAGGAGACTGCCAAGGCTGTCACCAAACTGCCAAATGGCACTACAGCCAAAGTGGACATGAAATATCTGGCAGGCGCCATCACCTATAATGATGAAAACAAGATTGAATTCACGCTCGATACGGATGCTAACGGAAAAACTGCCAAGCAGATTTACGACATCGTATTAAAATACATGAGTGAACTGACACAGAACGAGCAGAACATAGCAAGCCGAGTAGCACTGGTAAACGAAGCTGAACACATCATCGCCAACACGATGGACGAATGGCTCGTCTTCAGCCAGTCATTCATCTCACTCGACCGCTCTGAATTCAAATACCAGCTGGTAGCCAGAATTTCAGACAATCATCTGAATCTCTCGCTCGGCCGCATCATCTACAACTATGAGGAAGGAAGAAGCACCGGTTTCAAAGAACCTGCCGAAGAGGTAATCAGCGACAAGATTGCGCTCACCAAGAAGCAGAACGACCTGGCTAAGATCTTCGGAAAGTTCCGCAAATGCACCATCGACCGCAAGGACCAGATATTCGCAGACTTAACTGCATTAGTAAAACAATAAGTTGAAGAAAAAACATGGATAATCAGAATACAGATAATAAGATACAGCAGAACGAGGCACAGCAGCCTGCAAACGCTACAGCCCAGCCTACAGCTGAGCAGGGCGCAGAACAGACTGAACAGAAGCAGCCTACCAGCTACGCCGTAAGACCTCAGCACCGCCGGCTTCGCCCATTAGCCTACAGCGACCAGAACAACATGCTGAAGGTGCGCAACTATCTCAACATCGCCTTCATGCTGCTCGCCATCGTGGGGGTAATACTCTGGACCCAGCTGGAAGAAAGCCGCAATATCGCCTACATCGTACTCATCGTGGGTGTAGTGCTCAAGATTGCCGAAGTATGTATCCGACTATTTAAGAAATAATGAAGAAGAAAATTATATTCTCATCACTCCTATTTTGTGCTGCAACCCTCCCGGTTGCGGCACAAAACGATTTTAACTATAACGAAGATTCGCAGTTCCGTCCTCAAACCAACCGCAAGGTGAACACCGATTCACTAGGCTCAGACAAGGAGATTCCGAAAGGCATCAGGGTATGGACTGTAGACGAACGCTTCGGCGACACAAAGGCTGCGGTAGTAGACACCTTGCAGCACATGTACATGAACACGACCTTCACGGAAGGACTGAGAGGCGAATACAATACCCTCGGAAACATGGGTACTGCCCGACTGAACCGAATCTTCATCGACCGCCGCAACACGCAGGGCAACTTCATCTTTACAGAGCCCTACGATTATATCGTAAATCCAGTAAGCGACTTCCACTTCACCAACACCTACTCACCTATCACCAACGTAACGCTGAACAGCTGCGGCGATAAGGTGACGGGAGAAGACGACTTCAAGGCCATGTTTGCCGTGAATGCCAACAAAAGGCTAGGCGCCGGTTTCAGATTCGACTACAAGTATGGCAGAGGATATTATAACGCACAGAGTACCAGCCACTTCAAATACACCATGTGGGCTTCTTACCTGGGCGACCGCTATCAGGCACACCTCCTCTTCAGTACCAATCATGAGAAGATGACCGAGAATGGCGGTATAACCAATGATGATTACATCAAACATCCGGAAATCTACACCGAATCGTTTGCCACCAACGAAATTCCTACCGTTCTGGAACAGAACTGGAACCGTCTGGACAACCAGCACATCTTCTTTACCCACCGCTATAACGTAGGTTTCAGCCGAAAGGTAAAGATGACCGAAGAAGAAATCAAGGCAAAGAAATTTGCCATGG
>ERZ1026901.1367-NODE-1367-length-14257-cov-8.902971_pt1 | contig 14257 bp, 9 predicted proteins | sample MGYA00380179_ERZ1026901 | MGnify/ENA primary metagenome ERZ1026901 (study PRJEB33269, sample SAMEA4719815) | human gut metagenome | biome: human-associated habitat; feature: organic feature; material: feces | place: Cameroon | collected 2013-10 ... | reverse complement strand
CAATATATTCCTTCATAGGGGTTGCCCCTCGATGATATTTTTACCATCTTATTACCTGAGGTGAAAATTTATACGCGGGCAGCGAGAAATACAGGATAAACAACAAAAGTGCAGACCTGAGAACTTTCCGTAAAGAACTCAGATCTGCACATACCTTTCCCGTCTGTATGATTCTTTCTTCTTACTTCACAACGATCTGGCAGCTTCTCATAGTCTCCAGAGCCGCCTCATGTTTTTCCCTCGTAACGCCTGCCGCACATGCGGAATCCACGAAGACCGGTGTCTCCGGAAGGAACGCCTTGATCAGGAGCGCGTTTGAAACCACACAGATATCCGTGCAGAGTCCCACAAGCTCGATGGACTCGATCGGTGTCTTCTTATTTCTCTCAAGAAGATCTTCCGCCAGCTCCGGACATCCGAAGGTGATCTTCTCGTAAGTCGCCGCGTCACGCTCTATGGCGATCTTCTCAAGCTCCGGAATCAGATCCCAGCCGTCTGTCCCCTTAATACAGTGAGGAACCGGAAGAAAATGTCCTTCCTGAGTATCCATATAGTTCTCGAAATGTGTATCCTTCGTAAAGATCACTTCCCCGTCAAACGTTTCCGCCTTCTTTACAACAGCCGGAACGATCACCTCCGCATCCTTACTTCCGAGACTTCCATTCACAAAATCCTTCTGCATGTCCACAACGATCAAAATTTTTTCTGCCATAACTCCCTTTCCTTTCTCCAAATCCGGATCTATCTAAGGTCGAGGATACCCCAGACCACCTAACATGTCAAGTCATTTTCGCCGCCACCACAAATCTTCCGTCTTTTGTGTGATAGCTGCAGGTAGACAGCATCAGGATCTGTTCTCCATACTCCGGAAGGATTCCCGTATCATAGGCAGAATGTCCGCAAAGCCATGTGATCAACTCCCCGTATTCTTCCTCCGAGAGATCCCCGTCATAGCGGTAATACCGGAAGCCAGCCTCGTCCTCATAGAGCACTCTGGTCTCCACTGCCGCAAAAATCTCATAGGTCCGCGGTGTTCCATTGACGTAGAAGCGGATGATCGGATGTTCCTTCCAGTAATCGGCCTGTTTGTAGGAATCCAGTGTCCCGAACATGGATCCGTTTTTCATATTGTGGCCGTAAATGATCATGCACTCTGTATCAACGCCGGAGGCCTCCCCGAGAAACGGAGTCCCACCCGACGCATGGGAGCCGTCAAAGGCCCGCCGAAGATAATACTCCGGATCCGCCTCCCGGTCCATCACCGGGTAATCGATCCTTGTTCCCGGAATCTTGAGCCAGCCGGCGTAATCGGCGTTTTCTCCCTGTAAAGCCGCATATCCCGCAGCTTCCTTTAAAAGCTTCTCCCATTCCTCAGTCTTTTCCGGATCCGGTGCTTCCGTAGCGCTGCTCACCGGCTCTGATGCGGAAACCTCGTCCGGAGCTTCCGACGCGTACTCCGCCGCAAGCCGGTTCAGGCTGTCGAAGGCCTCCGCCTCTTTTTTTGCCTCGAGGTAATCCCGTCCCACCATGAAGGCGGAGAAGCAGAACACCGCACCGAATACCAGAATTCCTGCTTTGTACCACAACGGAGTTTTCATACGTTTCTTCTCTTTCTTTCTGCGTATTTCTTTCCAAGGATCAGAGCCAGAAGTGCAGCGAGTGAAATTCCCGCGAGCAAAAGCCACAGATAACCGTGGGTCACATCACCGGTCACAGGGACATTGCTGTCCCGCTTTCTCGTATCTTTCATGTATGTCCCTGCCGGACCTACACTGTCAGACATCGGATCCTCATTCGTCACAACCGGTTCCAATGGGACAATGACAGCTGAGTCTCTGTCTACCGCTTCGTCTGTATCCGGATTTCCGGCAGTCTCAGACGGATTCTTATGATTCCCGGATCCCCCGTCGTCATCATCGGAACCACCGATTCCGGAATGGTTTCCGGACGCTTTTCTCGTGTTCGTGATCACCCACTCATTTCCATCATGGGTCACAGAAACATCATATCCGCTGACGTTTTCCGCTTCCCCGACGGTCCATACGTGATCCTTCTCCAGATCCTTCCAAACATATCTCCAGCCCTGAGCCTGACTTACCGTCACAGCATCACCATAAGCTTCGCCGTCACGGTACAGCTGAAGCTTTACCGTCTGTGGGCGCCCCGTATATCCGGCATCCTCCCACACCTTGTTCGCCGTGATGGAAATTTTTTCCTGGACCGGGGGGTTCGGCTCCTCAGTTACCTGTTTATTCGTGATCGTACAGGTCGTAACCGCCTGATCATCAGAAGTCTCCATGCGGATCGATCTTTCATATCCTTCCGGAACGTCGATCTCATCCACCGTCCATTCTGCGGACGCGTCAAGATCTGTCCATGTAAACTGCCAGTTATTATCCGCGGAGAGCGTCACTGTCCCGTAAGGAACCAGATCTTTATAAAGCTGGACATTTACAACGGCCGGACGTTTCGTACTGTCCTGATCCTCCCAGACCTTCCTGACCGTCACGTTTTTCGCGGTCGGCGCATCGGAGGATTTCAGCCGGTTTGTGATGATCCATTCATTATTTTCCATATAGGCGGAAGCAATCTCATATTTCTCCGGAATTTCGACCTCCGCAACTTCCCATTCCGTATTTTTATCGAGATTTGCCCAGGTGTAGGACCAGATGCCATTGAGATCGGCACTTACCTCCACCGGATCTCCCTGCGGTTCCAGATCCGCTCCCGTTTTCTTATAGAGCTGGAATCTGACCGTCTGCGGACGGAACTCACTCTCATTGTCTGACCAGTGCTTTACAACTCTGACCGACGTGAGGGAAGCTTCGTTCACCCGGTTCATAAACTCCGGTGTTCCGCTTACGATACCGCCGCCGGGGATCCTGTAGGTAACAGCCGCCGTAAGCTTATATCCATCAGAGGTCTCAACCTCTGTCACTTCAACGTCCGCCTCATAGACCAGTTCCGAATACTGGACATCCTCTTCTCCGTCATTCGCCTCCATGAGATAGTACGTGTAGGTTCCCGCCTCAGAATATTCGAGTTCCTGAAAATTGACTGCCGCCTGCACGTTCTTGACCGACTGGATCTGGCGTCCACTGGCATCCTTCAGATAGAAAGTGTATTTCTGCGCATCTGACGGAGTCGCTCTGTTTACATACTTGAGCGCCTTGAGAAACACGGACGTGCTTGACAGATCTTTCTTATTCAGGATATCCGCCGATACCGTCTGATCTGCCTGGATCTCATAGTCCTTTCCCTGTTCCTCCAGAGCTACTCCATTACAGGTCGAGATATATCCATCTTTATTTGCTCCTGTCTCTGTCACCGTAAATTCGGTTCCCGCCGGAAGACCGACACCGATCATGCTCTCTCCATGCTTCAGGGTAAATCCTGCAGCGCCATCTGTAAATTCCATTCCGCCAAACACTCCGTTTAACAGCGATTCCGAGGCATCTGAAACCTTCTGCGTTACCGTAAATTCCCAGGACCTGGTTTGATCCCCCTGCGCTCCTGAAACGGTGTTGCTGACTTTTAGGGCACCTGTCGGCGTCTCGGCGTTTAAGACCGTCCAGACCTTTTCCTGTTTCTGGTAGTTTACAAGGAATTCCCGATTCACTGCCGTATTTGCCGGATCCGGAAAAGAAACCTTGTTTCCTTCTTCGACCACGCTGTTAGTGCGGTCCAGCTCAACGACCCGGTAGGTGTACGGTTCTGCCACATTGTCATTTTTATATAACGGCAGGTTTCCGGTCTCAGCCTTCCAGCCTCCTGCGGATCTCAGTTCGATCACTCCGCCGTCTGGGCTACTCACATTCTCCCACCCGGATCCATCGGCTGTTTTTCTCTGGATCTGTGCTCGAATCGTATCAGTCGGTGCCGTCTGGACTCCCGTTGCCGTGAATAGCCACTGTTTCCGGATCGTCCATCTTGTATCCGCCGTCACAAAGTAAATATGCAGCGCATTGTTATCCTGCTGAAGATCCTGCAATTCTGTTGTGGATATCCCCCGGTCAATGAAGTACCGGACAGTTCCGCCGTCCGTGTAATCTTTTCCGGCATTGTTTGTCCCTTTTAAGACTCCAAGAACGGCCTTTGAGAGTCCCCCTGTTCCTGAATTCCACGCGTCTACAATGACTTTTGCTCCCTTGTTCGCCGTATGTGTCTCTGTATAGATTTCCTGCCCGTCTACATAATAGTGGACCGCATAGTTGATCGGGGCTGATACATTGTTGCTTTTCCATACCGCCTGCAGGGTAAAAACGCTTCTCTGTTCTCTCTCATCCCAGCGGGAGCAGTCTGCCAGATTATAGAAGGTATCCGTCGTGAGATGCGCCATCTGCCCGGTCGTATAGACTGCGTTTTCTTTCACCTCCCCCAGAGTTCCGTCGGCATTGACCCTGACGATCTGCCAGTGGTCAAACTCAAATTTTCCGCTCAGGTCTCTTGGGATCAGGGTAGAAATCGGCACATACGGATTATTTACCGTATTGTAGCCATTGGTACCGCCAGAATCAAAACCGGGCATATTGACGATATTGGCGGAAGCCGGGGAGCTCAGGTTTCCGTTCCCGTCCGTCTGATCCCCGCCGGAAATATAGGCGACACCGACCTTCAGCGGGATGCCCTGAATCTCCAGAAGAACAACGCCCTGGGCATCGGAATGATTCATATATTCTTTTAACCTGCCCGTTGTCCTGAAATAATAATATCCATCATAGGATGGCAGCCATTCCTGATAGCTCCGGATCTCTCCCGCAGCTCCGGGACCGGAATAGGAAAGATACTCAATATAATCGTTATCACCGTTCTCCTGCAATTTACTCAGGGCGTCCTTTGGAAGGATCCGGATATCCGGTTTTCCAAAGCCGGTGTCTGTCTTAAAGCGGAAGGTATCGTTCCGGTATGCATCCCCCGCCCTGAGGATCAGGGCATCGGATTTCATCTTCTGCCAGCCGTTCTGCGCGGAAGGCGCGGTTCCGTTTACCGCGTACTGCGCGGTTCCCCCGGTGAGGCGGCGCACCACGATCTCCTTATGGCGATGTCCGACCATATTTCCGCCGGATACGGTGATATCTTCGTAGCAGTTGCTGATCGAAACCGTATAATACCGAATTGCGCTTCCTCCGTTTGTCCCCTGATTGGAACGAACAGAGATCTTCACGACCGTTCCCGTCGACAGGGTCGTCGTTGCTGTCACTTCCTGCGTGTCCGCCAGTGTGACCATCGGCACCTCGATGGCCTCCCCGTTAAGCTCCAGCTGATCCATCTCGTAGGTATGGCCGCCGGTAGAAAATCCCTGAAACGTCCACTCAAAGGAATCCCCACTTTGAAATGTCCCGGTCCAGGATTCCGGCACCGATCCCCAGATTCTGTGAGCATCCTTATTTGCGTACGCGGTCCCCTTCCAGTCTGCCGCGCTGAATGTAAAGGTATCCACCTTGCGGTACTTTACCCGGACCGTCTGGTCCTTCGTCACCGGACCGGCCTCGTAAGTGCCGTTTAAGATCATGGAAGACGGACTATCTTCTTTAAGCAGGATCCGGTTCGGGTCCTCCGCCTTCTTATAATAGCTCATCATCCTTCCAAGTGACGGATCCGATCCTTTGAGGGCCACCTGCGCCCCATCGGAATCCACAACCTCGACCGTCGCCTGATAACCTCGCGGGATCTTCACTTTAAATGTATAGCTTCCATTCTCCTCCACGACCTCCAGGCGGTCTCCACCGAACACTTCATCAGCGGTAAGATCGGAATCCGGCGCGTCCGTCCTCTCGTTTTCCAGTTTATAATGAATCTGACACGAATTTTTATGGATGTACAGAAGATCGATCTTCTCCCCGGGCTTCAGGACCGAATAGGACGTGCGGTCTGTATTCTTCTGGCTCGTCACATAGTAAACATAGGGCGTTCCGTTCACGCTGACGATCCCCACGTAATAGACCGGTGTATTTCCAACGACCGCGCGGCGGTACATATGGTTCTGCCCATTGAAGAAGACCGTCTTTGGTGCCACATTTTCCAGAGCGCCCGGAGCCAGCTCCGTGATATGCAGATGATCCATCACATACTGCTTCAGGTTTGTATGCGTCTGATCATCCTCTTCATCCACGATGCAGGTAAAATCAATATGATCCGCTACACGGATCGTCTCCTGCGGTTCAATAGCGCCGAGCCTCGTCAAAACTGCCTTCGTGAGTTTTCCCTCATCTGACAGTTTGTAGAGTTCTTCCTCTGTCATATCACCCGGAATGACATTCTTGTTATTTTCCTCCGAATCTGACGCTGTCGCCTTGCTTACCTTCGCAGGGTCAGACGCGGTTGCCGTCTGCTCCTCACTCTGCTGTGTCCATCCGTTCTCCGCGTTGTCCGCGTAGACCGTCACACCGCTGAATATTGTTGTCACTACCAACATCACGGAAAGTACCAACGCCATAAATCTATTTTTTCTCATCCTGTTCTTCATTGCCGTCTCTCCTCAGTCGTACCAAGCTGTCAATTAAAAGTGCCAATTACAATGTCAACGAAATGTTTTTCTAAGTCATCTTTTCCTTAAGCTCTCTCCCGATCTTTTTTATCACAAAGAGATACGAGACGCCCGTAAATACCGCTGCTGCGATCCATGCCGCCGGATCAGCGAAGCAGGCCAGCGGATAACTGAAAAGCTTCATCGCCGCCACAGAGACGATCAGTCTCGCAATGAGCTCGGAGACGCCTCCCATCATTGGCAGGAACCCATATCCGCATCCCTGCATGATATTCCGGAAAATAAAGATCGTGCAGAGAGGCAGAAAGAAGGCTGCTGTCATATGACAGTACGTTTCCGCCCAAGGCATCATCGCGCTGATATCCACATCTCCGGTAAAAAATAAGCCCAGACATGGTTTTAAGAGGGCGCACATTAAGAGTGCGACCGCAATTGAATATACAAATTCCGCAAGGAGCGCCGCACGCACGCCTGCCCTGATCCTCTTCACATCCCCACAGCCGTAGTTCTGCCCGCCGTAGGTCGCCATCGTCTGACCCATGGCGATCATGCCCTGGATCACAAGGCTCTGGAGCTTCGCCGCGGCGGTGTAGGCCGCGACTGCCACGGAGCCGAACAGGTTGATGGCGGACTGCATGATCATAGTCCCCGATGCGGTGATCGCGAACTGGAACGCCATCGGGATCCCGGCTGCCAGCTGATTCCCTGTATCCATCCGGTTAAGCTTCCAGTGCTCTTTCTCCGGCTTTAAGGCCGGGACCTTCCACCAGATATATCCCGCGCAGAGTACCGCCGAGATTGCCTGGGACAGATTTGTCGCCCAGGCTGCTCCTGCAACACCCATGCCGCCGCGGATGATAAAAAGCAGATCCAGCCCCACATTCAGGCAGGCGGAAAATATCAGGAAAAAGAGCGGGATCTGACTGTTTCCCACCGCCCGCAGATAGGAGGAAAACAGATTGTAGAAGATATTTGCCGTGAGTCCGACGCTGATTCCCATGATATACGTGTAGGCGTCCTGAAAGATATCTGACGGCGTATTCATCAGGTGCAAAAGCGGGTTCATGATCGACACACAGACCAGTGTCAGGATGACCGCTGCGATCACTGCCAGGATCATTCCGTTTGCCACGCTGCGTTTCACACCTTTTTCATCCCCTGCCCCATACCGTTGGGCGGTAAGGATCGAAAAACCGGCAGTGATTCCCTGGGCAAAGCCGGTCGCCAGAAACATGATCGTTCCGGTGGAGCCGACCGCCGCCAGCGCCCCGGCACCGACGTAGCGGCCGACGATGATCGTGTCCGCCATATTATAAAGCTGCTGGAAGATATTTCCGATCACCAACGGGATCGTAAACTGCAAAATCACCGGCAGCGGTTTTCCTTTTGTCATATTGAGCTGCATGCTGTTGATCCTTTCTTTTTACATAAAAATGCCTGGCTGATATCAGCCAGGCATCAAAATCATAATTTGTCATGTCCGGCAAACAGGCCGGCAGCACATTTCATTTGGGGATCATTCCGATTTTTTCTTATCCTTATCGCGACCGATCATTCTCAGAATAAAATCGACAGTACCGTCAATTCCGTAGCTTGCGCTGTTGATACAGAGATCGTAGTTGTTCGCGTTTCCCCAGCTTCTTCCGGTATAGAAATTGTAATAATGCGCATGTTTTTTGTCAAGTTTTTTCAGGAAATGGCGCGCTTTTTTCCGGTCTAATCCGGAGTTTACCTCGATCGCGCGCTGGATCCTCTGCTCGATCGGTGCAGTGATATAGATACTGATATGCGGAATGCCGTTGTTCGTTAAGATCGCATCGGCACAGCGGCCCATGATAATAAAGTCTTCCTTTTTCGCCATATCACAGATCAGGTCGCTCTGGTTGAAGAAGACGGCATCCTGACGGTTCAGGCCGTGGTAACGGCTGAAATATTTGATATGATCCTTCAGGGACATATGGGTCACTGCCTCAAACTCGCTCGCCGGACTCTGCTGCAGTTCCTCAGAGACGTGGGCATATCCCGCCGCGTCACGGATCGTCTTATCCTTCTCCGCGTCGAGGCGTTTTAATACTGCCTCGAAAATATCGGCATCGTAATAGTTGATGTGAAGTTTATCCGCAAGTTTGAAGCCGACATCGATTCCGCCGCTTCCGTATGTCCAGCTGATGCAGATAATCAGGTGGTCGTCGTTGGAGAAACGGTTCGCTACGTTGAAGCTGTTTAACTTCGCGAGGATCGGGTCGATCACATCGCCGCTGGCGAAGCTTGTCGGAAGACTCATAACCTCATTGAGGATGCGGTTGTACTCGGTCATACACATCGCGCGTTCTTCTTTATCCTCGATGGTACGGGCCATGTTCGCGATCAACCCAAGCTCGCTGCGGACTAAATGTCCCTGCGGTCTTGTTGTGAGGAGCTCCGTAAGTTCATTAACACAGCGCTCTCTGTCACGGTTGAATACACGTCCCAGGGAGGAACCAAGGTGGACATAGACCTCCGCGTCCAGATCGTAGATATGTTCTGCCAGTTCTTTGATTTCTTCTTTCGTTGCAGCCATATTTCCTCCCCCTTCCTATAAAAAGAATACCAGAGTATCCACAATGAATACCGGAACAAGAATTCCAAAGGACCAGATCAGATATCCGAAGAACGAAGGCATCCGGATACCGTTCTCATCCGCAATGGATTTGACCATAAAGTTCGGCGCGTTGCCGATATATGTATTCGCGCCCATAAATACGGCACCGCAGGAGATCGCTTCCAGCATCTTGACCGGAACGGTTCCGAGGGCCGTCACCATGCCCTGTGACAATCCTAATGCGCCTGCTGTTGTCAGGAATACCAGATAGGTCGGCGTATTGTCGAGGAAGCTGGATAACAGACCGGTCGCCCAGAACATCTCAAACGGCTCTGTGATCCCAAGCTCCGCTCCGTTTGCCTTTAAGATCATAAGAGCCGGCTGCATTGTAATAAAGATACCGACGAAGAGAACTGCGACCTCATGGATCGCTCCCCAGGTGAAGTGGTTCTCACGGCGGATCGAACCATCCGTCGTCTTAAAGGACAGAAATGCGGATACAAGGATGATCACGCACTCAATGATCGCCGGATAGGATAATGTAACTTCTCCGAATACATGGATCCCGAGGACATTTCCTGCGGCATCCTGAAACATCGGCATGGACGGCAGGGTACCGCTTAAGATAACGGCGATCACGATCATAACGATAAAGATCAGGTTGTGGCCGCCGCGGATCTTCACCTCAGTGCCCGGTTTGCTGATATCCGGTTTTAAGCCTGCCGCGATATCTTTTCTGTATGCCTTCATATCAAAATGATAGAAGATGAACAGCAGGATGATCATATTAAAGAGCAGGATCGGTAAAAGCTTTAAGCTCCAGAAAAACGGGACACCCCGCATGAATCCCATGAGCAGAGGCGGATCTCCGATCGGAGTCAGGCAACCGCCCATATTGGACACCATAAAGATAAAGAAGATCACGATGTGGCGTCTTCTCTTTCTCCACGCGTTCATCTTGATGATCGGACGGATCATTAACATACTGGCTCCGGTGGTTCCGATCCAGCTGGATAACAGGGTTCCGAGTGCCAGAAGTCCCACATTGATCCTCGGGGAACCAGCGAGATCACCTGACAGGGTAATATTACCGGACACACAGAACAATCCGAAAAGAAGGACGATGAATGTCAGGTAGTCGTTTATGATACATTCCAGTGTCGTCTCCGCCGCCTTCGGCACACCGTACTTCACGGCGAACGGGATCAGGAACAGCAGGGACCAGAACACGACCGCGTGCGGCTGGTGCGCCTCCCACCACTCTGCTTTCACAAGCGGAAGGACCGCAATGCAGAGCAGGAGTCCTGCAAATGGAATACAAAGCCATAACGGCGTCTGTGCTGCCGCCCCGGCAGCCTCTGGTTCTGCCGCAAGCGCTGTAACTGCAGTCTGGTTTAAGACCGCCAGAAGTCCTGCGCAGAATGCAAATAATTTCTTCATGGGTAAACCTCCATGTAATCAGCTTTTATGAGCCATTACTCTTTTTTCGCTCAACACGGCTACTGATTATAACAACTTTCCTGCACAAATACAAGTACGATTCTTCCAAATAATTGCCAAATTTCCGCTTAGAAAATCAGCACTTTTGCTAAAATGGAATATATTTCGTATTGTGAAATTTCAGACAATGGGATTTTATCTCATTTATTTTACAACGTTAAAGCATTGGTCTGGCAGACCGCAGCATTCCGTTATCCTGCGCCATGTACTGCTTTTTTTCGTGGTTTTTCACGCCCTGCGAGAACGCCGTAAGCGGTCTTCTATAAAGTAAAAAGCAGCACGGTCATCTGATTGATGGATGATCAGATGCCGAAACTGCTTTTGTTTTACTAAATATATGTGTTTTATGTATTTTTACTACACTAAGAAAAATTCTGTGACGAACACCACCGCACAGCAGATCACCGCAACGGACAGGAGACTTCTTCCGCACCACGCCGCGATGATTCCGATGACCAGCGCCAGCGCCGCCGACACCGTACTGTTTGTGGCGGAGAGGATCGCCGGGAACGTCATAACAGCTAACGTCACATATGGGACGTAATATAAGAATGACTGGATAAACTGATTTTTAATCGGTTTCCGGATCAATGTGAGCGGCAGGACACGGATCAGATATGAAACGCCCGCCATCACCGCAATATAGAGATAAATATTCTTTTCCATGTTTTTTATGTATTTCCTCTTAATTTAACGATACAGTTTTCGTAAATACTTCTTTTTTTTACAAGTAGAACTGCTTTCTACTATATATACAGTTAAGCTCCCTGTTTTGCTGCACCTGCAGAAGAATTATTTTTTCCTTCCTGGTTTTCTTCTTGAACCTCGATCTCACTGTCCTCTGCCGGATGCGGGAAGAGAATCGCTGCTGCAGATGAGAGCACAACAGTCAGAATGATCGTTCTCGTGCCGCTGGAGATCGATGAGATACCCGGCAGATGCTCCGCAAGGTAGCTCGCCGCAAAACTGATGGCGATAAGCCCCGCAAGGATCCGGCTCTTTCGCGCCGGCGGAATAATAATTGCCAGGAACATTCCATAAAGTGCCACGCTGAAGGCGCTCACAAGACGCCACGGCATCAGATTACCTGCCAGCGCACCAAGGGCTGTTCCGACAGCCCAGCCGGGAAGCGCTAATGCGATTGCCCCGTACATATACCATGGATTTAAGTAGCCCGGTCTTGCGATCGTAATTCCAAACAGCTCATCGGTAATATCAAAGGCCATGAGAAGCCTGTGGAAAAACGGCATGTCCGGATCCATTCTCTGGCTCATGGCACAGCTCATCAGTAAATATCTCGCGTTCGCGATCAGTGTCACGATCGCCATCTCTATATACGCAGCCCCCGCGGCGATCATCGTAAAGCCCGCGTATTCTCCTGCGGACGCGTTGCAGAGCGCGCTTGTGATCATTCCCTGAATCGGTGTCATCCCGACATTCCGCGCCACGATCCCCAGTGAAAAAGATACCGCAAAATACCCGAGCGCGATCGGCACCCCGTCCCGGGCTCCATCCCGGAATGCCCGCCGGTTTCCAACACTGGCGATTGAAAACTTGTTGTTCCCCATAATATTCCTCCCTCAAACAGAAACAGCAGACATCCTGTCCTGTTTATGCGCTGCTGTTCCGCGTAAATTAGCGGCACCCAGGAATTTTCATCCAGAGCTGCCGCTTTCCATTATTCTGACATCATTGTCTATACGGGCATAAAAGAAGCCCAAACAGTAACTGATTTTGCCGATGCTTCGCATTCCAAATCGGCAAAATCCACTGCCACCACTGTATTGTACGGAATTTTCAGGTCAGAAAATTCCTACCCATTTGCAGTGACCAAACATGTACAGTATACTCTTCTTCTTTACATTCGTAAAGCCACTGTTTATAATAATTACAGAAGTTTTGCGGTTGTTTACTGTTCACGCCTTGCGCAAACAGTAACTGATTTTGCCGATGCTTCGCATTCCAAATCGGCAAAATCCACTACCACCACTGTATTGTACGGAATTTTCAGTTCAGAAAATTCCTACCCGTGTACAGTAACACGGTTGTTCCTATCCCGCGAGGATACGCAGTGACTCTGATAGGATTTGTCAGCTTCGCTGACCAGAATCACGCGCCAAGTCTCTCGGATGTTCGACTTAAATTGCAGGGCGGCACTTTGTATACAGTTTTTTCTGTCTTCTGCCGCATGCATGATATTTATATAAGGAAGGTAATCGATCCATGTCATTCATAAAAAAAGAACCAGTCCTTTCCGCGGCAGCGGTTCTGGCGGTCCTCTCCATGTTTTTTGTCGCTCCGTCATCAGAGTATCTGTCTTACATTGACTTCCGCACTCTGGCACTCCTCTTCTCCCTGATGACAGTGGTCGCCGGGCTGAAGGAGATCGGTCTGTTCCGTTATCTCGGATCATCCCTGCTCGCCGGAATGCATTCCACACGCCAGCTTGCCTTCACCCTGACAGCACTCTGCTTTTTCTCCAGCATGCTGATCACGAACGACGTGTCCCTGATCACATTTGTCCCGTTTTCCATCCTGATCCTCAATATGGCTGGACTTCCGGAACTCATGATCCCTGTGATCGTCCTGCAGACTATCGCCGCGAACCTCGGCAGTATGGCAACACCCATCGGGAATCCACAGAACCTGTACCTCTACTCTTCCTTTGGCCTCTCTGCCGGTGAGCTTATGGGATACATGCTGCCGTTAACGGTACTCTCAGCCCTGCTGCTTGTAACTGCCGTTTTCCTGCTGAAAAATAAAGTAATCACCCTCAGCCGGACCTCCCTTCACCAGGACGGCTGTCCCACGAAGACTTCTCTGATCTTCTATCTGGCGCTTTTTCTCGTCTGTCTGGGCTGCGTCGTTCGGATCTATTCCTGGCCGGTCATGTTTTTCATCATCCTGGCTGCTGTTCTCATAAAGGACCGCTCGTTGTTTATCCGGGTCGACTACTTTCTGCTCCTGACATTCGTCTGCTTCTTTATCTTTATCGGCAATATGGAACGGATCCCTGCGATCTCCGGACTCCTCACGAAGCTGATCTCCGGTCATGAATTTCCGGCAGGTGTTCTCTTAAGCCAGTGCATCAGCAATGTCCCCGCGGCGATCCTGCTCTCCGGCTTTACCGACGCAGTGCGTCCTCTGCTTTTTGGTGTGAATGTCGGCGGTCTTGGGACCCTGATCGCATCCATGGCAAGTGTGATCTCCTACCGGGCCTACGCTGAGATTCCGGAAGCAAAGTCCGGAACGTACATGATGGTATTCACCCTTTACAATCTCATATTTCTCATAATTATGTGCGCGGCGGGGTGGATGCTGCTCTCTCTGTAAATCAAGTGTGCGGATGGTTAAATCATTACGTCTGTAGCAGAATTTCATATTGTGATATAGAATGCAATACTTTTTCGCTTTGTGATATTGTCCAGGATTTTTCGATTCTGGACAATATTTTTTTGCAAATTTTACGTTAAAACCAGTTTCAAGGGCTTGACATTCTGTACAAAATTCCATATAATGAAATCAGTTCCACAATATGGTATATCGAGAGAATAAATAGAGGAGGAGATATTCTATGGCAGACTTGATCTACGAAGTACACAACCACCTTGCACGCATCACACTGAATCGTCCGAAGCAGCTCAACTGTTTCAGCGAGGAGATGATCCGTCTCTGGACAGAAGCGTTGG
>ERZ1026901.1366-NODE-1366-length-14264-cov-20.783025_pt1 | contig 14264 bp, 13 predicted proteins | sample MGYA00380179_ERZ1026901 | MGnify/ENA primary metagenome ERZ1026901 (study PRJEB33269, sample SAMEA4719815) | human gut metagenome | biome: human-associated habitat; feature: organic feature; material: feces | place: Cameroon | collected 2013-10 ... | reverse complement strand
GAGCCTTGGCTATCCCGCATTGTATCCAGGCTTTGAGAGCGAACCGGAGAGCATGCAATGGGTCAGCCAGTACGCCGACGCCAACATGGTCAAAACCGATTTCTTTGAGGCACGCAGTACCGCCTACGCCAAGAGCACCGCATTGATAGACGATTTATAAGAAAACCAAAGACATCAGAATAGGAGATACTACTATGAATTACAGCGCTATGATTCAAAATCGCAGATCCGTTCACGCATTCCGCGAAAAGGAAGTTCCGAGCGAGGCTATCGGCCAGCTCCGATCCTACTATGAAAAGACCTGCCCCCGTCTTGTCCCGGAGATTGCAACGGAGTTGATCGTCTTGGACAAGGATGCACAGCCGGCGCTGGAGAGCTCAGCGGGCTATAATCAATTTCTCATCGGAGCACCGCACTACCTGCTCCTTATGTCTGCCCCGCATTCCTATGCAGCCATCAACGCCGGCTACATGATGGAAGATCTCGTCCTCAAGCTGACTGAGTTGGACATTGACACCTGCTGGATGACCTTCACCGACAGCGACAAAATCAAAAAGGCACTGTCTCTCGCCACCCCGTTAGAGGTGGAGGCAATCGTTGCCTTTGGCTACGGGGAAAAGACCGCAAAAAAGCTGCGGCTGAATATCCTAAGTATGTCTCAGATCGATGTGCGGGCCGAGCAGCAGTACTACGCGCCCAAAAAGGGCGTGCACGATTTGGTTCACATGGGGAGCTGGAGCAACAAGTCTGGGATTGACGAGATGATGGACTTCTACGACGATATGCTCTGGCAGTCCTTCTACGCCGCTTCGCTCTCCCCCAGCTATCTCAACCGTCAGCCCTATGGCTTCCTTGTGCAGGATCACAGCATCTATTTGGTGCAGCAGGAGGATGCCTACACCGATAATTTGGATGCCGCATTGGATCTCGGTATTGTCATGCTCCACTTCTCCGCCGTCGCCTCCCGGTGGGCGGGGCAGGTACGCTGGGAACTTTCACCTGCTGCGCCCGACGGCCTGCCGGAAGGACTTCGCTCCGCTGCGGTGTACCACATGTAACGACTCTGGGGGAAGCAAGGCAACGGTAAAATGCGCGACCGTCGATCCGCGGTTGAGCGTATGTTCCATTAGAAAAGAAGAACCTATCAGTCAGAGTCTGAGTAAGGAAAATAGGAGGTATTTTTTATATGGCTATCCAAACGGTAACAGATGCCATCCGCTATGTAGGGGTGGATGATAACACATTGGCACTCTTTGAAAACCAGTACCCCGTCCAGCCTATGGGAGTGAGCTACAACTCCTATGTCATTCTGGACGAGAAAATCGCCGTGATGGACAGCGTGGACGCACGGGCGGCGGAGGAATGGCTTTCCAATGTAGCGCAGGTGTTGGAGGGGCGCAACCCCGACTATCTTGTGGTCACACACATGGAGCCGGATCATTCCGGCAGCCTCATGCGGATAGCGCAAGAGTACCCGGAGATGAAGATCGTGGGAAACGCGAAAACATTTACCCTGATCAAGCAGTTCTTCGGCACAGGTGCATTGTCGGAAGACCGTATGCTGGAGGTTGGCGAAAGAGATACGCTTTCCTTGGGTTTGCACCGGCTGCGCTTTCTGTTGGCGCCGATGGTACACTGGCCGGAGGTGATGGCAGCGTATGAGGAAACGGAAAAAATCCTGTTCTCGGCGGATGCCTTCGGACGCTTCGGTTCACTGGAACGGACTGCCCGTGCCCCCTGGGCGCCGCAGGCCCGGCGGTATTATTACAACATCGTCGGAAAGTATGGCGCACAGGTGCAGGCGCTGCTGAAAAAAATCTCCGCGCTGGAGATCAAAACGATCTGCCCGCTCCATGGTCCCGTGCTTACAGAAGGGCTGGAGAAGTATCTGCGGCTCTATGATCTCTGGTCACAATGGAAACCGGAAGAACCGGAGGGCATCCTGATCGTCCACGCGTCCATCCATGGAAATACCGCATACGCATCGGAGGCCCTCAAGAGCAAGCTGGAGGGAAAAGGTGCGCAAGTCACCATGTGCGATCTGACGGCAACAGACCTTTCCTATGCCGTGACCAGCGCATTCTACTGTGGGAAACTGGTGTTGGCCTGCTCCACTTATGACGGAGGATTGTTCCCGCCCATGAAGGAGTTTTTGGAACATTTACAGACAAAGGGATTCCGAAACCGCCGGATCGGCCTTATTGAAAACGGCTCATGGGCCCCTGCTGCCGCGCGGCTGATGCGCACCAAATTGGAGGAGATGAAGGATATCCACCTTTACGAAACGGTAGTGTCTCTGCGTGGTGCATTGAACCAAACCAGCGAAGCGCAGATGGACGCTCTGGTGGCGGAGCTCTGCGCGGAATAAGCCGCAACAAACCGCAGCTATTCTCGTACAGATGATGGTCTTACTCATCTGCTTTATGTCCCAAGGGCAGAGTACCGTCATCTCAGGTTGAGGTCACGATGTGGTGTGGGGAGAGACCGGAGTCTTGAGAATACCCAAACAAAGGAAAGGAGCTGACAGATATGGCAGCTATGAATATGAATCAGGAGCAGTTTGAGCAGGCGACCCGGGGCGAAAAGCCCGTTTTGGTGGATTTCTGGGCGCCCTGGTGCAGCTATTGCCGGAGGATCGGCCCTGCGTATGAGAAGATTGGAGAGGAATACGCGGACAGCCTCGTTGTCAGCAAGATCAACATTGACGAGGAGCCGCGGCTGGCGGGGGCCGAGGGGATCGAGGTCATCCCAACTCTGGTGCTGTACCGGAACGGAAAGGCCGTGGATTCCATCACCGCGCCCGGCTCAAAGGCAGAAATCGACCGTTTCATTCAGGAAGCCTTGGCGAAATAACGGAGGGTTCAGATATGAACAACCATCATGTTTATGATATGCTCGTGGTGGGCGGCGGCCCGGGCGGCTACACCGCCGCCCTGTACGCGGCACGGGCGGGGCTGGACACCATCGTGCTGGAAAAACTGTCCGCCGGTGGGCAGATGGCCCTGACCGAGCAGATCGACAACTACCCCGGCTTTGAGGACGGGATCGACGGCTTCTCTCTGGCGGAGAAGATGCAAAAGCAGGCGGAGCGTTTTGGGGCACGCAGCGAATACGCGGAAGTTCTCCGCATGGATCTGACGGCGGTTCCCAAGCTCGTGGAGACCAGCGAGGGGATCTTCCTGGGGAAAACCGTGGTGCTGGCCACCGGTGCGGACCCCAGAACGCTGGGAGTGGCCAGAGAGTCGGAACTGGTGGGCCGGGGCGTGGCCTACTGCGCCGCCTGCGACGGGATGTTTTACAAGGGCAAAACGGTGGTCGTGGTGGGCGGCGGCAATTCCGCCGCGGCAGACGCCCTCCTTCTCAGCCGCGTGGCGAAAAAAGTGATCCTCGTCCACCGCAGAGACACACTGCGGGCCACAAAGATCTATCACGAGCCGCTGGCACAGGCCGAAAACGTGGAATTCCGTTGGAACAGCGTCGTTTCCGCGCTGCTTTCCGGGGACAGGCTGACCGGCGTCCGCCTGCGGGACACCGTCACCGGTGAGGAAAGCGTGGTGGACTGCGACGGCGTATTTGTCAGCGTGGGCCGACAGCCCGCCACGGCGCTGGCGGTGGGTCAACTGGCGCTGGACGGTGGCGGCTATATCGTGGCCGGAGAGACCACGGAAACCAGTATTCCCGGCGTTTACGCCGTGGGCGACGTGCGGACGAAGCCCCTCCGTCAGGTGGTCACCGCCGTGGCGGACGGCGCGGTGGCAGTCCACATGGCGGAGAAATATATCGCGGAAAACCGATAAGGGAGGTAGATTGAAAAAGCCATGTTTAAGGTCAGGCCGGATACGACCGCAGCGGGAATGCCAACATATCTGCAAGGCAAACTGCCAGAGTGATGGCAGATAAGATAACCCATGTAAGATCGGGAGATATGTTGTCTCTCCATATCCAGTCCACGCAACAGTGAGCAACTGAACACAAAACACAGCCACAGATGTACTCTGCGGCTGTGTTTTTATGCGTAGTATACCGCGTGACAAGCGGTTTTACTGTGACGGCATCACATAATTTGAGGAAATCGGCTTCGGGGCAGCTTTTGGCGCACAAGCCCTTTGTGGTTGTTGACAGAGAAAAAATATAGGTATAATAAAAGCAAAATAATAAGACTTATTCTTGCGTTTGAAGGGTTGGCGGTATGCCAAAATACGCAGAGGAGATATTGGCCGCCGTAACGGAGCTGCAGCAGCATCCCAAGGCGGAGCAGGTGTTCCTGGAGATGAAAAGGGAGCATCCCAGCATCGCTCTGGGTACGGTATATCTGCCCCGCCTGCCGGGAGCAGAAAAAAGACAATATTATGGAGGAGAAGCATCATGAACGCTAACGTATCTAAGCTGCTCAACGAGCAGATCAACAAGGAGTTCTACTCCGCCTATCTGTATCTGGACTTTGCCAACTACTACGCCGCCGTCGGACTGGACGGCTTTGAGAACTGGTACCGGGTACAGGCGCAGGAGGAACGGGATCACGCCATGCTGTTCTATCAGTATTTGCAGAACAACGGCGAGGGCGTCACCTTTGAGGCCATCGCAAAGCCGGAGTGGGAACGAGACGATCACATGACCCCTCTGAAAAAGGCGCTGGCGCATGAGAGGCTCATCACCGCCGGCATCGATGCCATCTACGCCGCCGCATACGATGTCAGGGACTTCCGCACCATGCAGATGCTGGACTGGTTCATCAAGGAACAGGGCGAGGAGGAGAAGAACGCCGCCGACCTCATTACCAAGATGGAGCTGTTCGGCGGTGACAGCAAGGGGCTGTATATGCTAAACAGCGAGCTGAAGGCACGGGTCTACACCGCGCCCTCGCTGGTGCTGTAAGCCCCGCGTGTCTGCGGGCTTTCGCATCAGGCAAAAGGCAGACTGCATACAGGTGGCCTGCCTTTTCTTCCACCAGACGGTTAGAGCATACTGACTATGCATAAAACAGAAAGGACTTCAGAACTTGAACAAGGAAAAGGAGATCGAAACCGTTACCCTCATGGTGCGCCGGTATTGTTGTGGCGTGCATGGGACAAGGGGCGAGGCGCTTTGTCCGGCGTGCAATGCACTGCTGGAATACGCCAGAGAGCGGCGGGACAGATGCCTGCACGGGAAAATTTAGTGGCACTTTGAATCCTTTCCGAGAGGCACAATGTGGCAAAAAATAAAGAAGAGATAAGGGCAACGGCTATGAAAGAACGAAAGACCTTCTGGGACAAAAATGCCGGTCGTTACGACTGCTTTATGCGAAAGGATCGGGCGGCATACGAAGAGATGTGTAAGCTGATCCGGCCGGTGGTGAAAGCCAAAACGGTGCTGGAGCTGGCGACCGGCACGGGACTGATTGCAAAGCACATTGTGAACGCGGCAGCGCACATCGAGGCGACGGACGCCTCTGCGGAGATGATTGCAGAGGCCAAGCGGGACGACCGCTCGGCGAAGCTGCACTTTTCCGTGCAGGATATGTTCCGCCTGCCCTATGCGGATAAGTCCTTTGATGTGGTGATCGTGTCCAATGCGCTGCACATCGTGCCGCAGCCGGAAAAAGCCCTGCAAGAAATCAAGCGGGTGCTGAAAGAGGACGGCGTGCTCATCGCGCCGACCTTCACCCACGCGGGGAACTCGTTTTCCGGCAAGGTCAAGGCGTTTTTCATGAAGCTGGCGGGCTTCCCTCTCCACAGCAGATGGACGAGCGAGGAATACCTGCGTTTCCTGCGGCAAAACGGCTGGACGGTGCGGAAAAGCGCTGTTCTGAAAGCTTCGTTCCCATTAACCTATGCCGAATGTGTGAAATCGGAGGGATAAGATACAATCAAGCCATACAAGAGATACGAGGGAGGCAAGGAACATGTACGATATCTGTCTTACCGTTTCAGCATGGTGCATCATCGGACTATTGGGTGTTCTGTTTATAAGATCATTGGGATTCCGAGAGTTTCATCAAGAGAAAATTATCCCTTGGCTCGTGGGGATTGCTATGATTTTCTTCCTGATAGCACTCATGTTTAACTAGAACTGAAAGCCGTTGAATATGCTCTAAGCAAATCAGGTCACTCAACCGCTGCACCGCAAAGGTGGAAAGCCAGAAATTTTTGAATTTCCGGGTCCCGTCCAAGGCAGTGGAATTATAAATAATGTGGTTGTGGATGTGCGCCCGGTCGGTGTGGGTAGCAACGATAAAAGCGTGCTTGCCCTTCAAAAAACGCTCTGCAAACTCATAGCCGATGCGGTTGGCTTCCTCCGGCGTAACTTCTCCCGGCTTGAAAGATTGCCGCACCTGATAGGCAATGACATCGCTTTTCTGGCTGCGCCCGGTGGTCTGCTCGTACAGCCGTTTCGTCAGCAGAAATTCTTCGTCCACGGTCAGTGGGCTGCATTGATAGCTGCTGACCAGCTCGCCCTGCTCGGTCTTGTCCAGGTTCTGGATATAGCTGGTGTGGTTGTGCAGACAAGCCCCGATGGATTTTCCTTTATTCTTCCGCATGGGAATCAACCGTGTTGCCGCCAGTGCCATCATCCCCCCTTTTTACAAAAAGAAAATGCCGCACATCGGCGGCATCAAGATCATTTGGATAGTTTTTCGTGATCGGCAGCACCTGCCAGATACATAGCTTCCTGCCGAACACTTTCCAATTCGTTGCTGATTGCAGCCAATTCCAGATAGAGGCTCCATGCTTCTTCGCTGATAAGAGCCTTCAACGCATTCTCTGCAGTGATTTTTTCTGGATCAGTGCATGGTATTCATCATCGTCTGCAAGCTGTCGTTGCAGAATATCTTTCAGATTTTCCCAATAATAGTCGGTCATAGCATCTGTGTCCATCTAATCCCTCACAATCCGGCAACCCAGCCACTAAAACGCTCTGCTGCCTCTACGATCAAAGCACCCATGAAGATTAGCGCAAAGCAGCCAAACTCTGCCACCAGCAGAATCAAAAATTGCAGCCACTCCCGGCAGTACAGCGTATAAAGACCACAGCCAAAAATATACATCATCGGCAGTGCCAGCGCGAACGCCGACAGATTCAGCGTCCATTTCAGCATTAGTGCAAGGAAAGCTGTAAGCGGCCAAAACGGGAAAACGATCATCTTAAAAACGAACCTCATATCAAGCACCTGCCTTTCAACTTTATTATAAAGGCATCTCCACACCCCTTGCAAGGATGTCACCCCTTATGTACCCCCGCAGTCCTCCAACTGCGGGGAAAAATTTAGAGTTCTGCCAGCCGGGAGAGGATCTGCCGACCAATGTCGATCAGCTCGTCCAACCGCTGCCGCAGGTCCTCCATGTCGGCGGCGTAGACTTTGCCGCACTCGTTGGCACGTTTGGCGTACTGGTTCAGATTGTTGCTGCACATCTGCAAAAGATATGCCATGCGGCGCAGTTCTTTCAAGTCCAGATGCAGGCAGTAGCCATCCAGTGCCATTTTGCGGATATAGGCACTCAGGCTGCGGATGCCCATGCCCAGCATTTTCTCATAGATGCGGTTCTTCTCGGCTTTTGTGGTCCTCAGAATGATGATCTCATCCCGCTTTTCTTTCACCGGGCATCACCGTCCTTGTCGTAATAACTGAGGAAAGGCTTCACCGGCTCCGGCTTGTCCGATTTTTCCTCCAGTGCTGCCAGCACCGAGGGACGGCGAGGTGCATCCTCCTGTTCTTCCTCGTCCTGTTCCGGCTCATGGCCCTTTTCGTCCACATCCAACTGAGCGTTCAGCTCTGCAAGGCGAGCCGACTTTTCAGCCAGTTCTTCTTCCTGTGGGAAGGGCTTTTCCACTTCGATTTGCGCCGCTGCCTGCTGCTGATGCAGAGTAGCTAGTTCATTCTCAGCAGAGTTAATGCGCTCCGGGAAGTTGTTCAGGGAATTATCCAGACGGATGATGTTGCCCAGCGGGTCGGTGCCCAAAGGTACCGTGTACTTCCGCTGCCCCTTCAAAAGTGCCTGATACTCGCTGCGGGAGGTATCGAACCGCAGGGACAGTTCAAAGCCACGGTAGCTGCCGATGACTTTTTCCTCGGCATTGGGCAGTTCGGAGCAGGCAAGGACAAGACGCTCACCGGCAGTCTTTTTCTCGTCGTAGGTCACGCCCCTGATGGTCATACCGCAGAACTCCTCCTTGCCCTGCGGGTGAGTGGCGGCAAGCTGTGCGTCCGCTTTCAGCCCGGCGATGTGAGCATTCGCCTCCTGAATCTCTGCCGGGAACTTGGTCAGCAGCTTGTCTTGCAAGCGGAATTTCTGGCTCTGGTGGTCGGCTTTCAGAACCTTGAGTTTTGCGACCTGAACATCCAAATCCATCTTCTCCTTGATGAGCGGATTTCCGGCACACAATGCCTTGATCTCCGCATAGGAAAGTGCCTGCTCGTCCACGTCCTCGCAGGAGCGCACCGGGGATTTGGAAGTCATGATTTGGCTGATGAATCGCTGTTTATTCTCAAGGGTCTGAAACAAGTACGAGTCAAATGTCCCTTCCGTGACGTAGTTGAACACTTTGACTTCCTTATTCATGTTGCCCTGTCGGATGATGCGGCCATTGCGCTGGGTCATGTCGCTGGGCTTCCAGCCAACATCCAAGTGATGCACCGCCACAAGCCGGGATTGCACGTTGGTGCCTGCTCCCATTTTTGCCGTACTTCCGAGTAAAACTCGCACATCGCCGGAGCGCACTTTGGAGAACAATGCCGCCTTTTTCGCCTCGGTGTCGGCATTGTGGATGAACTCGATTTCATTTTCTGGAACCCCAGCGGCAACCAGCTTTTTGCGAATATCATCGTAGACATTGAAGTTGCCGTCGTTTTTCGGGGTGGAGAGATCGCAGAACAAAAGCTGGGTCAGCTTCTGGTCTTTGCCCTCTTCCCAGATTTTCAGCACGTTCTGAACGCATACGTTCAGCTTGCTGTTGGGGTCGTCCGGCAGCATGGGGTTCATCAGGCGAACATCCAAGCCAATCTTGCGCCCATCGTTGGTGACGCAGAGCATATTGTCCACGGACGCATCCACGATGCCGGAGTGGATATCTGCGGCACGTTTGCTCAGTTCCTGCACCATTTCCTTTTGAATTTCGGACGGCTTTGCCACCACGGTTTCAAACTTTGCAACCGGCACCGGCAGATGGAGCTGGTCGGATGTTTTAATGTCCGCAACCTCCTTGAACATGGATATCAACTCCGGGAGGTTGAAAAACTTGGCGAACCGGGTGCGGGCACGGTAGCCGGTACCCTCCGGGGCCAGTTCGATGGCCGTGGTCGTCTCACCAAAGGTGGATGCCCAGCAGTCGAAATGGGTGAGATTCTTTTTCTGCAGTGTGCCATACTGCAAATACCGCATGACCGTGTACAGTTCGGTCATGGAGTTGCTCACGGGCGTACCCGTGGCGAACACCACGCCCCGCCCGCCGGTGATCTCGTCCAGATAGCGGCACTTGCCAAACATATCGCTGGATTTTTGCGCTTCACTGGTGGATAATCCTGCGACATTCCGCATTTTTGTGGTCAAAAAGAGGTTCTTGTAGAAATGACTTTCATCCACAAAGAGCCTGTCAACGCCCAGTTGTTCAAAGGTGATCACATCGTCCTTGCGCTCATCAGAGCGCAGTTTTTCCAGCTTGGTTTCCAGCGTTTTCCGGGTCTTTTCCATCTGCTTGATGGAGAAATTCTCACCAGCGTGGACTTTCAGCTCATTGATGGCGGCAAGCGTTTCATAAATTTGCTCCTGAATGATACGCTCCTGCCGTTCAAAGGACAGCGGGATGCGCTCAAATTGCGAATGGCCGATGATGACGGCATCATAGTCACCGGTGGCGATGCGGGCGCAGAATTTTTTGCGATTGGCGGTTTCAAAGTCCTTGCGCCGTGCCACCAAAAGTTTGGCGTTGGGGTAGAGGTTCAGAAACTCCGAAGCCCACTGCTCCGTGAGGTGATTGGGCACTACGAACAATGATTTCTGGCATAAGCCAAGGCGTTTTGCTTCCATGGCGGATGCTGCCATTTCGTAGGTCTTGCCTGCGCCAACTTCGTGTGCAAGCAACGTATTACCGCCATAAAGCACATGAGCGATGGCGTTGCGCTGGTGTTTCCGGAGGGTGATCTCCGGGTTCATGCCCACGAATTTGATGTGACTTCCGTCATACTCACGGGGGCGGGTAGAGTTGAACAGCTCGTTGTACTGCCTGACCAGCGCAATGCGCCGCTGGGGGTCTTGCCAGACCCAGTTGGCAAAAGCGTCCTTGATGACCTGCTGTTTCTGCTGCGCCAGCATGGTCTCCCGCTTGTTCAGTATACGCTTGGGTTTGCCCTCGGCATCCTCTATGGTGTCGTAGATGCGGACATCCTTCAGGTTCAGGGTCTCCTCCAGAATCTTATAAGCGTTGGCACGGGATGTGCCGTAGGTTTCAGAGGAAATAATATCGCCCCGCCCGGTGGCAGTTTTGCCCTCCACACGCCATTCTGCGGTATAGGGAGAATATCTCACCTTGACTGCATGGCGCAGATAGTAGGGGATCTGGAAGGTCTCGGTCATAAACTTCTGGATGATGTCCGGGGAAAGCCATGTTGCGCCCAACCGCACATCAATTTCTGAGGCTTTCAGTTCTCTGGGCTGCGCCTTGGTCAGCGCATCCACATTGACCACAAACTCCGGGTTCGTTTCGGCTGCGAACTGCGCCATTCGCAGCTTTGCCCGGACATCGCCGGACAGGTACTCGTCTGCCATCTGCCAGCCTGCTTCGGGGTCGGTAGGGTCGGCGGCAGGGTCCTTGAAGATCACGCCGGAGAGTTCAGTGGTAATGCGTCCGTACTCACCGGGAGTGCCCAGCAGTTCTGCCATATAGGGCAGGTCTACTTTGCCATGTTCCCCGATGGACACCGCCAGTGCCTCGCTTGGCGTATCCACGCTGGTGACGGTACGCTCCGGGCGAATGGTGCGCTTGGTAAACATCGCCGCTTTGGATTTAAGCCGCCCTTGCTCGTCCAGATTTTCCAGCGAACACAGCAGATAATAGGAGGAATCCTGCTCAAACAGCCGCCCATTTTTGCGGTCGTTCAGCAGACCGTATTTTGCGGTAAAAGCATTGTAGGCGGCGTTCAAATGCTCCTGCGTTGCCTTGATGTCCTCGTCCGGGTAATCGTTCAACTGCTGGTCAATCAGGTCATTGACGATCTGCCGCAGTTCCACCATGCCGGTGACACGCCCCTTGGCAGTGTCGGAAAGTTCCACCTGCGTCATCACGGAATTTTCCCGGTAGAACACCTCACCGTCCACTACGGTGTAGGAGAAGTTCTTCACCTCTGGGTCGGCAGGCAGAGTGCGCCGGGTGGCTTCTTCTTCAGCAATGTCGGGAGCATCCACCTCGGCGGCGGTGTACTGCCCCTCGATATGCTGCACCGCCTCGGCAAGCTGGTCTGCAAGGTTTGCACCCTCGATGGGAGCAACGGTCAATTCCTCTCGTCCATACTGGGTGCTTTCGGTGGAGAGTACGCCCAGAACCATCTCCGGGCGGTCTGCGAAATACTGGTTGATGGCAAAGCCATCCTCGGTCTTGCCAAGCTGCACCCATGCAGGTTCGATGTCCGCAGGGCGATCACGCTTCTGCAAAAAGATAATATCGCTGACAACATCCGTGCCAGCGTTGGCACGGAAAGCGTTGTTGGGCAGACGAATGGCCCCCAGCAAATCGGCTCGTTCTGCCATGTGCTTGCGGGCAGAAGAATCTTTACTGTCCAGCGTGTAACGGCTGGTAACAAACGCCACCACGCCGCCCGGACGTACTTGGTCGATAGCTTTGGCGAAAAAGTAGTTGTGGATAGAAAATCCCAGCTTGTTATATGCCTTATCGTTGACCTTATACTGACCGAAAGGCACATTGCCCACCGCCAAATCGTAGAAATCACGGCGGTCGGTGGTCTCAAAACCAGCCACGGTAATGTCTGCCTGCGGGTACAGCATTTTTGCAATGCGCCCGGTGATGCTGTCCAACTCCACGCCGTACAGCCGACTGCCCTGCATGGTGTCCGGCAGCATTCCAAAGAAGTTGCCCACACCCATAGACGGTTCCAAGATGTTTCCCGACTGGAAGCCCATCTTCTCGACCGCATCGTAGATACCACGGATCACGGTGGGGCTGGTGTAGTGGGCGTTCAGAGTAGAAGCGCGAGCAGCGGCGTATTCGTCCTCGGAGAGCAGTCCTTTCAGTTCGGCGTATTCCTTTGCCCAGCTATCTTTACTAGGGTCAAAGGTATCTGCCAAACCGCCCCAGCCCACATATTGCGAAAGCACCTGTTGCTCCTCGGCGGTGGCACCCCGGTGCTCCTGTTCCAGCTTGAACAGGGTTCGGATAGCTTCAATGTTCCGGGCGTACTTCTGTTTTGCACCGCCCTCGCCCAAATGATTGTCCGTGATGTGGAAGTTCCCGGCAAGTTCAAGTGTGGATCGTTCCGGTTCAACTGCATCCAGAGCAGGTGATTTTGAGCCAATCGTCTGTATCACAATATCATAAGGCATACGGTTTTCTTCAGCAGGGTATATGGCAACCGTTTTTACAGTATCATCTGGCTGCGTAGTAACCTGTTCATTCTGCCGCAAGCCATCCTCGAATTGTCGTTTGTTGATAACTTCGTTATCCCACGACTGCCCCTGTGCGCTGGTGTCGATGCGAACATCCGTTTCGCCTACATAGCCGATGGTTCCCTCGATGGTTCGGGTAGGAAGATCAACGATAACGTTGTCACCGACCTTATAATCGGGCAGGGGTGTTCCATCACATCCTGTTCCTGCTCGTACAACTCTCGGACAAGAGCCAGCGGTTCCTCCCGGAAAACTGGCATCCGTATTTCTGCCAGTGCCACATCCTGCAGGGTCACGCTACCCCTATCATAGTTTACCGTATCCACTCGGAAGGCTCGTCCCTCCATGTGGATGGTAGTGCCCAGCGGCAGATAGTCCTCCCGGCGCAGGTACTTGGTCTGGTGATGGGTGCCGTCCTCGTTCAGCCCGGCAAGATAGACGTTCTCGCCGCACTGCCACAGTTGTTTGGCACGGTGCGCCCACTGGCCGCGGGGAAAACCGATGACCGGGACGGTGCCCAGTGCTGTTTCTTTTTCCAGAAGTTTGCCGCCCAGAAGTTCACTGACTTTTTGCGCGTCATCTGCGTAAAACTCAAACTGTCCGTTCTGCTCAAAGCCCACCAGCGCATCCGGGTGCTGCTCCTTCAGCGCATTGTACTCGGAGGCGGCATCCAACGGTAACAGTGCCGGGCGTTCCTCTGCTTTGCTGTGGTAGTGCTCCAGTTCCTCGTCCGTAACGCTGACCAATTCCGAAAAATCCAGAGCCTCCAGTTCGGTTTCGGTCAGATCTTCCAGACTTTCGTACTGCCGTTCGTCGATCAGCACCTCGCCCAGATACCGCTCCACACGGTATCCCACCAAATCCACATTAACTTGAATGGGAATATCCTCATCGGTGGCGTTGGTGTAGGCAACGCCGATCTTGGACAGGTCAGAAAAGTCCGGCTCAGAATCATATTCTTCCTGACAAAATTCCCGGATCAGGTTTTTGGCATGGGTCAGGGTGGCATCTGGCTCTGCGCTGACGGGCGGCGTGTAATGCTCCTTTTCCTTGTCCGTCAGGTAGCGGTCGGACTGGATCATCAGGTCGATATACTGTTCCACCTGTGCCCATTTCAGGGTGATTTTCTGGTGGTCAGGGTAACGCTCGAATTCCAGCCCTTTCCAGTCATGGTTGACAAAGCCTCTGCTGCCGTCCAGAAAATCGTGGGAGTGCCCACCGATGCCGTACTCCTTTGCCAACGCTTTGGCACGGAGATTGCGGTTCGGCTGGGTCTGGTACAGTGCCATAATGCGCTGTTTACCACCCGCAAACCCGGAGCCGTGCTTACGCAGTTCGTTTTCGATTTCAGCCTGCGACAAAACAAAAGCGGAGGGCGTTTTTTCGCTCTCCGCTTGGTCGATTTTTTCAATTTGCTGGACTTCGGTGGGAATGTGGGCATCGAAGAAACTTAACTGTAAATCAGTTCGTTCAACACCAGTTCCTCGGCCTGTGCTTTCAGACTGTTCATGTGCTGCACCCACCCCATCTGATGCTGCTCCTTGTTCGGAGCCGGGTTCTGCTTCAGCAGTCCCTGCATGGTCTGCTGCATCTGGCTCTCTGCCGTCTGCTCCACTTCCATCAGGTGCGGGTACAGGCTCCCGTTCAGGAGCATCGTGTTGTACAGCACCG
>ERZ1026901.1361-NODE-1361-length-14306-cov-7.805277_pt1 | contig 14306 bp, 9 predicted proteins | sample MGYA00380179_ERZ1026901 | MGnify/ENA primary metagenome ERZ1026901 (study PRJEB33269, sample SAMEA4719815) | human gut metagenome | biome: human-associated habitat; feature: organic feature; material: feces | place: Cameroon | collected 2013-10 ... | reverse complement strand
CAAAGGTAACAAGCATAATGATTAAAAAAAAGGCTGCATCGCGGATACGCTTACTTCTGATTGCCCTTACCTTTGCACGGGAGAACACGCTGAAGGGATGCATCAACATGTTTTTTGCCTTTTTGATTGCCCTTTTGATGATAAATCTCTACGGGAGATGTTTTGCTTTATAGCTTATTTCTCAGGCTGGCTACCATCATCTACAGGCTTTTTCTTTGTTGTCTTGTTGCTTTTGTCAGAACTGGTTTTGTCCGACTTGCTGTCGGACCCTCCTTTGTCTTTCTTGAAGACGCTTTTGCCTTTGTTGAACAGACCTTTCATCTTGTCGCCTACCTTCTTGGCAGGATTCTTCGACTCTACCTTCTCTGAAGCTGTGCCCTTGATGCCAGAGCCCGATTCTTCCTTTGTCGTCACCTCGTGTGTGGCCTTGTCTATTGTCTCGCTTGGAGTGATCCAATAGGTATAAGTGTACTCGGTGTCTGTCTTCTTCACAAATTCATGATGTGTGGTGTAGCCACCGTCATAGGTGGTAAACGATTCCTTGTTGCCGACCTTCTTGTAGTTTTTTATAGGCATAGGGTCTACGCCGCATCCATCGGGGAGAAACTCTTTCTTGTTCAGGTCGACCTTTACCCAATAGCCTCCGTCAACATAATGAAATTTTCTTATCTGGGCATGGGCAACAAATGCAAATGCACACATTACAAAAAATAAAATTAAGCGTTTCATAGGTTTTTGTTTTTTAATAATTCCGGACACTATTGTTTTAGTAAATTGTAAATGTCTGAGCAGCAACAATCTGCTCAGATCATGCCATGCCGTTATATTGCCTGCCTTAGTGTCGCAAAATGTAGGTTGCAAGAGTAACGGCTTAACATGGCAAAGATACAAATAAAATCAATAACTTGTTTTTTTTCATTATTTTTTTTCATTATTTTCTGAACTTTCGCATTTATGATATGGAAATTAACTCATGCAAGCGTCGCCGCGCTCGACTTTGTCGCTTGCCATCATTCTTTGAACCGCAGGCTTCGCTACCTTCGGTAGCTCAACCAACGGTTATGGATATTCGCCGCCTTTGGTGACGCTTATCAGAGCTGATAATCGATTGAAAATGTGTTTGTTATTTTTATTCTTCGGTCGTAACCGCTGCAATATATCCTTCCTGATCGTAGCATCGGCGATGTTTGTGGAGCATGTCTATCAGTTGTTGCAGAGATGGAATAGTGGACGAGAGATTTCTGAATTTTTGATATTGGTCCTTGTATCTCTCAGTCGACCCATGCTTTATGCGCTGCTCTATGTCTTGTGGCACGAGGAAAGAGGAACGTGTGCCGAGAAACTTGTGAAACTCGGTTAGGAAGATGTTGATGCCTGCAAGATCGAAATCGCCGAAATGAACATATTGGTTGGGAATGGTCTGTAGCCACGTCCTTAGGTCTGACGATTGCGGATAGCGCGACACGAACAGCAAACGCTTTTCTGCCAATGATGAAGCAAACAAAGCTTTCTGCTGGCGTATGAACCGAAAATTTTCCATGTTTTCGATGTTCACAATGGTCACATCTGTAGGGATGGTGAACGATTGCCAATCGGTTATAAAAAGAAATGTGCCTTCTTGCGGATTGATCACCAGTTGCTTGCCGTTAAGGCTGCATGTTATCGGTTCGTATGAGTTTACCGGAAAGCCAGGGCAGGAGCGTGATGTCACCAGTTTTGAGTTGCCTGTATCTGATGCCTGTTCCGACCTTGTGGCTTCCGCTTCCTGCATTTCTCTCATTTTGTCGAGACAGCCCAACCGTTCGTCTATATGGCTTAAACATTGTTCCAAGGTGTTGGGTGAAGCGGCCATGATGCTTCTTCTGCTTCCGTGTGAACGGCTTACAAGAACGCCGTCGCCTATGAGCTCTTCCACCCATTCGCCACGGAGGGCGCTGGATGGAAGCTTCTCACCAGAGCGCAGCTTGATGAGCTTGTCTATAAGAGCTGCTGTTATCTTCATATACGAATGTTATTTATGGCCTGTTTTGTTTTTTTGCAACATCTAAAGATCATCCTTATTTAAAGATCATCTTTTTTTTCGACATCTAAAGATATTCTTTATTGTTGCGATATTAGAGGATGCACCACGGTCTGCGACTTACTGTCCTTATCGAGCAAGTAGGTATAGCGATAGTCGGAAACGTTATATGTGGTTGGCGATGAGTTGATGAGCAAGATGTTTCTGGCGTTGGCAAAGTCGAGAATGCCTTTCACGTTCTGTGGGTGCAACTTGCCGATCTCGTCCATCATACAATGGATGCGGAAATCGCCAAACTTGCGGCTCACCTTTCCTTTGAACACATTTATCAGCATGATGTTAATCATCGCCTTAACCAAGGTGTCTGTTCCCTCGCTTCCCACATGCGACAGCTTGTCCACCCATCCCGTGTCGTTGTCGTTCTCTACGATGCGAAACTGCAACAGGAAAAGGTCGGATAAGGTGAGAAACTGTCTTTGCGGATTGTCAACGAGCGACTTCATGAAGTCGAGCAGATATCCCACCGCCTTTTCGTTCACCTCGTCTCTGTTTGCCGTAGAGAACAGGTTAAGCTCGCCCATAGCATATAGGTTATCATCGCTAAACTCCTTTATGCGCTTCATCAGCAACACCATCTTGTCAGCCGATGGCACGGGCTGAAGAGCGATAAGTTTTATCACGCCGGCAAAGTTGCGCTCACGGAAGTCGTTGTTGATGTCATGGATAATCTTGTCCACTTTCGATTCGTGACTTGTCAGGTCGCCCATTTCCTTCGACACACGAGCCAAGATGTCAACATATCGTTCGCTTGTGCGGCGGCGGAATTCCTCTATCTTGTTGTATGTTAGGAAATCTTCAAGGTTGTTGGCGAAGTCGAGATAGTCGTCATCGAGAGTCAGCTCCATACGGAAGTTGAAGGTGTTCTTGGTTGTGAAATTGCCCTTGAACAGATTCACCGCCTCCTTCAGCTTGTCATAGCTCTTTTGGCGTGACACGATGATGCCCGTCAGCTCCTCCACAGCCTGTCCTGGTGTGCGCAGCGTCTGACGTTCGTTGGCTTCTGCCAGCATGGGTGGGCACAACTTTTCGTCGTGCGCAAAGTTTTCTGCCTTCTGCAGGTTTTCATCAAGCAGTCTCTTTTCGTCCTTTCGTTCCGCCAGCTCCTTTCCAAGAGATGCCAGCGCTTCGTTGTGTTTTTGCTTGCGCAGGTTATATTTCTCGTTCAGTTGCTGAAGCTTGTCGTTGATGAGCTTCTTCTTAGCCTTGAATTCGTCTTCACGGTTGAACAAATTCTCGCGGTCACGTTGATAATCGAACACAATGCGTCTGTGGTCGTCTATGAATTTCAGCTCGTCTTCTGTCGCCTTTATCAAATTCTTACATTCGTCCACCATGCGTGTGTCAGCCCCTCGTCCGCGCAGCTCTTCGTTCTCTTGCCGTTGCAGCAGAAGCAGTTGTTCTTCAGCTTTCTTTTCCTGTTGTTTTATGTCCGCCTTTATCTCTGCCACACGTTGCTCGTGCAGTCTGATGGTCTCGTCCTTAGCCTTTTGGTAACGCTTGTCCTCTGCAGTCAGCTGTTTTTGCTTTTCTGCTTGAATCTTATCCAGATCGGTGTCGGCAGCTGTGCGGCGTAGCGCTACCTCTTGCAGACGCGTGTTTAGCAGTTTCGCCCTTTCCTCTTTTTCTTGTTGCGCCTTGGCAGCATAGTCTTCCTGCTTTAGTTTTAGGGCTTTTTGTTTCTGTGGAATGACGCGCAGTTCGGTTTCGTGATACGATTTCTGTTCACGCAGCTCCCTCATCTTTGGAGCGACCCTTCGTTTAAGCTCGTTTATCAGTTTTTCCTGCTGTTCTGTCAATGCTTTCTTGTCCGTCTGCAATGAGCGAAGTTTCAACTCCAATTCGCCGCGTTCTTCCTTAAGCTGTGTCGGCTTGCGAACAGAAAGCGGCAAGTCTATAAGGTCCAGTTTCACGCCGAACAAAGACGTGCCGTCATCCTTCTGCGGATGCAATCCGGTCTGATAGAGCACGCTCTCCTCGTTTACGACCTTACCGATGTTCTGCTCCCAATCGCGCTTGTTTTCCTCCAACCATTCGTATAGCGAGCCTTTCGTTCTGTTCAGCAGACCGTCAATCTCAGCAATCTTTGCCGCCACCTCATCCATCTCCTGCTGTTTGGCGTCAATCTTGTTCTTGCTGTCAGCCGTTATCTCAGCTTCTTGCTTGTCATATTCGGTTTGCAGCTGGTTTATCTTTGCCTCCGTTGTGGCAATCAGCCCGTTAAGTTCTTTTTCGCGAAAAGCCAGGCTGTTTGCTTCTTTGTTGAGAGCATCGGTCTCTTCCTTGTAAGGCTGACTGAATTTCAGCTTCAGCATTTCCTTCTCTAATTCAGACTTCTCATTCTTCAGCAGATCGATAGCATTGTAGGCAACAGTTAACTTTTCTGCAAAAGCCGCCTCTATGTTCTTGCGTTGTTCTGTGTGTTCATTGAACATTCGTTCTTCAGCCTTTTGCTTTTCCTGTCCAAGGGAGAAGATGCGATTGTTCTGCGACAGGCGATAATTTTCAAGACCGTTTTTCACTCCTTGGCATAGAGCCTTAAATTTTCCCGTCACGTCGTTAAACCGAGCCGTGAGTTCTGTCAATCGGACTTTGCTTTCTTCGAGCTTTATTTTCAGCACCTGTTCCTGCTCATATCTCTTCAACAGGTCTTCTATCTTTTGGGCGGCATACAGTTCCCTACGCTCTTTCAACCGTTTAAGGTCTTCGTTCACCACACCCTGCTGCTGGTTGAGGCTCGTCTTTTCCGAATCATATTTCTGCTGAATCTCGTTTATTAGCCGTTTCTGTCGGTTCTCTTCCTCTATAATCTCGTCAATCTTTTTCACAACCAAAGGCAGTCGCTCTTTAGACACGCGCACGGCATATTTCAACTCGCCGCACAGTTCCGCTATCTGCTGCTTCATAAACAGCAGATAGCGGTAAGCCTTAACCACGTTTTCTGCTTGTGTGCGCACCACCGATTCGCCTTTCTGGTTCAGCTTATACCAACACGAAATGTCCTTATATTCCTGTCCGAAGTCGGCCACTTGCCGACGGTAATATCCAAGGTCAATGTTAGCTTCTTCCTCACTCATCGACCGTATGATGATGTCTTTTATGAAGTTGGCATCCAGACGTGAGTTGAGAAAAACGTTCTGTATGCTTCGCGGGATATTCTGGTAACGGTTCGACTCCATCAGTTGGAAGCGGGCAAACTCTTTCCCAACAGCCTGTCTGTTGCCATAGAGAATGTCGCGATATTGCTCGTAGCGGTCGATTATTTTGCTCATCGAAGCCCCTCCTAACCGTTCGCGTATGACCTTGCTTTCTGCCGTCACCTCACCATTGTCGTCGACAAGCCATTCCTTACGGTAAGCGGCATCGACAAACCTGAAACAGGCGCGTCCCGACGAGCGGAACGTCAGCACGCAGAACGGGCCGTGTTCATGCTCCACCTCATACACAATGTACGAGTTGGCATGAGGCAGATAAAACTCGTCATACGTTTTCATCTCCTTCGGAATGCCGAGGTGCAGCTTGTCGGCATTATAGAAGAACAGTATGGCTCGTAGCAGGGTGCTCTTGCCCACACCTTGTGTGCCTATGAAGTGAACGTTTCCGTCCAGCCGCACCTCTGCATATCTTATGTGTGCGCTGTTCACAAATATTATCTTGCGTAATGCTCTCATGCTTGTTCTGTTTCGGGTTCTATAATGGTGAGACAATCAATAAGCTCTTCTATATAATGGAAGGCAGCTGTAACCTTGAATGTGCCGTCAAGCTCATCCTGTAGCTCCACAAACCCCTGGCGTTGCAGGTCGCCGATGAGTTTGTCTATCTTCTCGTCGTTTGTCTTGAGGTCGGTATATAGGCGTCGTGCCTTCTCTTTCAGCTCGATGTCGCTTGAAAACTTCTCCAGAATATTCGATTTTCTGAACGTGAATCCCGAGCCGAACGCCGTGTTGAACGTCTTCAGAAAGTCTGTCTTGTCAATCCATTCAGCCATTCGTTGCACCTTGTCCGCCAGCTCCACTTTGTTTTCCTGTCGTGAGAAATAATAATATCCGTTGCCGCCTTCAAGCGAAAAGCCTATTCCGCTGAAATAGTCTTGATATTGTTGAAAATCGTCCTCTATAGCATCATAAAGGTTCGACTGTTGTTGTGAGACCGAGTTTTGCGATATAAATCCGCCTCTGCTCAGTATGTCGAATATTTCTTTGGTGTAACGCATAAGTGTCAAGCTGTTTTAGGGTAAATGAAAGGAAATTCAATGTTGCCATGCCGGCCATACTCTTCGCTGATGACCAGCTCGTCGTGATATTGAGCCGCTATCTGGCAGAACAGCACCAGCTTCTCTTCGTCTGCCATCTGTTTGCGGTAGCCAGAATAGTTCATGACAAAATGGAACAGATTGTCTCCCGAAGCCATGAATGCCGTCTTCACCTCACGCACGTCCACCGTCTGTAGCACCTTCTGCTGCTCGGTGAGCTCCTCTTTGGTCAGCGGTTCTGCCAGGTTTCCTTTACGCAAGCGGTCGTTGCTCTTTCCTTTGGCCACATCTTGCAGAATCTTTAGTCCGGTGTCTGTTGTGCGGAGCATTGACAGCGACACCTTCAGCGTGTATCTTGGGCGAGGCTCCATCCATACGGGGTTTCTTGCGTCCATCTTTGCCTTGATGTCAGTATTCGTTTCGAGCAACATTTGGTCGCGCAGATATTTTAGCTTCTGCACCTTTTCAAACAGCCGGTTCTGATATTCTATGAGGTTGAGATAGTTGATGATCTGCCGGTCGAGCTCAAGCAGGTTGTGATACACCTCCTTAAGTTGCAGCTTCACGTCTGTCACGGTATCCTTCAGTTCCACGTCCATGGCCACCAAGAAAAAGGTTGCTTGCTTCTTGTCAATCACCATCTCACACTCGTTTATGAGTGCTGCAATGTCCTTACGTTTTTCGTCAAGGTGTACCAGCTTCTTCTTTTTCACAACGAAGGTCGGCTCGTTCTTGTATGTGTTGTCGATATTTCGCTTCAGGTCAATAACGTTTCTAAGCGTTGTTAGAGCGATGTTGCGCAGAATGCGTTTCACATCCTTCAGATAGCCCCATTTTCGTGTTGCGTTTTTCTCGCTTTGGTAATAATCGATAGCCGCATTCAGGCTGCCAATGCTCTCCTTCACGCTCGCCACGTTTATCTCCTCATTCACCTCAAGCACCTCTTCGAAGAACTTCAGGTAAACGTCTTCCAGCTCCACGAAGTCGCCGTTTTCATGTATTATGCCGAACCTGCGCAAGAACTCCAGACTCTCGTCTTTCTTTGTTGCCAACTCTTTCGCCAGATTATAGCGGAACGACAGTCGCTTACGGTCTTGAAAAAGCGCATAAAGCAACTTGCGCTCTCTGTCAAGAGCGCGAATCAACTCTTCGAGTGAATGAAAATGAGATGCCGCATCCATGATGGTCAGTTTTTTTTATAACGGCGTTCTTAAGAACTTATTGTGCGGATATGCGCATAACTGTCCTTAAACTTATAGAGATGCTTGATCCATGAGTCTTTTGTATAGATGCGTGTTTGTTGCGTGTTTTTAAGGTGTTCTGTAATTTTCGTCTATACTCGAAAATCTTGTTAAAGTTGTCGATATTTTCGTCTATACTCGAAAAAATCGCTATCTTTGTGGAAAATTTCGAGTATGAACGAAAAGATCGAAACGGTTAAAAGATACAATCTTTGTAACATCGGGCAACAAGAAAGGTCTTGTCGACTATTATCGCAAGAAATTTGTGCGCGAAGCTGGTAATTTTTAAAACCTTTTCAACCATTTTCTTACAGGCTCGTCATACCACTTGAGACAAAGCCAAGCGAGGCAGATGCTGGCTCCCGTCACGGCAAGAGCCAAGGGCCATGTTTCGGCAAACGTGTAAGTTTGGGTCTTGATGAGGTAACGGTAAAACGCATACATCAAGGGATAATGAACAACATAAAGCGGGAACGAGATGTCGCCCAGAAAACGGCAGATGCGTGCCGACATGCTGTCGGTGGTTGTGCCCGACGCTGCCATCCATACGATGGCGGGGAAGATGAGCAAGATGCAAACGGTCTCGAAAACACCGTTCATACATAACGCGGAGCCCCCGCTCACGCTTAACGCGGAGCCTTCATCAAGACCAGAAGCAGAGATGTCGTTAATGTGTGGCACATGAAAAAGCGCAACCAGAACGAGGGCACAAATCCAAAACGCGCCACGCACGCTTTTCATAGGTTTAAAGACGCGCGACATCAGCATGCCCATGGTAAAGGGACACAACATGCGCAAGGTTCCTCCTAACACGTTAGTTGTGTCGATGGTCCAACCCACACCGATAGAGCCATAGCCCGACCGGTTGGTCACGGCAAACCATGTCAGGCCACAGGCCAACAGGGCTGTGAGCCACGCCAAGGCGCGGGTTGGCAGACGGCGAAGAAAGAAGGCGTAAAGGATGTTGCCGACATACTCGAAGAAGAGCGACCACGAAGGGCCGTTGAGCGGAAACATCTCGCCGTTGCCACGCACCTCACGCCCCGTTCCCGGCAACGCGGGAAGCATCAGGCAGGAACAGATGAAGGCGATGAAGGTGAGCAGACAGGTAGAACGGATGCCGTCCCAACGTTCCATGTCTGACAGGAAGACGAAAGACACCATGCCTATAAAAGCGCCCATCACCACCATGGGGTGTAGGCGAATGAGCCTGCGCTTGAAGAACCCTTTCATGGTGAGCGATTTGCCCCAACGGTCGTCATAAGCGTAACCTATGACGAAACCTGAGAGAATGAAGAAGAAATCGACGGCAAGATATCCATGATTTACAAACTCGATAATGGGCTTGTTGCCTGCAAACTGGTATCCTTCAAACACATGATACCACACCACGAGCAGAGCAGCCACGCCGCGTAGGGCATCGAGAAGAGCATAATGGGGTTTTGAGTCGGAGAATGTCATGTTGTTTTTATTCGTTCTTAGTTATTTTTTTTACCCGCACGTTAAACAACCGTAAAGCCTGTCGCAACGGGTCTGTTTGTTTTTAAGTAGGTGTTCAAAATTAATCGCATATATGAATTTTATAAAAAGGACATGCTTTCAAATGCCTTTACGCCCTCTTTTAGTCCGTATGCCCAGCTCTCATCGGTCGTGTAGCCCGCTACACTCCCTCTTCGGAGCTGAACATACGGGCCAAAATAGGGCATAAAATCATTTAAATTAATTTTGAACACCTACTTATCGTTACAAAATTATATATTTTCTCTATATCCCCAAATGTTTTTGGGGAAAAAGCAGTCAAATCTCCAAATATTTTTTCGGTGAAAAGCCGCAAACCCCAAAAATGCTTGGTTGCCGGACAGGCTGAAGTTTGGTTGCCGAACAGGCTGAATGAGGGGGCATGGCAGGCTGAAACAGATGGTTGTGGTTAAAAAAAGGCAATTTGTTTTTGTGTTTTCCGCGGTTTGAGCTACCTTTGTAGAATGTGACAACCAGGTGCTGTTTTCTCGGAAACAAGAAGACGATGGCCCGATGCTATGTTAAACCCGACAAAGAGGCACAGCAAAGACAACCGATCTCGCATCTTTAACAACCAATCTCGCATCTTTAACGACCAATCTCGCATCTTTAACAACCAATCTTGCAGCAAAAACAACCGATATGATAACCCGATGCTATCTTGAGATAACCAATGTGTGCAACCTCAACTGTGTGTTTTGCCCAAAGACCACGCGGGCCAAGCACACGATGACCATGGAACAGTTTGACACCTTGACCACCCGTCTTATGGGCGAGGTGAAGTTTCTTTATTTTCATCTCATGGGCGAACCGTTCCTCCATCCGTTGCTGCCACAGTTTGTGCTGATGGCGCGTGAGAAAGGCTTTGTGCCTGTAATCACGACCAACGGCACGCTGATGACGCAACGTTCTGACATGCTCGAAGCGTTGCCTCACAAGTTGCAGATCTCGCTCCACTCGCATGAGGGCAACGGCAAAGCCAATCTCGGGCAATATATAGACGAGGTGATGGTCTTTGCCAAGGAGGCTGCCCGCCGTGGCTGCGTTGTGGTGTTGCGCCTCTGGAACGAGGGCGGCCACAACCTCATGAACGAGACCATCTTGAGGCTTATGGCTGAGCATCAGCCGCGTCCGTGGGTTGAGCGCCATGACGGCTGGAAGCTTACTGACAACCTGTTTCTTGAGAACGACAACATGTTCGAGTGGCCCGACCTTCAGCATAATCCCCATGCCGTGGAGGAGGTGTTCTGCTATGCTCTCCGCAACCAGATAGATGTGCTTGTCGACGGCACCGTTGTGCCTTGCTGTCTTGACCACGACGGCGACATGGGTTTAGGCAACCTCTACGGGCAGAGCCTTGACCGCATCATGGCTTCGCCGCGTGCCCAGGCCCTCTACCATGGCTTCACCCACCACACAGCTGTGGAGCCGTTGTGCCGGCGTTGTGGCTATTCGGCCGTGTCGAAGCAGTTTAGAAAACAATAAAAACCAAGAAGGGCTGTGCTCAGCTTCGCCCTTTGTTTGCTTAAGCTGAGCACAGCCCATGTCTTTATTCCCTTTTTGTCTCTTATCTTTTTATTTCGCCATCTCCAGCTCCACCACCTTGTCCACGTCTGTGGGCGCCTGGTCGAGCGATAGGATAACGCCGCCGTCACACTTCTGCATGCGCACGGGCTTGCGCGACACATAGTCGACGGCTTTCTTTATGCGCACGTTGCCTGTGGGCAGATAGAGCGCCTTGTCCTTAAGGTCGAGGATGTGGACAAACAGGCGGTTCTGCTTTTGGGTGGTCACACCCCAGGGGTGAGGAGCCACGATGCCGCCGCGTGTGCCGTAGATGGTCTCGCCGTAGATGTTCATCCACTCGCCAACCTTCTTCAGACGCTCCACAGCCACCTCGGGCAAGCAGCCGTCGGGTTGCGGGCCAATGTTCATGAGCAGGTTGGCGTTGCGTCCGGCAGCCTTTACAAGATAGTGGATAAGGGTTTCGGGCGACTTGTAGTTTTGGTCCGTGATCTTGTATCCCCACATGCCGTTCATGGTCTCGCAGGTCTCAAGCGGCAGGGGCGAAATTTGCTGTCCCGACAATCCTGCCGAGTTTTCGCCTGGCAGGTCGCGCTCAAACATCTGGAAATCTTCGCCCTCAAACGGAGCGCTATGGTGGTTGTTGCCAATGAGACATGCCGGCTGCAGACGGTGGATGAGCGCATACTGCTCAGGCAAACGCCAGTCGAACGACGGGTTTATGTCCTGGTCCCACAGACCGTCAAACCAGATGGCGCCCACACGGCCATAGTTGGTGAGCAGCTCTGTGAGCTGGTTGTTCATGAAAGCATAATAAGAGTCCCAGTTTTGCGCCTCCTTCGGGCGTCCTGTGCCCAAGCCTGTGCGGCCGAGGGGCGCATCCTCGCGCTGCCAGTCGATGTGCGAGTAATAGAAATGAATGTCTATGCCCTGTTTGTGACACTCGTCAGCCAGCTCCTTCACGATGTCGCGCTTGAAGGGTGTGGCGTCAACGATGTTATAGTTGGACCACTTTGAGTGGAACATCGAGAAGCCCTCATGGTGGCGTGTGGTGAAGCAGATATATTTTGCTCCCGATGCCTTTATTGCCGACACCCATTCATGGGCGTTGAAGCGTGAGGGGTAGAATCCGCCTGCAAGCTTGGCATACTCTTTATAGTTGAGGTCTTTGTTGGTCATGGTCCACTCGCCTGTTGCGAGCATGGAGTAGAGACCCCAATGGAGGAAGATGCCGAACTTGGAGTCTTGGAAATGGCTACGCGCCTCAAGGTTCTCCTTTGTGGGCTGATAGTGTTGTGCCGGTTGCGCCGTGGCTCCCGACAGCGAAAGTGCGAAAAGCACAGATGTCAAAAGTTTTCTCATATGTTTTTTTTAGTTGTTTTGGTTTTAACACATAAAAAATGGTTTCTATGCAAAAGTAAGCATAAAACTGCTAAAAACCTAATGTTCTTCTATAAAAACTTTTTGCATAATTGTTGCGCCTTGTTTTTATGGACCTTTGGCCTTTTAAACCATTGCTCTGTTTATTAGCCATTGCTCTGCCTCTTGAGAATAAGCTTTAGAAGCTCAAGCACAACCGGGTGCTGAGCACGGTAAACTGTCCGTTCGCGTTGTTGACATATTGAAACGAAGGCTGCACGGCAACGGTTTCGCTCAGTTGTCGGCGCCATGTCAGCTCCATAGACCACTCGTTGTCTTCTTGAAAGCGTGCATACTGTCCGGACAGTCCACACTCGTTGAGGCTGTCTCTATAGGCGCATCCCACCTCCGCATAGCGGTAACACTCGTTCTTGCGCGATGTGTTCTCCGAATATTGTGCCATGCAGACCACGCTTCTGTCGCCCGATGTCCAAACGGGTTGCTCGCCATAAAGCCACCAGGCAAAGGTCGTTTTGTTTGTTGTTTTCTCGGTCGAAACCGCCTCTTCACCGTCGTTTTCTGAAGCTGAAGAGCCGTCTTGGGCCTCAAAAGCCTCCTGCCCGCACGTTAAATGCTGGCGTGTGTGAACGGTAAGTCCTGCAAAATAGCGGGCATCATGAGCCGAATATTCCAGTTGTGAGATGTTGAACACGCCATCTCTCTTGGGTCGCACAAGAAACGGGTTGTCGTTGCCCTTCCATCCGTTATAGCCCGTGCCGTTGTAAAGACTGTTTTTGAAGGTCCAAGGGCCTCGTGTCACGTCAAAATAGAGGGTCAGGCCCGAGAACGGATAGTTGGCTATGGGGTAGCTGGCGGCAATGGTGGGGAAGATGCCGCACGAGCTGTTGGTGAAGAGCGATGTCACGTCGGATGTGAAGAAGTCTTCGTTCACGTTTCTCACGCCCACAAACAGGTGCGCGTTCTGCCATGTGTGCATGTAGCCGAGCACGGCTATGGCAGCAAACATGTTGTCGGCCTCAATGTTTGAGAAACCTTGCCAGTCGGCAAGAATAGTCTCTTCTTTTGTCTTTGCCACATGAAGCGTGGCAGCCTCAAACGCTCCCTTGCCGTTTGCCAGCGGCAGCTTCATGTTGAGCCTTAAGAGGTTCACCCAGTTGGTGCGTTTGTTCATGTCCCATTGCCACTCAGAGGTCAGCTCTCCGCTAAACTCCTGAGCAAAGGAAAGGCATGGAGCGATGCTGAAAAGGATGAGCCATATTTTTCTTTTAATGTTGTTCATAATGTCATTCTGCGCTTTTCCCAATTGTCGTTTTTGCGCTTTTCATATAATAATGTTATCTAAAACTTGTCTTGTCTTTTTCGTGGTGCAAAGTTACGCAAAATATCGTGAAAACATCATTAGATAACCGTTAGAACGTTATTGGAAAACTGTTGGAACGTAACGTGTTGGGAAGAGAAAAAGGCCAAACAAACCTGTTTTATACTTAAAAAATGTTTGCTGGTTTTGAGGAAAGAACAAAATTTATTATTTTTGTATCAGTTTTTAACGGCTTCGTGTTTTTTTCTTTCGAAGAGGTTAAATTGTAGAGGTTGTTTATAGAATAATGCGTAATTTCGACCATAGAAGAACGAAGATTGCATGGTTGCTGTTGTTGGTGTATCTGCCAATGATGGTTGCCATTACCTTCCACCACCACTCGGAGGCGGAGGGCGCTTCAGCTATGTCCTATTGTTACGATTGCTCGCATCACATCCACCACAACGGCCACCTCTCTTCTGGACAAAGTTTTGCGCACGATTGCGTGCTTTGTCAGTTGAGCAGCTTGCCTTATGTGGTGCCCACCATGGTTCACATAGCGATTTTTGTTGCTATGGTTCATGTCGTTTTTGCCATGTCTTGCCCCTTTGTCAAGACTCGCCAATGCGACATTCATTCCACTCGTGCTCCACCTGCGCTTCTTTCTTTGTAGCTTGTTTGATGATTAACCAAAACAGATCGGTTCCCGTTAAATGTTTTTAGCTGGTTCTGCCGGTCAACTTTTTTAAATGTTTATGATGAAAGCAAGAAGATGCATCTCGTTGTGCTTCCTCTTTCATCAAGAGGTCATGCGCTTTTGTTAAGTGCCAAGGTCGCCTTGTGCCTGAGAATTGCCTACTTATAAGGTGCTTGTTCAGGCATAAGCAGACAGCATACAGGCGTATGATGAGGGACGGTGTTGTCCCTAATCAAAATTCGTAAAAATAAAAATTTAACCCTTTTCCTGACTTCATCACTTTTCTGCGCCACCATATAGCGCAGATTGAAAATCAATGA
>ERZ1026901.1355-NODE-1355-length-14370-cov-7.474537_pt1 | contig 14370 bp, 9 predicted proteins | sample MGYA00380179_ERZ1026901 | MGnify/ENA primary metagenome ERZ1026901 (study PRJEB33269, sample SAMEA4719815) | human gut metagenome | biome: human-associated habitat; feature: organic feature; material: feces | place: Cameroon | collected 2013-10 ... | reverse complement strand
TCACATTCAGATACTATCCTTATAAACAAAGAAGCTGACCTTTTGGGTCAGCCTCCTTTTTGGCATTGACAGAAATCTTATTCTGTTACAACCTGAACTTTAGGATTGTTTGCAAACAACTTCTTGACGTGTTCGAATTCGGCGCCCGGATCGGTGATTACCTTCTCGAGAGCGGTGTTTCCGTCAGCGATGAGATACTCGCTGTATTCGTCATAGTATCCGTTCTTGATATTCAGAGTCTTCATCTTGCTCATATTCTCGAGCTCGAGCCCAACGAGGTTCTCGTTTGTGCTCAGATTGACTTCTGTAAGCGGGTTGTTGGATGCCCTGAACTCTCTCAGCAGAACATTTGCAGACAAATCAATGCTTGAAATCTGATTGTCGAACACGAACAGCCACATGAGCAGCGGCAGATTCGATACTTCAATGCTGGTGAGCTTGTTGTCATAAACGTTCAGTCTCATGAGCATAGCGAGATTTGTCAACTTTATGGATGTGAGCTTGTTGCTGTTCAGGTGAAGCTCTCTCAATGAAGGACAGTCTGAAATCTCAAAGCTTGTGAGATTGCCTTCTACCGCATCAAGTCTGGTGAGGCTAGGCAGGTTCGAAGCCTTGAGCTCGGTAAGGTTTGAACATTTGTTGATAAGGGCCTGATCCAATGACTGGAGCGGAGTGAGGTCAACCTTGCTGACTTTTGTCCTCTGGAGGTAGAGGCTCTCGAGTTTCGGGGTCTTTGACAGGTCAATCTCAGAGATGTTTGTGCCGTAGAGTCTGAGGTCTGTAAGCTCGCCGAGTTTATCGAGATTGATGGAAGAAATCGGGTTCTCGCCGAGGATGAGGACTTTCAATGTCGAGATGCCTTCGATAGGCTTGATGTCGCTTACGCTGTTGAATTTCAGGCTCAATGTCTCCAATGATGTGAAGTACTCCAGTCCTGTGATGTCCGTTACGCAATCGACTGTGCTCTCCGGTTTCTCGGCGAATCCGAGATTGAGTTCCTTCACTACAGAGGCTTCTTCGAATGTGATTTTGCCGTCTCCGTCTGCGTCAATCTTAGGCTCTGTCATTTCCAGGAGTCTTCTTGCGAGCACCATGTCAGCAAAGTGGATAGTGTTGTCCAATGTCGTCACGGTCACTGTCGCATATTCTGAGTTCGTGAATGAACCGGTTCCGAGTGCCTGGACTGAAACTGTATATGTGCTGGCCATGCTGAGTCCTGTAACCTCTACGTTTTCAGGTTTTCCGCTGTTGCCGCTAGTTACTGTGGACTGGTTCGCAGCTTTCACCTCATAGGTGTATCCTGTTGCGTCAGGAATTGCTGTCCATGTGAATGAGAAACTTGTAGTTGACAAGTTGGAGACTTCGATTTTCGGAGTCTGGAGTGTCTCGGATTTTTTCGAACATCCGGAGATAGTGATGGCTGCCGCTGCGGCCAAAGCCAAGAAAAGTTTTGTTTTCATTTACTTATGATTTGTGATGTTATGTATTCCTGGGAGTCAGGTTCATGTAACCGACAATAGAACTTGTCGCTTATTTTTCAGGTAATTCAGGTAATATGTATGTCTGATTGTATTGCCTTTAAATTATAAATTTGAGTTGTTCAAAACTGTCAGGGCGCTAAGATATGTATTTTTTCTTGTTCTGCAACAACTAGGGATAATTTTTTTTTGAAAAATATCGTACCTTTGCTATTCACTGCATGGTTGTTATTCTGCTATGTGGTTTTGCCGGAATTGTGATTTTAAAAATTTGATTCAGATGGATAATACATACGACATAGAGACTTACATTGACAAACTTGAGGGTGAACTTGTGCGCATCTGCCGCGAAAGCGGTTTCAAGGTGACTTCCGCTCCTGTCGAGGGTATTGTCAATGGTAGTGTGCAGACTGCTCCGTCAATGCTGTTGTCGAGTCCTGACATTGATGAGCATTGGCAGAAACTGGGCGGAGACTATGTTGCTGACGCAATGCCGCAAATTGCTGATTATCCTACAGTTGCCGTTGCCTGGGCCTCCTATCTGGGCATGGCGGTCGCCTGCGGCTGGGATTCCGACTGGTCAATGTGTTCGAACATGCCTTACTCAGTGTATTACGGAAGTCAGGGTTTCGATGACATGGATGATAATATCATCAGCGATATCATTGGCATTGACCTGAATTCTCCAGAAGCGGAATCTCTGCGTAATCTTTTCCGCCGTTGTGCCGATGCGACGATTTCCCTTATTCGTCACGAAAACATTGAGCCACAGAGTATTGCCGCATATCAGGTCTTCGTAGCATCCTGCCACGAGATGTACCGCATCGGCGCTGCCGTCGAACTGGCCCGCCTCGGCTACAAGTTCGAGAAACTCTGAAGGCGGGGATAGCCGGTGCAATCACAGACAGCGTTTATAGCCCGAAATATTTTTCAAAGAAGGTTCGTATCTTTTCTCCGGACGTGTCGTAATTGGTGGAGAACATCTGGTAGTAATCCTTGATCGCTCCCTCCAGAAAGTCTCTTGACTGCTGATCCAGTTGCGTGGTTTTCAGCTTCATGTCTCCACCGGCTCCGGCATTCTGTGCGAAAATAGGCGTGCCCGTGAAACCGAACATGTGATATTTCTTGAAGTTCTTCGTGATGGCGGTATGCATCTCTCCGAAGTTGCTTCTGTGACATTCATCGAAGATAATTACCACGCGCTGCTGGAATACGGGATGGTTCTTGTTCTTCTGGATGAAGATGGAAAGCTTTTGTATGGTCGTGACGATGATACGGTAATCATGATGTCCGCCGTTCTTGTCCTTGTTCTCCAGTTGTCTCTGCAATACGGCAGTCGAGGAGTTGCCGTTGGCCGCGCCCTCCTCGAAACGGTTATATTCCTTCATCGTCTGATAGTCCAGATCTTTTCTGTCGACGACGAAGAGGACTTTGTCAATGAAAGGGAGTCTGGATGCCAGCTGTGCTGTCTTGAATGAGGTCAATGTCTTTCCGGAACCTGTCGTGTGCCAGATATATCCGCCTCCGTCGGTTTTTCCGTAAAGTTTGTAGTTGTTTGCAACATTGATTTTCTGGAGTATCCGTTCCGTGGCGGCAATCTGGTACGGACGCATCACCATCAGCATTCTCTCGCTGGTGAATACGCAATACTTGGTGAGGATGTTCAGCAGGGTATGCTTGGAGAAGAATGTCTTGGTGAAATCCACCAGGTCGTTGATTACCTTGTTGTTGCTGTCTGCCCAGAAACTGTCGCGCTGGTATCTGTAAGCGGTTTCCACTCCACCCCATCCGGACAGTACTGCTGTATTAACCTTTCTAACTTGCTCATGTTTTCCTTCTGTCAAGTATTGCGTTTTCCCTTAAAATCCTTACCTTTGTGTCAGAGATTTTTTTATATGAATGGTTGAGGCGCTCGTCAAACTTAATTTAAAAAGCATTCGCCTTCGGGTGAGTGCTTTTTTGCTTTGGAGATGTACTGGCGGAAGTACTCTCGAAGGCCGCTCTCAGCTCTCAAACTAACAACAATTCATATTAAAATGAAAAAAATCTCTATCATCATTAAGTTTGACGAGTGCCCTGACACAGAGTGCAGAGCAGCTCACAAACCTATTTTGGTCAAAGGCCATTTCAGATTGGTCGGAGGCAAAAAGGTTTACGTGAAGGCCCACTACCGTAACCGGTAGGCGGACAGCCTTGTCTGAACGCCCGTCAGTATCGGAGCCGCTCCTCACCCGAGCGGCTTCGTCATTACCTTCCGTTCCGAAATGGCACAATGACATCATATCTCAATCTCCTTGATAATCTTGTCAATCTCAGCCCGCAGAATATTCTCCCGTGACACAATCTCCTGCAATTCAGCATTGAGCTTCACGATGTCGATTTTCTCTCGCGTATCTGTAGAAGAGTATTCCCAAGATGTAGGACTTGAAATCCCATCCGTCCACGGATCCTCTCATCTCGTCGGCTATAGCCCAAATGGTCCTGTGGAGTTCAGCACGCTCCACTTCCTTCTTATTGTCTGTCATTATCTGATTTTTTCCTTGCTCCGGTAAATTTAATGAAAATGCATGACCTTGGCAAATAATCAGCCCAAAACGATATCCACTTGGCGTGTTCGGGATTGTTTACGTATTCCAAAGAAGTGAGTTTTCCTGGTTCTCATGGGAAAGTCGTGTCTGCGAGTGGCATGTTTGTCCGAAGTATAGCTGTTCTTCACAGGTTGGCATTGACATTGGCCGTGGGATGGAAGCTATTTCGTTGTGCTCCTAATTATTGCTAAGCAATGACATTTGTCCGTGGAAGGGACGGATTTTACGGACGTTTTCTGGCTTCATCTACGAAATGTCGCCGGTATAGGCCTCGCAGATCTCTGATCTCCTTCTCGTCAGAGCTGTTTTGTCCCGCATAAAACGTTTTCTCGGTACAAAACACTTTGCGGAATTCATTTGGTTCCATCTAAAACGTTTTCGCGGAACTAAATTGCCTGAAACCTGCCCGCTCTGGCCCGCCGCGTATAAGGTGGAAAGGAGCGCCCCAGCGTGGCGTACCAGTCCGCATGGTCCGACCGGCAGGCGTACATGGGATCCTTCCTTTCCATATCATATGTTCGATGTCTATGGTTTCCCGAGTCACGGCCAAACTCATGAAACAACACAAAATAAGAAAAAGAGGCAAGGTCTTCTGCAAAACCTTGCCTCTTTTCTTGCCCCTATAAGGCCTGTAGATGCCTATAAAGGCGTTTTTGGTACTCCCATCGGGATTCGAACCCAAACCGTCAGAACCGGAATCTGAAATCCTATCCATTAGACTATGGGAGCAAAAGGGGACAGGAATAAATGCCGCCATGCGGAATTGATTTCCCTTATCTCCGTTGCAAAGTTAACTATTTTAATGATTAATCCGTGTAATTTTTCGCTTTTCTCTAAGATTTTATTTAATTTTGCCAGACAAGGGCGAACTGTCTCTCTTTGTTGAAATTCCGCCTGAATGTTCAGTTAGGACCGATTTTTGAGAGGTAAACGACATTTTGGCAGCCGATGGGCAATTGGAGTAGGGATAAGCGTTTGGAAGGTGGGAATAGTAGTAGACGGCTGTCAGGTTCTCACACGATTTTTTAACACGAATAAAACAAATTTTGATACTATGAAGAAAGCATATGTATTTCCAGGTCAGGGAGCACAGTTCCCGGGTATGGCCAAAGAAGTATATGAGAAGAGTCAGAAGGCCAAAGAAATGTTCGAAAAGGCCAATGAGATTCTAGGATTCAGGATTACAGACATAATGTTCGACGGAACACCGGAAGCATTGAAAGCCACAAAGGTGACTCAGCCTGCGATATTCCTCCACTCAGTTGTACTTACAGCATGTTATGACCAGTTCCAGCCGGATATGGTTGCTGGACATTCACTCGGTGAATTCTCAGCACTTGCTGCCAGCCACGCCATAGCATTCGAGGACGCATTGAAACTTGTATCCATCAGGGCCAAGGCTATGCAGAAATGCTGTGAGCAGATGCCGGGTTCGATGGCGGCTATCATTGGCCTGACCAATGAGCAGGTCGAAGACCTTTGCAAATCATGCCACGGACTCGTGATTCCGGCAAACTACAACTGCGACGGTCAGGTGGTAATTTCAGGAGAGAAAGATTCAGTTGCAGAGGCTTGTGACAGGGCTAAGGCAGAAGGAGCCAAAAGGGCCTTGCCGCTTGCAGTGAGCGGAGCTTTCCACTCGCCACTCATGGAACCTGCACGCGTTGAACTCGGAGCGGCAATCGAAGCCACAGAAATCAAGGCGCCGATTTGCCCTATCTATCAGAACGTTACGGCTCAGCCTACACAGGATCCTGAGCTTATAAAGAAAAATCTGCTTGCGCAGCTTACAGCACCGGTGAAATGGACCCAGTCCGTGAAGAATATGCTGGCTGACGAGGCAGATTATTTTATGGAGATAGGTCCGGGCAAGGTTCTTCAGGGACTCGTGAAGAGAATCGCCGGCTCTATCGTGACCGTAGAAGGTCTGGAGACTCTGTAGTCTTATAAGAGAGACATCGTCGGGATTCCGGCTGATGTCTTTATGCTTAATATAACTTGCTATGATGTAGCAGGTTATATTTGGGTTTCATATAGAAACAAACGAAAATCAATCACATAAACATTAACGATTATGGCAAAAGAAAAGAAATTCATCACCTGTGACGGTAACTACGCTGCCTCTCAGATTGCTTACCTTTTCAGTGAGCATGCAGCTATTTACCCTATCACACCATCATCGACAATGGCAGAGAACATTGACGAGTGGGCGGCCCACGGAAAAAAGAACCTGTGGGGCGAGACTGTGAAAGTTACCGAGATGCAGAGTGAAGGCGGTGCTGCAGGAGCTGTTCACGGCTCACTTCAGGCCGGTGCCCTTACGACGACATATACTGCATCCCAGGGACTCCTCCTCATGATTCCTAACATGTACAAGATTGCAGGTGAGATGCTTCCTGCCGTGTTCCACGTTTCAGCACGTGCCCTCGCATCTCATGCATTGTCAATCTTCGGTGACCATCAGGACGTTATGGCATGCCGCCAGACAGGCTTTGCAATGCTTGCTTCCGGTTCAGTACAGGAGGCTCAGGACCTCGCTGCAGTTGCTCACCTTGCAGCTATCAAGTCAAGCATCCCGTTCCTCCACTTCTTCGACGGATTCCGTACATCACACGAAATCCAGAAGATCGAGGCCATCGATGAGGACGATCTCAGAAATATGGTCAGCACCAAGTCTTTGGAGAAATTCAGAGCCAGAGCTCTTACTCCGGAGGCACCTGTAACAAGAGGTACTGCACAGAACGGTGACGTATATTTCCAGGCGGTAGAGTCCAGAAACCAGTTCTATGAGGCAGTTCCGGATGTAGTTGCACGCTACATGGGCGAACTCGGCGAGCTCACAGGACGCAACTATCGTCCGTTCGAGTACTACGGAGCACCTGATGCAGAAGAAATTATCGTTGCAATGGGTTCTGTTACAGAGACCATCAAGGAGACCATCGACTATCTCGAGGCTCACGGAAGAAAATACGGTGTCGTTACAGTTCACCTCTACAGACCATTCTCAGAGAAATACTTCTTCAAGGTGCTTCCTAAGAGCGTGAAGAAGATTGCAGTTCTCGACAGGACCAAGGAGCCGGGATCACTCGGAGAGCCTCTCTACCTCGATGTAAAGGCAATGTTCCAGGGCAAAGACCAGGAGCCTGTAATCGTAGGCGGACGTTATGGCCTTTCATCAAAGGATACAACTCCTGCACAGATCGTTGCCGTATTCGACAACCTCGAGCAGAGCGAGCCTAAGAACGACTTCACCATCGGTATCGTAGATGACGTTACCTTCAAGTCCCTCCCTATCAAGAAGGAAATCTCCATCGTGAAGCCAGGCACAACAGAGTGCAAATTCTACGGACTCGGTTCAGACGGTACAGTAGGTGCCAACAAGAACACCATCAAGATTATCGGTAACCACACCAGCAAGTATTGTCAGGGTTACTTCGACTATGACTCTAAGAAATCAGGCGGTTACACCTGCTCACACCTTAGATTCGGTGATGCGCAGATCAAGGCTCCATACCTCGTATCTACCCCTGACTTCGTAGCATGCCACGTTCCTTCATACCTTCGCAAGTATGACGTTCTCAAGGGCATCAAGGATGGCGGTACCTTCCTTCTTAACAGCCTTTGGAATGCAGAGGAGACTGTTAAGAGACTCCCTGACTTCGTGAAAGCTACATTGGCGAAGAAACACATCAAGTTCTATATCATTGACGCGACCAAGATTGCATCTGAGATCGGACTCGGCGGAAGAACCAACACCATTCTCCAGTCTGCATTCTTCAAGATTACAGGCATCATCCCTTACGAGGACGCTGTCAAGTACATGAAAGACGCTATCGTCAAGAGCTACGGCAAGAAGGGCGAGAAGATTGTCAACATGAACTATGCGGCTGTTGACCGCGGAGGCGAGTATGAGCAGGTCAATGTTCCTGAGGAGTGGGCTAACATCACAGCCAAATTCGTCAACCCTAACAAGGACCGTCTCGCTCCAGAATTCGTAAAAGAAATCGCTGACGTTGTGAACTCACAGGCAGGTGACACACTTCCTGTAAGCACATTCTTGCCATACGCTGATGGTACGATGCCGGCAGGCACTGCAGCTTACGAGAAACGTGGCGTAGCAGTCTTCGTGCCACAGTGGCAGCCTGACAACTGTATCCAGTGCAACACCTGTGCATTTGTCTGCCCTCACGCAGCTATCCGTCCGTTCATCCTCAATGATGAGGAAGTTGCAGCTGCACCTGCAGGTCTCAAGACATCTCAGGGCAAGGCAGTCCTCAAGGACTACAAGTTCGCCCTCTCAGTTTCAGTCGCTGACTGTACTGGTTGCGGCAACTGCGTTGACGTCTGCCCTGCAAAGGAGAAAGCACTCGTTATGGTTTCAGCACTCGACGAACAGGCTGAGCAGGAGAACTTCGATTACCTCAATACAAAGGTAGGCTACAAGGATACCATCGTTAACAAGTCTCAGAGTGTCAAGAACTCACAGTTCTCACAGCCTTTGTTTGAATTCTCAGGCGCTTGCGCAGGTTGCGGTGAGACTCCATACATCAAGAACATCACCCAGCTCTTCGGCGACAGAATGATGATTGCCAATGCTACGGGATGTTCATCAATCTATGGTGCTTCATTCCCTGCATCACCATACTGCACCAATGCTGAAGGACATGGTCCGGCTTGGGCAAACTCACTCTTCGAGGACTTCTGCGAATTCGGTCTCGGTATGAAACTCGGTTCTGACCGTGTAAGGCAGACAATCGCTGAGATTATGACTCAGGGTCTCGACTGCGAGAAGGCTTCAGACGAAATCAAGGCTCTCTTCAGACAGTGGCTTGAGAATAAGAACAATCCTGCAGTTACCCGTGAGGTTACGGACAAACTCTTGCCTCTCATGGAGAACACAGATTGTCCTCATTGCAAGAAGCTCTTGACATACAAGAAATTCCTCCCTGCACGCAGCCAGTGGATTATCGGTGGTGACGGTGCTAGTTACGATATCGGATACGGCGGACTCGACCATGTGCTCGCTTCCGGTGAGAACGTAAACATTCTCGTGCTTGATACGGAGGTATATTCAAATACCGGTGGACAGTCATCTAAGTCAACTCCTGCCGGAGCTATCGCCAAGTTCGCTGCAAGCGGTAAGAAGATCCGCAAGAAGGACCTCGGTATGATGGCAATGAGCTACGGCTATGTATATGTTGCTCAGGTAGCTATGGGTGCAAATCCTGTTCAGTACCTGAACGCTATCAAGGAAGCTGAGGCTTATGACGGACCATCACTCATCATCGCTTACGCTCCATGTATCAACCATGGTCTGAAGGCAGGTATGGGACTCAGCCAGAAGGAGGAGAAACTTGCAGTAGAGTGCGGTTACTGGCACCTTTACAGGTTCAACCCTGAACTTGAAGGAACAGACAAGAATCCGTTCTCTCTCGACAGCAAGGAACCAGACTGGAGCAAGTTCCAGGACTTCCTGAAGGGCGAGGTTCGTTTCGCATCCCTCTACAAACTCTTCCCTGAGAGAGCAGATGAACTTCTTCAGAAGACAGAGGAATTCGCTAAGATCCGTCTCGAGTCTTACAAGAAACTTGCTGGTAAATAATATTGTCAGGAGTTGCGCATCAGCGTAACCTGAACAGTTACAAATTATTCATCCCGGAGTCCGTCAAGGATTCCGGGATGTTTTTTATTATGGTCTATGAATACAAAAAACCGGCCTTATTTGCACCACTTGTCGAGCCAGTCGAAATACTCACGATGCCAGAACAGCGCGTTCTGAGGCTTGGTAACCCAGTGGCACTCATCAGGGAAGATGACAAGCTTCGAAGGAACACCCATCATCTGAGCTGCATTGAAAGCAGCCATTCCCTGGTCATAAGGAATACGGAAGTCCATGCAGCCGTGGATGCAGAGGATAGGGGTGTGCCACTTCGTAACATTGTCAACAGGGCTGTGAGAATAATGCCACTTTGCCTTTGCACTTGTGCTCCATGGAGAACCGGCCTGCTGGATACCACCGAAAGTGATGCCGTCGCCTGCAGGTCCTGTCTGTCCCGGAGTATATGAGAACTCAGTCAGACCACCATTGTCCCAGTTGCAGAACCACATCTCCTCAGTCTCGTAATACATGTATTTCTCATCGAAGATGCCCGCATGAGCGATGAAACAATCGAAGGTATTCTCATGGACACCAGCAAGATAGTAAACCGAATATCCGCCATAGCTGGCTCCGCAGGCAGCCATCTTGTCAATGTAAGGCTCCGATTTCAGCTCACGCGCCGCTGCAAGGTAATCCTGGATGTTCTGTCCAGAATAATCACCGGAAATCTGCTCGCACCACTCCTGACCGAATGCAGTAGTACCACGTCTGTTAGGAAGCACTACAACATATCCCTGAGAAGCCATTAGACGATAATTCCATCTGTAAGACCATGACTGACTGAGAGTTCCCTGAGGACCGCCGAGGCATATAAGAATTGACGGATAAGTCTTTGTCTCATCGAACTGTGGAGGGTAGAGAACCCATGTGAGCATGTCTTTTCCGTCTGTTGTGCGAACCATTCTGGCCTCAGTCTTGTGGCTGGCAAGTCTGGAAAGAATATGCTCATTCTCATGAGTAATCTGCTCGGAGGCACCGTCAGCTTCATTTACGCAGACAAGTTCGGTAGGGTAGTCCATACAACACCAGCTTGCGAGAAGTTTAGTGTTTCCGTCCTCACCCTTGACAACAGCGAAAGGAGAATCATAGTCATTCCACTGGTCCTCTTTGGTAATGCGGGTGATTCCGCCATTGAGATTAGCCTTGAAAATACCTTGGAGGCCTTCAGAAAGAGCATTGAAATAAATGTGCTCTGAATCATCAGCCCAGACAGGACCGGCAGCATTGTACTTGAAGTCTGCGGTCAGGTCACGGATGTTGCTGATTTCACCATTGTTGAAGTCGGCAGCCATGAGACGGCTCTTGTCAGCCTCGTAGCCGTCACGTGCCATGCTCAGCCAAACAATCTTCTTCCCGTCAGGGCTCCATACCGGATTTGTGTCATAACCGCCGCCCATAGGGATTACAGTGCATGTGCCGTCAGCTACATTATATATGTAGATTTCAGTATTGGTGCTGAAAGCATACTCCTTGCCGGTCTTCTTCTTGCAGGAATAAGCGATATACTTTCCGTCAGGAGTCCAGTCAAGCTGCTCGAGACCGCCGTGAGGCTCTGTAGGGAGCTCGTAAAGCTTCTCCTCATTTGCGAGAATGTCAATGCTGTTGTCCGGTGTGATTTCGCTTCCGAGTTTTGCGACAAAAGTATGAGGCAGTTCAGTTACCCAATGATCCCAATGTCTATACATCAGATCTTCAGTGACATACGCGTCAGCCTTGTCAAGTTTCGGGTCGGAATCCTTAGCTGTCTTCACGTCGCTCTTGACATAACTGATATACATCAGACTCTTCTCGTCAGGAGAGAGCTTGAACTCTCCGATGCCATTGGGAACTTTGCTGAGCTGTGTTCTCTTCACAAGTTTAGGATTGTCACCGGAAAGTCCGCGTACCGTAGCCTTCCAGATCTGACCGCCCTGAATATAGGTGATAGTATTTCCATTTGTCCAGCGGGCGCAGCTGATGCTCTTTCCGTCTTTGGTAAGCTGGCGAGGAGATGTCCCGTCGACATTGGCAACAAACAAGTTGCGGCAAGTGCGGTTGTCCTCGATGGAAGTGTAGCTGACTCCGTAGAGAATGGTCTTTCCGTTAGGAGACAACTGCGGGTCCGAAAGCCTGCCGAAAGAAAGCAGAACCTCAGGAGTCATCTTCCCGTCGGTAATTTCAATGTCAGACGGCCCGATATACTCTGCCGCCTCTTTTTCACAATTACAGTTCATTGCTAGTAAAGCGCTGATTGTCAAGGCGGCCAGACCGCCCGAGCTTATTAAACTTTTCATTATCCGTATTGGTTTTTGGTTATTAACTAATCTTGCTATAGTCTGGTTTCTGATATTTGTCTTTCCTCATCTCCAACGCTAAAGGCCTGTTCAATGGCATTGACAAGTCCGGATCTTTCTTCAGGATATTGTCGGCGTAAGCCCTTGCGTCAGAGAGAATTGCCCCGTCTTTTGCCAATGACGCGATGGAAAGCTCTATCGGAAGTCCGCTCTGCTGGGTGCCCTCCATGTCGCCCGGCCCCCTCATCTTCATGTCCTCCTCTGCAAGCACGAACCCATCCTCAGTCTGGCAGAGAAGGTCAATGCGTTTCCGCGATTCCTCGCTCAGCTTATCTCCGCGGACCAAGATACAATACGAATCTCCTCCGCCACGTCCGACCCTGCCGCGCAACTGATGTAACTGGCTGAGTCCGAACCTTTCAGGACTTTCGATTACCATGACCGTGGCATTAGGGACATCCACACCTACCTCGATTACGGTAGTGGAAACCAGAATGTTGGCCCTGCCCGCAGCAAAAGCATTCATATTGAATGCCTTATCCTCGTCACTCTGTTGTCCGTGGACGATGGCAACCTTATACGGCGGATGCGGAAAAGCAGCGACAATCTCCTCGTATCCGCTCTCCAGATTCTTGTAGTCCACTTTTTCATTGATGAAAATCATAGGATAGACGACATAGGCCTGATGTCCCTTGGCAATCTGCTCCTTCATGAAATTGTAGAGCTGAAGTTTCTGCCGTTCGGTGATCTGGATGGTCTGAATCGGCTTCCTGCCTGGAGGCATCTCATCAATGACAGAGACGTCCAAGTCGCCGTACAGTGTCATCGCCAGAGTCCTCGGAATCGGCGTGGCCGTCATGACCAGGATATGCGGAGCGATACCGCAACTGGCTTTTTTCCAGAGCTTTGACCTCTGATCGACGCCAAACCTATGCTGTTCATCAATGACAGCAAGTCCGAGGTTGCTGAAAACAACATTGTCTTCTATCAATGCATGTGTACCGACTATTATTCCAGTCTTGCCGGACGCCAGATCTTCGAGAATCGTACGGCGCTCGGCAGTCTTCGTCGTACCTGTAAGTACGGCAACATTGACCCCGGTCCCCTCGAGATACGTGCACATGTTCTTATAGTGTTGGCGTGCAAGCACTTCGGTCGGAGCCATGATACATGACTGGTAGCCGTTTCCGTATGCGATCAGGGCAGAGAGCACCGCCACCATTGTCTTTCCCGAACCGACATCGCCCTGAAGCAGGCGGTTCATCTGTTTGCCGCTCATCATGTCAGCCCGTATTTCCTTGATGACTCTCTTCTGGGCACCGGTAAGGTCGTATGGAAGAGACTTGTAGCAGATGTTGAAAGCATCGCCTACCTTGTTCATCATCAGACCTTTGGCGTTGCGGCTGCGGATATATTTCTGTTTCAGGAGTGACAGTTGGAGAAGGAACAGTTCCTCGAATTTCAGCCGGTATTCGGCCTTCTTCAGCGAATCAACATCCTTCGGAAAATGGATGTTTGTCAATGCAAAAGCGAGTGGTACCAGACCTTTCTCTTTGAGTACATACTCGGGAAGAGTCTCCTGAATGGAACCTCCTGCTGCGTTGAGGGCAGAGGCCATGATTTTGTTCATGACTTTTCCTGTAATTCCGGCATTTTTGAGCTTTTCAGTTGATGGATAGACTCCGGTCATCGTGCCTCCGGGCAGACTGTTCTGACACGGGTCATCTATCTCGGGATGAACCATATTCAGACGGCTGCTGAAAAGAGTAGGCTTTCCGAAGAAAATGAATGTCGAACCGATTGTCAGTTTCGAAAAGACATACTTGATTCCCTTGAAAAAGACAAGTTCCAGGCTGCCTGAACCGTCAGAGACGATCACACTGAGTCTGCTGACTGCATTGAATTTTGCCTGAGAGGGGTCAATGCACTTGCCTGTCTTGTCAAGTAATGTGGATGAAACGACTTGAGCCCGGATTTGCACGAATGCGTTTCCGGGCTGTATTGCAGCTATCGGCAGAATATTGCTTCTGTCAATGTATTTGTATGGGTAAAGCCTGATCAGGTCGCCTGTTGTCCTGATATTCAATTCGGATTCCAGAAGTTGGGCTCTTCTGGGCCCGACTCCCTTAATAAACTGTATTTCGGAATGCGACTCTGTCTGCATTGGCATCTGAATTATTCTACTCAAGTTACGCAAGTTGTCAAACTTGATGAACGTTAGTGCGAATTTGAGTGGTGCCACTCGTCCGAAGGCTGAAAGCCCAACGCACTTTTATGTGTACGTTACCCTCTCCCTAAATTCCTCCCCTCCAGACTGTCCGAAAAGTCCTCGCGAGACTGAAATACCCCGCACCCCTATGCAAGGCCAGAAG
>ERZ1026901.1353-NODE-1353-length-14383-cov-16.492602_pt1 | contig 14383 bp, 10 predicted proteins | sample MGYA00380179_ERZ1026901 | MGnify/ENA primary metagenome ERZ1026901 (study PRJEB33269, sample SAMEA4719815) | human gut metagenome | biome: human-associated habitat; feature: organic feature; material: feces | place: Cameroon | collected 2013-10 ... | reverse complement strand
AATGAAGATTCGTGAGATTCGTGGAATTCGTGGTGAAGCCAAATTATATATATCACCTTGAACAGCGCTAATCGCACGAATAAGGGACAATGAAGATTCGTGAGATTCGTGGAATTCGTGGTGAAGCCAAATTATATCTATCACCACGAATAGCACGAATCGCAAGAATAAGGGATAATGAAGATTCGTGAGATTCGTGGAATTCGTGGTGAAGCCAAATTATATATATCACCACGAATAGCACGAATCACACGAATAAGGGATAATGAAGATTCGTGTGATTGGTGAGATTCGTGGTGAAATCAAATTAATTAGCGCTGCGTATCAACCTTAACAACCGTAATATACGAAATTGGACGTCCTTCCTTCTGTGCCGATACCATCAGACGAATTTGTCCATCCTTGATGCGGCGGTCGGCCTTTACCGTAGCCGTATAGCGCAGACCCTGCCCCGGCATGATGTTCTCCACACGCACACTCGGCGAGATATAGATGCGTTTGTTGGCATCTGCCTCAACGACAGTAGGCATAAAGTTGTATATAGGCGACTTCGTGTTGTTGTAAATCTCGAACATCACGCGTCCTATCTCACCCCCATTTAGCCGTCCATCGCCATCAGTATCGGTGAAACGAACGTTCTTTATCGTCAGTTTGCCGTCAGTATTGCCCGACGAAATGGCCTCAACACGACTCGATTCTATCGAAGGCTGGCGCTCAGCCACATTATTACGTACACCATTTTGATTGGTTTGCGGCGTTACACCGAAGTCAATACGGTCGTCGCCCGAATTGGAATGGTCAACCATATCATTCGGGGTGAAGTTATCGTTAGCGTTGCCATAAGCATAACTGTCGTTGCCGTAAGCACGATTGTTGTTGCCGTATGTGTAAGTATCGTCGCCATACTCTCGCGGAGAGCCCTGCTGGCGCTTCTGCTGTTGTATGCGCTCATTGCGGCGCGACAAGACCTCGTGCTGTTCCTGACGCTGCTGACGCTCAGCAGCATCACCCATAGCTCCGCCTATAACAGCACCGCCAGCCATACCGATAATGGTTCCGATGTCGCTGCCCCTCGGTCCGCCTGCAATACCGCCTATCGCCGAACCCAATATGGAGCCAAGCGAACCTCCGGCATAAGCTCCCGAGCCGGCACCAGTGGCACAACTGCTAACCAGAAGCGCTGCACTCATTGCTAAAACTATAGATTTTTTCATACCAATATCCTCCCTAATTGTTTTAAGTGTCTATTATTCGTTTGTTGCAAATTTATATAATTCTGCAAAAAAGACAATATATTTACTATAAAAGAAATATAAATCGGTCGGAGTATATCCCAAATAGGCATTTTTATACTACCTTTGCAACATAAACACCTAATACATTACATATAATGGCACGTCACAACGAACTCGGAAAATGGGGCGAACAGTATGCTGCCGACTATCTGCAGGGCTTAGGTTATGACATTATTGAACGCGACTGGCGCATAGGCCACCGCGACATTGACATCATTGCACGCACAAGTGACGGCACAACGGTGGTGTTCGTGGAGGTAAAGACCCGTACCAACGACGTAGTGACAAAGCCTGATGATGCTGTAGACATAAAGAAGATACGCAGCATAGGCATTGCAGCCAACAACTATATCAAGACCAAAGGCATTGTAGATGAGGTGCGATTCGACATCATCACCATCGTCGGCAGCAACAACGACAACGCCCAACTGGAACATATCATCGAAGCATTCAATCCGTGCTTGGCTTACTAAAAGCGAATAACTAATATGAACGACAAACAATCTACATACGACAGTATGATGCAACGCGTAGCGGAATACGACGACGAGGATGCATTCAAGTACATCTTCGACGACCTCTATGCGCCTTTGTGCTTGTACGCACGCCGTATGGTGCCGCCTGGCGCAGCCGAGGACATTGCACAGGAGGTGTTTGTAGCTCTATGGGAAAACCGCAATGACATCATAATCGAGACTTCGCTGAAGGGCTGGCTGCTTACAGGCACGCGCAACCGATGCCTCAACTACATCAAACGCCAAGCCGTTCGCGACCGCTACAATTCGTATGCTGCCACCAATATCGACATTAGTGTGCGACCAGACGACCTGCTCGGCGTGAGCGAACTTGAACTACGGCTCGAACAAACGCTTGCAAACATGCGCGAAGAGTGGCGCGTGGCGTTCGTGATGAGTCAGATGAAACATGCCAAGACTGCTGAAATTGCTCAGCATCTGGGTGTATCAGAAAGGTCGGTGGAGCGTTTCCGCAAGAAGGCGATGGAAATAATTGAACACGAAATGAAAGATTTCGCACCACTGATCATTACGCTTGCAAGTATTGCGCAATAAAAACAGCAATACACATTTATAGTATATTGAACTTCCACAAGTTCAGAGAATTCAGTAGTTAAAGGAGTTAAGAAGTCAAGCCAAATGCTTATAATGCTATATCAAGCAAAAAAACTAATGGCTTAAATCCTTAGCGACCGTAGGGCGCGACAACTCCTTAACTTCTTAACTACTTTCGCAAGCGAAGGTTCAGTTATATATATAAGAACACGATTGCTTATTTGCCCCACTTTTTGCGGAAAGCAAACTTCTTAACCTTCTTCATATCCTTGCTCATCCAGCTCACCGTAGGCGCATAATCGGCATTGCCCGACACATTGGCGTTCTCGTCGCGGTCGGCATTATGGTCGAAAAGCATAGTGTTTCCGGACTTCTGCCACTCGGCATAGTTGTATCGTTGGTCCTGCAGATTGTCGCCTCCCTGCCACTGAACGTACACTTCACGCTTCACGCTGCGCGACGGATTGCGCAGAATCGGGGTGAGACTCTTGCCGTCGAGCTGCTGTTCGGGAGCATCAATGCCGCAAAGGTCGCATATAGTAGGATAAATATCAACCAGCTCAACCATCGACTTGCTCACACCCTTAGCCATTCCCGGCACACGAACCATAAGCGGAACGCGTGTAGCCGTAGTCATAAGAGTGTGCTTACCTACAAATCCATGCTCACCAAGGCTCCATCCATGGTCGCCAAATACGATGACAATGGTGTTGTCAGCCATTCCCAATCGGTCGAGTTCGTCCATAAGCTGTCCGAACAAAGCGTCAACATAGCTCACGCAAGCGTAATATCCTGTCTTGACAAGGCGCAAGAACTCCTGGTCGTCGGGAGTGCTTACGCTGGCATAAGCGTTAATCTCGCCTGAGTTCTGCACCTCCGACGGCAGTCCCGTCGGGCGATACTGATTGGCAGCCATGGGCACAGCGGGATACATATCCCAATACTTCTTGGGTGCGCAGAAGGGCAAATGAGGCTTCCAGAAACCGCAAGCCAGGAAGAAAGGTTTGCCCATATCGCGCAGACGGCGCAAGTCTACCAGTGTCTTTGCAAGCACATGGCCGTCGTCGTAAGCACTGTCGGGCACGTCGGCAGACTCGCAGAAAGGTCCGCGCATTGTACGCGGATTGATATGTTTGCCCGATTCGCTGTTCAGCCATAGTTCCCAACGGTTGTACTCAGCCCAATATACATCGTAACCATCGGGATGCCAGCGCCAAGGAGACTCGCTCCAAGAGTCGGCATGGTCTTCGATGTGGTGCATTATCTTGCCGTTCGACACGGTGTGGTAGCCATGCGAGGTGAGCCAACCTGATATAGGTATGGCATCAGGAGCATCAACGCTCGCCTTGCATGTATAGTCGATGAAACGTGTAGGATAATTGGGATACATTCCGGTGAGCACACTTGCGCGCGAAGCACCGCTTACCGGTGCATTGCAGAAGGCGTTGTCGAAGAGAACAGCGCCCTTAGCGAAGCGGTCAAAGTTAGGAGTATGGATATCCTTAACGCCATAGCATCCCATTTCGGGACGCAAGTCGTCTGCCATAACGAAAAGCACGTTCATGTGCTTCTTATTTGCAGCTTTGGCATGTGCCGCAGCAGCTTGCATTGAAGCTGCCGTAACACATGCCATATAAAACAATGTCTTGCTGTTCATCATTATTTATTTGATTTGCTCCACTCCGGGTTTTGCTCAAGATTCTTGTTGAGTGCCAACTCTTCAAGAGGCAGCGGATAGAGGTAGTAGTACTCCTTCCATCCTGTAGGCTGACCGTAGTAGTAAACATAACCTTCCTTGTCGTTGGCTCCGCCAGTCACCTTCACCTTGTCGGCAGATGCGTTGCTCACCCAAACACCGGTGGGCTGACGGTCTACGTAGTTGCCTTTGTGCCAACGACGCAAGTCGTCGAGACGGCGGCCTTCGCCCATGAACTCTACACGACGCTCACGACGAATCTCCCAAAGTACAGGAGCCACATCGGGATCGCGCTTCGGATCGAAGTCGGCTGTAATGTCAGCCACTCGCATGTCGGCTACATGAGCACGCTTGCGAAGCTTGTTGATGGTCTGGTCGGCAACGCTCTGGTCGAAGCGACCGAGTTCGAACATAGCCTCAGCATAGTCGAGCATGACCTCCTCGATGCGGAACAGCGGAGCGTCGGTGGTACATACACCGTTGGCATTGCTTGCATCGGTGTGGGTGTTGTAGTATTTCCACACCCAGAATCCCATTTGCGAAGCGTTCCAAGCCTGTCCCTTGTTGTTTGTGCGGAAGTGCGGCTGCAGGCTGCATACGAATCCCTTGAAGTTGCTTGTAGGCAGACGGTGATAGGTTTCGCCCGAAATGCCGGCCATAAGGTCGATGAATTCGCGGTCCTGTGCGTTGCCGGTGTAACTCCAATCGGTCTTGTTGGATGCCACATTCACCTTGTACGGCGGACAGATGGTGAGATAAAGACGATAGTCGCGTGAGCGGAACTGCTCGTAAACGTCGTGTCCGTTGCCTGTGTAAGGACGACCGTCGGCACGCAGATAGCTGTCGACAGCATCGCGTGTGGCCTCGATATTCGACTCGGCTGTACGCACCATACGTGTCAGTCCGTGGCAGAGCTGGCTGGTGGCGTAGTGCTTGTAGAGTATGATACCGGGCTGCTTGGCAAGGTTTTCAGAGTTGAACACCTCGTCGTAGCGTTCCATTATGGTAGGATAGGCAGCCAGAAGTTCGGGCGCTACACGTACACATTCCTGCAGATATTTCTCGGCATCGGCCATGTTGTGATACTTGCGCCATGTGCCTTCAAACAGACAGAAGCGCGAGATGAGCGCCTGTACAACGGCACGGTTGACGGTATTGTCGCCATCGCCGGCAGGCTTGATGTTGGCTTCAGCCCACTTCAGGTCGTTCAATATGTTTTCTGCCACCTCGTTGCGTGGTGTGCGTGTGCCGTACAGAGCAGGGTCGTTGTCGGGAAGTACACGGTCTACCCATGGAATGTCGCCGAACTTTGACATCATCAGGAAATACTTGTACGAGCGGAAGAACAGTCCCACGCTGCGCCAGTGGTTCTTGTCGGCTTCATTCATCTGCGATCCGGCAATGCCATCGAGCATCAGATTGACAGTACGGATGTAGCTGTAGTCCCAGTCGGACGATTGCGACTCAGCCTTAACCTTGCCGTAAGCCCACTTGTTTTCGTTGCCTGCGGGACCTTTGAGCATATTGTCCGACTCGTAGTCGCCCTGGAATACGGCATCAGTCTGACCTGTGCCATACGAATATCCAAAGAACACGTTGTACAGACCCCACGAGTATGTCTTGAAATTGTCGTACGTCGTGAAGACTGATCCTTCGGTCTGCTGGTTCTTAGGGTAGACGTTCATGAAGTCGTTGTTGAGACACGACGTGAGCATCGCAGCAGCCGCAATATATATTAAAAATCTCTTCTTCATAGTTTTTTAGGTTTTTAGTAGAGTTAAAGGGTTACGTTCACACCGAACGAGAACTGGCGCATATACGGATAGGTGAATCCGCGTGAGCCATAATCGCTTGTAACGACACGCTCAGCATCCACACCCTTGGGCAGATGGTCGAATGTGCAGAGGTTCTCACCGCTTACGAACACGGCAGCACGGCTCAGTCCGATGTGCTTAAGCCATGTGCGTGGCAGGGCATACGTCAGTGTTATGTTCTTGATTGTAAGGTAAGCGCCGTTGAGCAGATAGCGTGTCTGTGTGAGAGTGTTGGCCTTTGTGTTGCCTGCCGATTCCTTGTACAGACGCGGATAGAATGCGTCGGTGCGCTCCGGTGTCCAGTAGTCGAGCTGGTTGCTATAGAGTGTCGACCACGGGTCGTATATAGGATAGGTCAATTCGTTCATAAGCCAGAGGTCGCGCTTGCCCACTCCCTGCAGAATAAACGACAGTGAGAATCCGTTCCAGTCAACTCCGCCGTTGATGCCATACTGATAGCGGCGTGTACTGTTGCCTATAATGGTGCGGTCGCCGGGGTCGGATGTGGTCAGCGTACCGTTGTTGATGATGCCGTTGCCATCCATATCCTTGTACAATACGTCGCCGGGTTTAGGCGTATAGCCCTCCACGCGCGGCATACCTTCCTTCAGTTTGCCGTTGTCGTCGAAGTCGGAAGCCTGATAGAGGCGGTCGGTAACGTAGCCCCAGATTTCGCCCAGATACATTCCCTTGCGGTAAGTTCCGCTGCCGATGAGTCCGGTCTCGTTGTTGTACTTTGTAATCTTGGTGCGCGAGTCGTAGAGGTTCATGCCCAAACGATAGTTGACCTTTCCGATGCGGTCGTTCCAGTTGATCGACAATTCCCATCCGTTCGACTCAAGGTCGGCGGTGTTCTGCATAGGTGCGGATGCTCCGAGCACGCCCGGCAGCTGCATACCCGGTGCGAGCATGCCCTTGGTCTGGCGGTTGTACCAGTCGAATACCATGTTGAGTCGGTTGTTGAAGAGTCCGAGATCGACGCCGAAGTCGAGTGTAGACACCTTCTCCCATGTGAACGTATTGCTCACGAGCTTAGGCTTCTGGAGGGTTGTCACCTTCTCGTCGCCTACCACCCAATTGGCACGAATAGATTCCATACCTGGTATGTAAGCGTAAGCCGAGATGTTCTGGTTGCCGATGTTACCCCACGACATGCGCAGCTTGAGGTTTGAAACCACCTTGCGGCTCCACTCCATGAAGTTCTCCTCGCTGACGCGCCATCCTGCCGATACCGAGGGGAAGAATCCGAAGCGGTTCTTCTTTGGGAACTTAGAAGAGCCGTCGTAGCGTCCGTTGTTCTCGAAAAGATACTTGCCCTTGTAGGCATAGGTGAGACGATAGAACAGACCGCGCACCGTGTAGCGGCTGTAGTCGTCGCTTGCATAGTAGGCACCTGTGGCCTGCGACAGCGACGGCAGTTCCTCGTTGATCATGTCGGTGCGGTAGGCTGTGTTGTAGCGGTAGTCGTTGCTCTCCTGGTTGAAGCCTGCCATGACGGTGAAGTCGTGGTCGGCTATGCTGCGAGAGTAGTTGGCGTAGAAGTTGATGGCGTTGTAGTCGGTATTGTCCTGAGTGTGTGTGAACTTCGAATTGGATACCGACTGCTCCTTGCGGAACTGGTCGCCGTGTGCATATTCAAACTTCTTGTCGAAGAGAGTCTTCTCGCTCGACTTGTAGTTGAACGTGTACTCGCCTATTACCTGCAAGTGCTTGATAGGCTTGAGCGTAATCTTGCCGAATATACGGGTGTCGTTCTTGATGTGGTCGCGCTGTCCTGCCAGTGCGATGAAGTTGCGCGGAGTGTTTATGGGCAGCACTTCGCCGTTGATGTCCATCTCGCCTGTGGGGAAATAAGAGGGGAATGCCACGGCTGCGCCCCATATTCCGTAAGGTGCATTGGTGTAAGGCATAGCCGAATTGGAGCGTGCATACTTCACGTCGAGCTCGGCTGTGAGCCATGAAGTCATGTCGGCCTTGACATACGACGACATGTTGTAGCGGCGGAACGAGTCCTTGTCGCTGTAGAGGATACCGTCCTGATCGACAACACCAAGACCGATGCGATAGTTCACCTTCTTGTTGCCACCGCTGAGCGACACGTTGTGGGTCTGCTTGAAGCCCGTCTCCATCATGTCGGCATACAGGTCGGTCTCGGCAAGGTTGTAGCGCAGTCCGTTCACCTCGGTGTATCCGCCGGGATATTTCGACGGGTCGGCGTTGTATTCATTAAGCAGTTGGAGCCATGTGTCTACGTCCTGGCCCGTGCGATAGTCTACACAGCCCTGGTCCTTGTAGGCCTGTACGGTCTGCAACGGAGTGGCCTTGCGCGGAATGTTGGCAGCGCGGCTGAAAGAGAAGTTGTTGGAGTAATTGATGTGGAAAGCCGATTCCTCGCCCTTCTTGGTAGTTACGAGGATTACGCCGAATGCGGCGCGCGCTCCGTATATTGCCGACGATGCGGCATCCTTGAGCACCGTAACCGACTCGATGTCGTTGGGGTCGAGCATATTGATGTCCATCTCGACGTTGTCGACGAGCACGAGCGGACTGCCGGAATTGATGCTGTTGACACCACGCACGTTGAACGACATGCCCTCACCGGGCACTCCTGACGTACCAGTGACCTGCAATCCGGGCACAGCGCCCTGCAATGCCTCGTTGACTGTAGACAAAGGACGGTTGCCAAGCACGTCGTCCATCTTCACACTGCTTACGGCTCCGGTAAGGTTTGCCTTCTTCTGTGTGCCGTAGCCCACAACTACGATTTCGCCAAGCGACTCGGTATTCTCGCGCAGAGTGATGTGGGCAGCCTCTGACGCCTTCACTTCCATGTCCTTGAATCCTATGTACGACACGACGAGTGTGGCGTTGGGCGATGCCGTAAGCTGATAGTTGCCGTCGATGTCGGTAACGGCTCCGGTCTTTGTTCCCTTCACAAACACGCTTGCACCGATAATGGGTTCGCCCGTAGAGTCGAGCACACGACCCTTGACGATGCTGCCCTTGGGCTGCTGTTGCTGTCGTGCGGCAGCCTGCTGGTGGCGTGCGAGCACTATCTGATTGCCCGAGAAGCTGTAGCTTATGCCCGTACCGGCGAGCATCTTGGCAAGGGCATCCTTCAAGGACACGTCCTTCAGATTGGCATTGACGTGCTGCTTGGTGTTGATGTTGTCGGTAGAGAGCAGGAAGGTCATGTTGCACTGGCGCTCAATCTGGCTCATAGCCTGCTCAAGAGTACCTCCCTTGACTGTGATTTTTGCGCTTGTGTTCTGCGCCATCGCTCCACACGGAGTGGAAAGGCTAAGCATGAGCGATGCTGCCAGAGCCGCGGGCAGGTGTGTCCACAGCCTCAGACGCGAATGTACATTCATCCGATTGTCTTGTCTCATAGTAATGTAAGTTTTGGTTTTAGGTTTATATATTATGTTTTAGTTTTTAGCTTTGCTGCTGTATATGTCTATGCGGTTGCGTCCGCCGGGCGTTGTAGTGAAGGTCCAACATATCGGTGTGACGAGGCGGATGTCGGCGAGTATCTGTTCGAGGCTCTCGCTGGCGAACGTGGCGCGTATCTTGCGGCGCATCAGGCTGCTGTCGTGCAATACGATTTGGGTGTTGTATCTGCGCCCCACCTGCTCAAACACTTTGCCGAGCGGCATATTACGGAATACGAGGCGTCCTGTCTTCCACGAGCCGTATTCCTCTACGTCGACACGATTGAGTGTCCACGAATGGTTGCGGCGGTCGTACACCACCTGCTCGTTGGGCTTGAGCCGCTCCAGTGTGTTGCCGTCGTGCATCACGTCAATGGCTCCGCGCTCGAGCGTCATCTCTACATTATCGCTGTCGTCGTACGAACATACGTTGAAGCGTGTGCCGTGTGCCATCACCCGCAGTCCGCCGTCAAGGCATACGTTGAAGGGATGCTGGCAGTCGGAACTGACGCTGAAGAATGCCTCACCCTTAAGGTTGACCGTGCGCTCGCGGCTGTCGAAGGTCTGCGGATAGGTAAGGCGGCTATCCGAATTGAGCCACACTTCCGAGCTGTCGGGCAACATCACGCGTGCCGTAGTGCCTGCCGGGGCTGTCACTTCCACCATTGCTGTGGCTGAAGGGAGGCTGCGGTCGTGGGTGTACATATAATATAAGGTGGCGGTGGACATGATGAGTGGCAGCACAAGCACGGCTGCCGCACGGCTGAACATAGTGGCAGCGGCACGGCGCAGACGGTTGCTGCACATCTTATGGTGCACATTCCTGTAGGCAGCTTGTGTGTCGATGCTGCGCATTTCCGTAAGTCGGCTGGATATGTCGGAGGCTTCTGTCCAAAGCCTTTGCATGTCGTTGTCTGTCATTTCAATTCAGGTCTTTATACTATAATGACAACCTTGCTGCGAAAAAGCGACAGAAAAAATGAAGTTTTTTTTAATTCAACATTCAACATTTAACATTCAACATTTAAAAAGGAGTCCTTTTGCACTTCAAAACGAGTCCTTTTGCAACCCAAAACGAGTCCTTTTGCACTCCCAAACGAGTCCTTTTGAAAGCCCAAAGGAGTCCTTTTGAAAAATCCCCCCCGTATCTTTAGGGAAAACCATACTGCGCTTTATGTTTTTTCCCTTGTCTCGCATTCGGGAAAACACTATCTTTGCAGCATAAATAAAAACAGTAATAACCCTTAAAAACAATTGGATTATGAAACGTACATTATTAGCAATTGTAGCCGCATTCGTGATGATAACATCAGCCAATGCACAGCGACTTACAGATATTCAGGCAGAGGCACGCTTCATCACCGACAAGATGATTGTGGAACTGGGACTGAGCAACGTTCAGCGCAACAGCCTCTTGAACATCAATCTCAACTATCTCGACGGCATACGCAGCTATCGCGACATCGACGCCTACGGATGGCACTATCGCAACAAGCAGCTCAAACGCATGCTCAACGCCCGACAGTGGAAGCGGTTCAAGGAGGCCTACTACTTCTACCACCCCATCGGTTGGAACAACAACACTTACATATACAACATATACAACAAGTATCCCAAGCACAACTATCGTCCCAACCACCATCACCCGCACTATTACGGCAAGCCAGGCAAGCCGTACAAGTACGACAAGAAGTGGAAGCACGACAAGAAGCGCTACGAGAAAGAATACGAGCACTACAAGAAACGCTACGAGAAAGAATACAAGTACGACAAGAAGCACTACGACAAGCACTACAAGCCAGGCAGACGCGAGTTTGACAACAACTCACGCAAGACCAATACATGGCGAGAGAAAGTGAGAAGAGACATGATGAACGGTGGATTATAAAGCAATTGAAACCATAAAAAAGCGAGGGTGTGTCAAAACTCAATTCTACGGGCTGAAAGCCCAAAAAGCACATAGCCCAAGGCAGCGCCTTGGGTGTACGGATTGAAAATAGCAAAACGCCCTGCAAGGGCAAAAGCATTGATAATTAACGCTTTTGCCCTTACAGGGCGCATTGTTTTTGGTGGCTTTTTACCTCAGGGCGTTGCCCTGGGCTATGTGCTTCTGCCCCTTCGGGGCGTGCTGCTTAGACTTTTGACACACCCTCGCTTTTTCTTATGCTTTAAGCTGGCGCGTAGCCACGCTTGTAGCTTTTAGTATTCGTCCTCGTTGAAGAGGAACAAGGCGTATTGAGTATCAAGTGATTATATTGCGGTGTCAACCTTTTCGATCATTTTATTTCGTAGTGAAAGACCGTAAAAGGCGGAGCAACACGCACAAATTGTCATTCTGAATAACTATCAATCTTCCAACAATATTCTATTCTCATTGTTAGCCAGATAGTCCTTCAAGTCTTTGATTGTCTTTATATTCTCGCGTGACAAAAACTTTGAAAGCATGTCATTGGCATACTCGAATATATTGCCCCAACCGACACCTACTTCATAGTTGCATGCAGCATATTTGCTGAGATACATCTCTGCCTCAAACCTCACATACTTGTTAACTATAACCGTAAATAACTTATATTCCTTAGGAGCACCCCAACCATCACACGGATACCCTTTTCTGTATTCAAGGATATTTTCGAACTCTTCATCTGTTGTTTCATCGTCCATAAAATCAGGGATATACATGAAATCTTCGTCTGTTTCTATAGTCGTTATTTCATCGGAGTCTGAAACAATGAGGGCAAGTAATTCGTCTTTGTTGTCACTCTTATCACTCAACAATTCGTCGAGTACCATTTCTTGAAAAGGTTCTTCATCTTCCCAAAAACACTCATCAATAAACAGATTGACATAATCCTTTTCAAGTTTATCACTATGCTTGTCATACCATGCAGAGAAATCAGACTCTATTTCTTCGGCTGTTTCACCAAACATCTCAGCCAAGTCCGCATAGTCCATCTCACTATAATAATCGTATGCATCACCCATAGGATAACATAACTCTACTGAGAATTCATCTTCATTATTATTGCATTTGACCTTTACGTCTACTCTGATGTCAGTACCATAGAATCCACCATAGTCAACAAGTTTGATGTCGAGTGTAGTTACATCGAATGTATATTCCTTACCGTTTATTTTTTTTGTTATATTGCTCATATTCTTCTTGTTTTTATTTTAATGTAGAGACCATTTGCGTGGTCTCCACAAAGTTACACATTTTGTTTATTGATTCTTTTTGTTAGCTCGCTGTTGTTTATGATATTCACGGCTTTTACGACGTATTTCTTCTTTATGTTTTTCATAATACTTACGTTGGCTTTCTCGTTTTCTTGCAGCTCTCAATTCTTCAGGAGACAACTCCTTTACATCTTGGAAATAGTCTGGATATTGTGCTATCATAGCCGTAAAGATAGCAGTCAAGACATTCACTACAATAGAGTTTCCTACTCTACCATATAGAGAATAGTCAGTAGTCTTGCATTTATGTCCATCTATGGTCATAAGTCTCGTTATCTGTTCTTCTGTATAACATTCTTTCTCTAATGTTTCGTAAGGATTCAATATTCGATTGATGTAGAATTGTTCGACCCCCATAAATCGGAAACATTCTTCAGGAGTAAGTCGCCTAATTCTGAGATACTGGCCATGTTTAAGGCTGTTTATTAATTTTAGGATGCGCTCCCTGTCAGCACATTCTCTTTCAGCCTTAACTTGTTGACATGATACCTTTTGACTTTTTAGGCTCTGAGGTTGCAAACCTTTCTTGCCTGTCCAAACTTCTATAACGCATGGTGCTTTTTCTCTTCGGCATCCTGTCAATGATGTAAGATTGCCACCTTGAATACTTGTCATTAGTGTCGGGATAGCACCATTCTTACATAATGGAGACACCATGACGGAAATACGCTTGTCTAATTGAGAAGTCAGAATTTTAGTCGGATAACCGGCACTCGCATCTATAGAACTTGTGTATCCATATGTCGCATTCTTGATAAGGTCTACAAAGGTATCTGTCTCTTCCTTGCTGAGATAATAGTCATCATCAACTCTGTCTGAAAGCAGCGTCTCAGGTTTGGGCATTTCCTGTAACTTACTTGGCCATTCAAAATTAAAATCCTCATCTTTGTCTATTCTCTTAGAAATTAAGAACACCCTTCGTCTGTTCTGTGGTATTCCGAAATCTGCTGCACAAAGGACTTTGAATACACTCTTGTAACCATAGCTTGAAATTGTTCTCGTCCATAACAAATAGTCATTCATAAATTTAGGGTCAAGCAGTCCTTCCACATTCTCCAAGATTAGCCATTTCGGGCGTTTTACTGCAATGGCTCTCTCTACTTCCCATATCAACGAAGACTTAGTTTCTGAATCTTTCTCTATACCGCCATGTGCCCCAGCTCGACTAACACTCTGACATGGACTAGAATAGAAAAGTATGTCGAAATCAGAGACTTTGTTCCAATCTATTTCTCTGACATCTGGATAACATCTGTCTGCATATTCGGGAAATACAAGATTATGTACAAGTCGTGCAGCTTTGTCAATTTCGCACCAACCAACAAGTTCTGCTTTGAAACGGTTGTTAAATTTCTTTACAGCATCAAGAAGTCCCATCATCTGAGACTCATACCCACTGAAAAGGGTGAACATTGTTATGTTTTTCATCTGTTTTATTTGTTTTTAGTGACTGTTTGAAAACCATTCCTGATTTTCAAACAGTCGGATTAATAATTAGATAATTAGGCAACCATCTTGAACGATGAACTGACGAAAGTTTCAATAGAGGTCAAATCAACTTCACTTGAAATAAGTTGGCGTGTTTTATCTGACAGCGCAGCACATATAATAAGTTTTGCAATGGTTGCACGCACATCTTTTCTGAGTGTGTCATTGTCCGTATAGTCACTTACATTCATCTCTTCTGAAATATCTGAAATAGTCTTGAATATCATCAGGTTGTTGTTTTGTGTTACTGTTACTACATTATTGGTCAGTGACTTGACTTCTGAATCAAGTGTTGACCCTTTCATATTCAAATAGAATAATGTGTCTTCTGATGGTTTTGCATAAGTCATAA
>ERZ1026901.1351-NODE-1351-length-14423-cov-4.281389_pt1 | contig 14423 bp, 8 predicted proteins | sample MGYA00380179_ERZ1026901 | MGnify/ENA primary metagenome ERZ1026901 (study PRJEB33269, sample SAMEA4719815) | human gut metagenome | biome: human-associated habitat; feature: organic feature; material: feces | place: Cameroon | collected 2013-10 ... | reverse complement strand
AAGGAGTCGTCGGCAGCGTCAGATGTGTATAAGAGACAGATATTAATACCTAGCAGTAAAATAGGTTTTGCAAAAAGCAACGTATTGATTCTGTTTAGGAGGTTCTTATGTCTCAACAAGATAATCAACAAGTTGAGCAATTAAAGCACCAGGTCATGGAGCAAAGTCGTGGCCAAGGCAAATTGCGTCAATTTATATTATGGTTTGCTGCCCTCATCATTGGTGGCATTTTGGGTTGGCTTAATATCCCATCTTTGAATGAATTGTTCAATTTTATTGCGTCCGTCTTCACGCGCCTTTTCCAATTCATTGCCGTTCCAACTGTAGCCTTGGCGGTAATTACTACCTTGGCGGCTCTGGGTGCTAAAAAGGATACTAAGCGAATCTTTGGTCATGCTGTAACCTATACTCTTTTAACTACCATTGCAGCAGCAGCGCTTGGTTTGGCTCTTTTCCTCTTGATTGCGCCTGGTAACTTGCCAGCTGACGTAGTGGGGGCAGGCGCCTCCGCTGTGCCTGAAAAATTGGGTCACATGTCCTACTATGACCACTTCTTATCCATTATCCCTAACAATGTGATCAAGCCATTTGTGGATGGCAATGTTTTATCCGTTATGCTTATCGCTGCATCTGTAGGGATTGCTTTCGCATTTATGCCTAAGACGGAAAATCGTGATACCATCTTGAAGGGTTTACATGGCTTGCAAGAATTGCTCTTCCAATTGATCCGTGCCTTGATCTATGTCTTGCCTGTGGGCATCTTGGCCTTCGCTGCACAATTGTCCGCACAAATTGAAGCTGGTGTTGTCGTAGGGGCTCTTGGTAAATATACCTTAGTTGTATTGGGTGGTAATATTATCCAATTCTTCGTTGTTATTCCAATCTTCCTTCTTTTGCGTGGCCTCAATCCTTTGCACGTCTTTCGTAAGATGTCCCCGGCTGTAGCGGTAGCGCTTTTCACCAAGTCCTCCGCTGCAACATTGCCTGTTACCCTAGCTTCTGCAGAAAAGAACTTGAATGCTAAACCTGCCGTATCTCGTTTCGTATTGCCAATTTGTACGACCATCAACATGAACGGTTGTGCAGCCTTTATCTTAGTGACTAGCCTCTTTGTTATGCAAAATGCCGGCATTGAATTGACTTGGGGCACAATGATCTCCTGGCTCTTCATCGCTGTATTAGCAGCGGTTGGTAACGCAGGGGTTCCAATGGGGTGCTACTTCCTTACCCTCTCCCTCATGTCCTCCATTGGTGCGCCAATCGGTCTCTTGGGTGTCATCCTTCCTATTTACACTATCATCGATATGGTGGAAACAGCAGAAAATGTTTGGTCTGATTCCGCTGTATGTGCTATGGTCGATAAAGACTTGGAAGGTAAGTTGGAAGACGACGGCCGTCACTTTGAAGCCCTTTAATAAATCGTGAGTAGACTAGGATCTATGAAAGCCCTTAGGTAATCTTAGAGATTCTATGAATAAGAAACTCCCATCTTAGGATGGGAGTTTTTTTGTAGTGGGACCTTGCTATAGGGCTGTAATTAATCTTTATATCGAGAATTTTAGGTGAAATGTGATAGCAGTCATACTAGACAGGCACTTTAGTGATATAATATACAGTGTTAGTCATGTATCCAAAATTCAAAGAGATTCATGATAGTCATTACTTCCTATTCTGTGTTTGCACGTGTGTGCTGAGAAATGAGGTCTACATGCCGCAATTGTTGCGTATGGGTATCGACGTAGGCTCTACCACGGTTAAGGTAGTCTTGCTCGATGAAACAGACAACTATTTATATAAAAAATACCAACGCCATTTTTCTAATATTTTGGAAACCGTTCACGCCCTTTTAAAAGAGGCCATGGTGGGCCATGAACATGATCATGTTCACGTAGCAGTTACCGGGTCTGGCGGGATGGCTATGGCTGATAAGATTGAAGTTCCTTTTGTTCAGGAAGTTATCGCTGAAACGCGGGCGATTAAAACCCTTTACCCACAAACAGATGTCATCATTGAATTGGGCGGGGAAGATGCCAAGGTAACTTACTTGGGCCAACAGGCAGAACACCGGATGAATGGATCTTGTGCTGGTGGTACGGGAGCCTTTATCGACCAAATGGCTACCCTTCTGCAGACGGATGCATCTGGCCTTAATGAATTAGCTAAACAGGCGGATACCTTGTATCCTATTGCTGCGCGTTGCGGTGTATTTGCCAAGACGGATGTACAGGCTCTCTTGAATCAAGGGGCTTCCCATGAAAATATTGCCAAGTCCGTATTCCAATCTATCGTTAATCAAACCATTGCTGGCTTGGCTTGCGGCCATAAGATTGAAGGCTATGTAGCCTTCTTGGGCGGTCCTTTGACCTTCTTGTCAGAATTGCGTAAGTGCTTTACTGATACCTTGGAATTGGACCAAGAACACCAAATAGTTCCTGAAAATGGGGAGCTCTTCATCGCTTTAGGGGCAGCCCTTATGGAAGAACCATGTCGAGATTACACGGTGCTTGAATTGGTGAATGCCGTAGGCAAGCTAATCGGCATGCCTATGGAAGCTACTGACAGGGTAGCCCCTCTATTTAAGAACGAAGAGGAATTGGCAGCCTTCCGCGAGCGCCATGCTAAGGCGGTATCCCCTAAAGGGCGTATAGAAGAGGCCCAAGGCCCTTGCTATCTAGGCTTAGATGCTGGCTCTACAACTATCAAAGCAGTTCTCATGGATCAGGACCGCCGTATCCTCTACTCCCACTATGGTCCTAACCATGGTAAGCCATTGGAAAAGGCTCAAGAAATTATTGAAGAGATTTATGCTAAGTTGCCTAAGGGGGCTTACATTGCCCATTCAGGTGTTACTGGTTACGGGGAAGCCTTTCTGAAACGGGCCCTTGGCATCGATATTGGAGAAGTTGAAACCATGGCTCATTACCGAGCGGCTCGCTTCTTCTGCCCAGAGGTATCCTTCATCTTGGACATTGGTGGCCAGGATATGAAATGCTGTAAAATCCGAGACGGCTATATTGAAGACATCGTTCTTAATGAAGCTTGTTCTGCTGGGTGTGGGTCCTTCTTGGATACTTTTGCCCAAGGTCTCAAAATTCCTATTGCAGACTTTGCTAAGGAAGGTCTCTTGGCGCCTATGCCAATCGACTTGGGGTCTCGTTGTACGGTATTTATGAACTCCAAGGTAAAACAAGCCCAAAAAGAAGGAGCCACTGTACCTGATATCGCAGCTGGCTTGGCTTACTCCGTTATTAAAAATGCCCTCTATAAGGTGCTCAAGGTGAAGGACCCTAAGGAATTGGGCGATCATATCGTCGTACAGGGGGGGACCTTCTACAATGAGTCCGTTCTTCGGGCCTTTGAACAACTCTTAGGAGTTGAGGTTATTCGCCCTGATACAGCCGGTCTCATGGGGGCTTATGGGATGGCTATCCTAGCCCAAGAAGCGGCAGAGGAAACAAAGGAAAACTATTCCACCCTAGCTGATCTCGAAGCTATCAAATCTTTGGCTGTTACTACAACTATGCGCCATTGTGGCCTCTGTGCTAACAACTGTATGTTGACTATCAATGCTTTCACAGACGGCCGTAAGTACGTAACAGGTAACCGCTGCGACCGCGGGGCGGGCGATATGATTCAAGAAAAGCATAAGCCTGTACCTAATTTGGTGGACCTCAAATTAAAGCGGATTTTCGATTATTACCTCAAGCAAAACTTGCCTGAATTTACCGGTAAGAAGCGGGTGGGAATCCCTCGAGTACTCAATATGTATGAGGACTTCCCCTTCTGGTTTACCTTCTGGAATACCTTGGGCTACGAGGTGGTTCTTTCTGATTACACGACTAAGGACCAGTTTAACTCTGCCTTAGATACCATTCCATCTGATACAGCCTGCTATCCAGCTAAGTCCGTTCACGGGCATATCAAGCAGTTGGCCAATTCTCAGGTGGACTTTATATGGTACCCTTGTATCCAACACGGTCCTATGGAGTACTCGCGCGATAATAACTACCATTGTCCAATGGTTATTTCCTATCCAGAACTCATCAAGAACAACATGCAGGATGTTCTAGGGAATATCCCGTTTGTTGAGCCATTCTTACCCTTGGCGGATAAGAAATCCCTAGTGCCTCGATTGAAAGATGCCTTATCCTTCTTGGGTCTGTCCAAGAAAGAAGTACAAGCTGCTGTAGATAAGGCTTGGGATGAGCAAGAGCAATGGAAGAAGGACTACCAAGAGATTACCAAGAAGACCGTATCTCGTTTGATTGCTGAGAAGATTCCGGCAATCGTTCTCTGTGGTCGCCCTTACCATTTAGATTCTGGTATTAACCACGGTATTCCTGAACTTATCAACTCTTTAGGTATGGCTGTCCTTACGGAAGATGGGGTTGCTCCTTTAGGCCATGCGGTTAAACACCTACGCGTTGTAGACCAATGGACCTATCATTCCCGCCTCTACCGGGCCGCAGAATTCGTATCCCGTACAGAGGGCTTTGAAGTGGTAGAACTTAACTCTTTCGGCTGTGGTCTTGATTCTATCGTAGCAGACCAAGTGAAGGACATTTTGGCAGCTAAGCACAAGATTCACACGGTTCTTAAAATTGACGAAGGGACTAACTTAGGGGCTGTGACAATCCGTATCCGGTCCTTGCAATCCGTTATGGAAAAAGCTATGCGTCAAAAGTCTCTACAAGCACCAGAGGTGGAAACGCTAGTAGAAGAACCAGAATACGCCTATGAACGGGCCATCTTTACGGAAAAAATGGCTAAATCCTATACCATCTTGGTGCCGGAAATGTCGCCGCTTCACTTTGATATCTTGAACCCTGTCCTCAAGGCTCAAGGCTACCATTTTGAACTCCTCAAGGCCCCTAGCCGCGAGGACATCGAAGTAGGTCTTAAATATATCCATAATGATGCTTGTTACCCTGCCATTATGGTGGTAGGTCAGCTCATGTCTGCTCTTTTATCTGGTAAGTATGATGTGAACAAGACGGCTGTTATCATCTCTCAAACAGGGGGTGGTTGCCGGGCGACAAACTACATCGGTTACCTTCGTAAGGCCTTGATTGATGCGGGGATTCCACAAGTGCCAATCCTTTCCCTCAATGCATCTGGTATGGAAAAACAGCCGGGCTTTAGCCTTAATCGTTCCTTCCTCCATCGCATGATTCAGGCGGTTGTTTACGGCGATGCTTTGCAACAGTGTATCCTAGCTACCCGCCCTTATGAAAAGGAAGCCGGTTCTACGGAAGCCTTAGCCAAGTACTGGCTTGATCGAATTACCAAGACTATCGCTACCGATGGCCTTCGTCAATACAATAAAAACATTAAAGCTTTGGTTAAGGATTTTGATGATCTTCCTGTAACAGGGGAAAAGAAACCACGGGTTGGTGTAGTAGGGGAAATTTATGTTAAATTCCATCCTGCTGCCAATAACCACATTTACGAATTAATCGAAAAAGAGGGGGGCGAGGTTGTTACCTCAGGCCTCTTGGACTTCTTCCTCTATTGCGCTATGGACTCCACCTACCGGGCTAAGCACTTGGATGGGACTTGGCTCTCTGGTTTTGCGGGTTCCTTGGCTCGTGAAGCCTTGGAACTCTACCGCTTGCCATATGCGCAAGCGGTCAAGAAGTCAAAACGCTTTGATCATGTAGAGCGAAGGACCGATGTGGCTAAGGTTGCCTCTAACTACATCGACTTGGGTAACCAATGCGGTGAAGGTTGGTTCCTCACAGGGGATATGATTGACCTCATCGAAAAAGGGGCTAAACAAATCGTTTGCCTCCAACCATTTGGCTGCCTCCCTAACCATGTATCCGGTAAGGGCATGGTTAAGACTCTATCCGCGGCATACCCAGATGTACGGATTGCCGCTATCGACTATGACCCAGGGTCTTCTGCAGTTAACCAGGCTAACCGCTTGAAACTTCTCTTGGCAACCATGTTTGAATAAGCGCTTATAGGAATCATCCCTATGAAAGTAGAAAAGCGCCAGCTATGAGCTGGTGCTTTTTTCTTATCGATTTTTTGAGGTCTATGGGAATTATAAAGAAGCATCTTGGATAGTATACAAGACACTTATGTTATAAAGTTTTTAGATTTTTTTTTTGGACTTTTTTCCTTACTCCTGTATACTAAGGGTATCCGGGATATGACAATTCATAAGAGTTGGTCCCCTAGAATAACCATTAAACAGGTATAGGTGATACACATGTTGAAAAAAACGTTAACTATTACAGCTCTTGCGGCAGCTATGGCTGTGCCAGTATTTGCTGCTGGTCAAGTAGCGGACAATGCTGCTGCAGTAACAGCTAATGCTGATCAAGGTCAAGTACAAGATGCACAAGGCTTTGCTACCGACTTTGATCAACCTAATAAAGGCCAATACAATAAGGGCAATCAGGTAAAGATTGAATCTCAATTGATTAACAATGATAATCAATTGATTCTTTATCCACAAGTAACGGCTAAAGATCCTAAGGCTGCTGAAGCCATCAATAAGCAAGTAAAAAACTTTGTTGCGGCTATTTCCGCTAAGCACCCTAAGGTTATGTCTCTATATGATATCAAGGCTGATGGAGATGGTATCTTCTCCTATGTAACATTCACAAATGATGCATCTGATGATAAGTCTCCTGCAGAAATCGTAGGCTTCACCTACAATACTAAAACAGGGGCAGCGATGCAGGTATCCGATTTCGGTAAATTTGATGTCAACACCTTGAATAAGGTTCTCAAGGCAGATCCAGATGTATCTGCAAAATTGCCTTCTGATTTTACGGGTTTGACTCAAATGCCAGCAGGTTTCTATGTAGCCCAAGGTAAAACGGTGTACTCTATCATTCCTGAAGGAACCATCCTTCCTAAGGAAGAAGGTACTCTCTTTGTACCTTTGAACGCAAAAAAATAAGAGGCATAGCCTGTAATTTCTTATAAAAAAAGGAACGGCTCACAGTGGTGAGTCGTTCCTTTTTTGTTATAGCAGGTCTTGTCATTTAGTATACTAATAATGATTTGCTACTAAATGACTAATAGTATGAGTCCATAATTTTTATAGATTTTAGCTACTTAGTCCTCTTGACCTTTTCTGAGGACTAATCCATAGAGAGCTAGAAGAGCTACGACGATACATACGACCATGGTAATGGCCATCGGTATAGCATTGTGATCTCCTTGGATACCTACGATAGGGGCCATAAGGCCCGCGAAAATCATGGAGAAGAAACCGAGGAGGGCGGAGGCAGCACCAGCAATTTTACCGTGATCTTTCAGGGCCAGGGAGAAGGAAAAGGCGCCGATGTTACCAATGGAAGTAGCAGCGATAAATAGGCTAATGGCGACTAGAATAAAAGGAGCCTCTAGTTTGATAGCTAGTAGGAAGAGGAAAGAGCCCAGACCTAATTGCCAAAGGGCGAATTGGAGCATGTGTTTACTGGACACTACATTGGAGGCCCGTCCCCCTAAGCTGGAGGCAATCACAATCCCTAGGGAATTGATGCCAAAAACATAAGAAAAGGTTTGGGCATCTAGACCATAAATATTTTGGTAAACGAAGGCAGAGCCTGAAATATAGGCGAAAAAGGCCCCAAAGCCAAACCCTTGTACAAGGCATTGGCCCATGAACTGGCGGTCTTTAAAGAGGGTCTTATAGGCGACCATAACAGAGTTGAGGTTCTTGGATTGCCGTCTTTCAGGGGGAAGGGTTTCTTTATAGACCAAGCTCATAAGGAAAAGTATGGCTGCAATTAAAGTTAGGACGATGAAAACGAGGCGCCAAGAGCCGAAAACTAAAATTTGTCCACCTATGAGAGGAGCTACCACTGGGGCTAGGCCATTGACGACCATGAGGGGGGAAAGAAGTTTGGCCAAGGCTTTGCCGTTGGCTAAGTCGCGGGCGACTGCCTTAGAGATAACAACACCTATAGACCCCATAAAACCTGCTAAGAAACGGGCTACGAGTAAACCTTCGATAGATTGCGATAGGGCACAGGCTAAGGTGGCTAGGGCACAGAGTATATTGCCTATGATGAGGGGGCGCTTACGACCGAAGATATCAGAAATAGGACCACCAAAAAGTTGGCCAATAGCAATCCCTATTACCGTCATGGATAGGGTTAATTGGATGTTGGAAGGGCTGGTTTGAAAGACCTCTGGCATCATGGGTAGGGCCGGTAGGTACATATCGATGGATAAGGGGGTTAGGGCCGTTAAGAGTCCTAGGAATAGGATGAGGAAGGGGGGATATTTAGTCCCTTCTTGTATATTTTCTTTCTTTAGATTGGTCATATTCTACCACCTGTGAGCAAGCAAATGTGAGAATTTGATAAAAACACAAGAGAATCCCTTCATAAAGGGGATAGATCCCTATACTAAGGGGTTTTTAGCTTATGAGTTTGATGAAAATTTAAGGGCTTGAAAAAAATTCTAGTTTTAAATCATAAACTCGATAAAGGCACTAGTTATCTTAGCACAATAGAATTTTTTTCGTAAGTGAATTATAAAAAGCTAAGGAAACCTTTAGGTTTTAGTTAGATACTTCTCATAGACCACTTAAAGACCCTTCTTATACTAAGGAGGTAATCTGTTGAAGGGCCTATAGGCCTGATGAAAGGAAGGTATTACAATGAAAAAAACATTGACTATTACTAGCTTGGTAGCGGCTATGTCTATGTCCGTATTTGCAGCTCAACCAACGCAAACTCATGTAAATCAAGCATTCGTACAAGAAGCGACACAAACTAAAGTAAATGCACCTGTAGATAGCCAAACAGCTGTACCTGCAACTACAGCAACTACTGCTAATACAGCAGCACCTGCAATGAAAGCACCAGTAGCAGGTGCACCAGCAAAAGTAACTAAAACTACCGCACCCGCAGTGAAAACACCAGTAGCAAGTGCACCAGCAAAAGCAACTAAAACTACCGCACCCGCAGTGAAAACACCAGTAGCAAGTGCACCGGTAAAAGCAACTAAAACTACTGCACCTGCAGTAAAAACACCAGTAGCAAGTGCACCGGTAAAAGCAACTAAAGCTACTGCACCTGAAGTAAAAACACCAGTAGCAAGTGCACCAGCAGAAGCAACTAAAGCTACTGTACCCGCAGTGACTGCTCCAGCGGCACCTAAAGTAACTACATCAGCCACAAGAGAAGATGCAGAAACTATGGATACAGCTCATGCTATGAAGGTGCCAAATGCGGATGAAGTCCGTGTTGTAAAACATGATACCGGTCTTGCAGTGAAGGATGTTGAGGATGCAACTACAGTGAATAAGGCACAAGCGCCTAAAGAAGAGCCTGCTAAAAAAGCTACATCTGCAAACAAAGTAACAAACTAATTCTTACCCCTAATGAAAGCAATTAGGCGAGCAATTAATCACATACAAAAAGACTAGCTCTTAGGAGCTAGTCTTTTTGTGTTAGGTCTAAGTAAGGACCCATTTTATTTTCCTATTAAGGCTAGGGCTGCATCGATGTGGTTAATGAAGTTATGACCTAGGAAGGAGATGGCCCCATCAATAGCTAGGAAGATAAAGAAGTATGGAAATACTTGCTTCATAATATTGGATGGGTTGATTTGGCTTTCTTCCTTCTTACATTGTTCTTCTGAAAGCCCCTGCTTTTGATTGTACTCCTTGAGGGCTGGGATGACAGCGCCGATAGCGATGGCAATGGATTGAGGGGCTAGCATTTTGCCTAGGCCTGCAGCACCAGAGTTAATAGCTGCTAACCACAAGGAAAGGTCCTTGTCGCCAAAGTTTAATTGATCGGCTGCGGCCGCTTGAAGGGGACCGAAGAGGACATTAGAGTTGGTCCCAGATCCTGTGAGGAAGCCTCCGAGAGCGCCGATTAATGGTGCTACTGCAGGGTACATATTACCAGCAGCTCCAACAATAGTAGCAGCGATAGCAGAGGTCATACCAGAGTAGGTCATAATCTTAGCTGTAATGACGATGGTTATGATGGTTAAGTAGGTTAATTTGAGATTGTTAAGAGTTGTTCCTGCCGTCTTAAGCATGGTGCTAGGACTGGCATTTTGAATGAGCCCCCCTATGATGGCTGCGATAAAGATCAGGATGCCCGGCGTCGTGATCCATACAAAGGTATAAGGCTTAGCCCCTTGCCCCATGTAAATTGGAATAGAGGTCTTGATGGAGGTTAAAACACTATTCAATGGTGCAAAGAGATTAGAAGCTAAAATTAAGAGGATGAAGATGAGGATGAAAGGAGAGGCTGCCTGTAAGGCTTGGCCTTTAGTAATGGCTGGTCTTTCATCGCTTTGCACCCGGTAGTTTGGATCCTTAGGGTCGAAGATTTTAGCCGTTAACACGATAAAGGCCATGATGACGATAGAGGCGCCGATAACGGATAACTCCGGGCCTACTACGAAGTTCATAAAGAGTTCTGGTATCGCCAAGGCTAGCCCTGTGAGTAGAGTAGGCACGAATACGCCCTTAATAGCCTTAAGGGAACCAGAGATAATAGCTACGATAAAGAATGGCGTGATGGCATTGAGGACGAAGAGTTGGGTTGAAATGTAAGTCCCTAGGTTGATAGGATCAATACCCGTAAGGGTAGCCAAAGTAGTGGTCGGAATGCCAATAGAACCAAATGTGGTGGGAACAGAGTTAGCCACTAGGCAGGCGATAATAGAGCGGAGGGGGTTAAAGCCGAGTGCTACCATCATAGCTGCTGGAATAGCAACGGCTGTGCCAAAACCGGCCATGCCTTCCATGAAATTACCAAAGCCCCAAGCTAAAAGGAGGGCTAAGATGCGTTTATCTTCTGATACAGAAGCGAGCATGGATTTAATGCATTCCATGGCTCCTGTTTTAACCACTAGGTTGTAGGTGAAGATGGCCGCTGTAATAACTAGGCAAATAGGCCATACGGCGAGGGCAACCCCTTCTAGGGCTCCCGATAGAATAATGACAGGGTCTTTAGAAAAGCCCAAGGCCGGTATAACGGCAATAAGGAAGGACGATATGGCTGCTATGGAGGTCGCCTTCCAAGCAGGCAATTTGAGAATTGCTAGGGCAACAATCATCCAGAGGATAGGCAACAGAGCGAGAAGTGTTGTCATGGAGGACCCCTTTCATGATAAAAGTGATATAAAAGATAAATTAAAGTTATAAGATAAACAAAAATAATTCCCATGGATGATTGAATCCATGGGAATTATTTCCTTATATCATCTGTCCTATATTATAGCAAATAATTATCATTAAAGCTATTATAAGAGACCGTCGATGAGGTGGGCAAAGTTGTGACCGAAGAAGGCAATGACACCATCCATAATGAGGAAGAGGATGAAGTATACGAATACCTTTTTCATGATGCTGGAAGGGTTGATTGCTTCTTGACCTTCTTTAGCTTGTGCTTCTGGTACATTGTTACGTTTGTTGAATTCTTCCAGAGCTGGGAGAACAGCGCCAATAGCGATGGCGATAGATTGAGGGGAAAGCATCTTGCCAATCCCTGCTGCACCAGAGTTAATAGCTACCAACCACATAGCCAAATCCTTGTCGGTGGATAATTGAGATGCCGCTGCGGATTGGAGTGGACCAAAGAGAACATTAGAGTTAGTACCGGACCCTGTGATGAAGGCACCTAAAGCACCGACAATAGGAGCGAAGGCTGGGTACATAGAGCCTGTAGCAGATACGATTGCCTTCGCAATATCTTGTGTCATGCCGGAGTAAGTCATGATCTTAGCGGTCATTACGATGGTTATGATAGTGAGGAAGGTAAATTTGAGGTTAGAGAAGGTTTTGCCTGCAGTACCAAAGATGGTTCCAAGAGAAGCTTTTTGGATGAGGCCACCGATGATTGCAGCGATGAAAATCAATACACCAGGTGTAGTTACCCATACGAAGGTATATGGTTTAGCACCTTCACCCATGTAGATAGGAACCGATGTTTTGATGGAGGTAAGGAAACCATTGAATGGAGCGAAGAGTTTAGAAGCTAAGAGCAAGAGAATGAAGATGAGAATGAATGGGCTCAAAGCGCGAATACATTGGCCTGCAGATAATTTTTCTTGGGATTCAGCCCCTTCGAGGCGGTAGGTAGGATCTTTTGGGTCGAAGATCTTAGCAGTAGCGATAACCAGAGCCAAGATGATAACAGCGGAGCCAATAACGGATAATTCAGGACCTAATACAACGTTGATGAAGAGTTCTGGCACAGCCAGTGCGAGGCCTGCCAAGAGGGTTGGAATGAAGACCCCTTTAAGGGCTTTCAAGCCGAACATGATTGCAACGATGAAGAATGGAGTGATGATATTGAGGATGAAGAGTTGGCTAGAAATATAGGTGCCAAGCGCTACTGGGTTAATGCCTGTGAGGGCAGCCAAAGTAGTGGTTGGAATACCAATGGAACCGAAGGTAGTTGGTACAGCGTTAGCTACCAAGCAAGCGATAATAGATTTGAGGGGATTAAAACCAACTGCTACCATCATAGCTGCAGGAATAGCAACAGCCGTGCCGAAACCTGCCATGCCTTCCATGAAGTTACCAAAGCCCCATACGAGGAGGACGGCAAGGATTCGTTTATCTTCTGTAACGGAGGATAGCATGGACTTGATGGTCTCCATAGCCCCTGTTTTAACCACTAGGTTATAGGTGAAGATAGCGGCCAGGATAACAAGACAGATTGGCCAGATGGCAAGGGCAGCCCCTTCGAGGGCACCGGAGAAGATGATGGATGGATCCTTAGCGAAAGGAAGTCCTGGTACGACAGCGATGACGAAGGAACCAATCGCCGCGATAGTTGTCGCCTTCCAAGCAGGCATTTTTAAGATTGCCAAGGCGATGATGAGCCATAGAATTGGCAAGAGGGCAAGGAATGTTGTTAGTAAGTCCATAGTAGAAACCTCTCAATAAAATAAATAAAGTTGATAAAAAAGTTTGATATATAATTTCTAAAAATTCACAGACACCAGGTCTCAGTTTTAAAAGAGGTGCCTGCGAAATTTTTAGGGCTTATTAATAGGTATTGGCGAACATGCCATCTGGTCGTTTAGGCTCATAATCACCAAAGTAGGAATGGAAGTCTAGGCCTAAATCGTGGCATAACTCTTTGACTTCCACCATGGTAGCTTCCAAAACAGGAATGCCGTCACGCTTAGTTCGTTCTAAGGATTCCGCCTCTAATTCACCGTGTGTACAGATGCGGTCTGCCCCTTCAGCGACAGGCGCATTACGTAGTTCTTGAAGGAATTCTGTAAAGTGATGTTTGATGGCCTTTTCGTCACCAAAGAATTTAGGATTAATAGCCATAAAGGAATGACAAGGGCCTGATTCTTCTGTCTTATTAACGTGGGCCGATGTAGTGCCTAAGGAAATAATGGAGGAGAATAGCTCTGCAATAATCCCATTACCAAAGCCCTTGTGAGATCCTGTTAAGGTGGAAGAGCCACCGAGTGGAAGAATACCACCGCAGTTCTCCTCTTTAAAGTTTCTGAGAACTCGGGCTGCATCGTTAGTAGGCAGGCCTTTTTCGTCTACACACCAACCATCTGGCATAGGTTTTTGCATTTTGTTGTACATTTCAACCTTGCCACGGGTGACGACGGTGGTAGCTGCATCGAAGATGAAGGGATATTCTTCGGTAGGTACCGCCCAGCCTTGTGGGTTGGTACCAATCATTGCCTTGCGGCTACCGGTAGGTACCATGAGGGCTTCTGAGTTAGTAGAGGAGTAACCGATGAGGCCTTCTTCGCAAGCCATCTTGGCGTAGTAGGAAGAGATGCCGTAGTGGTTTGAGTTGCGCACGCTGACGATGCCAACGCCTGAGGCTTTCGCCTTTTCGATGGCTTTTTCCATGGCGAAGATAGAAATGAGTTGTCCCATGCCAGCATGGCCATCAATGATAGCGGAAATAGGTGTTTCAAACAAAACCTCTGGTTTAGCGTCAATCTTGATGAGGCCACTCTTAATGCCCTTGTGGTAACGAACCATCCGTTGCATGCCATGGCTTTGAATACCAAAGAGGTCGGCGGTTAATAAGGCATCTTGGATTTGGTCGGCTTCAACAGCAGTGAAGCCAAACTTTTGAAAGGCATCTAAACATAATTGCTTGAGCGTTTCATAGGGGAATAATTTTGCATTACTTTCAGTCATAGAGTCAACTCCTTGCCCTGGGAATTTACTATTCATCACACCCCAAGTAGTGGAATAGCTTGTGAAAGTAGGGTTTATAAAGTGTCAATCACTTATGTGAAATTAGTATAGCACATATAAAAACTGCATAAAACATAAAAAAGGCCTGATTCCTGTGCTTTTTGCGAATAGGTGCTGAGAATATATTTTGCTGAGAGGTAAACAAATATGTTTTTAATGCATTATAGCGGGCTTTTAAAGGTTATGCTTTTTGGTCATAGGTATATAACTTCTGATTACAAAATCCCTGTTTGTG
>ERZ1026901.1346-NODE-1346-length-14473-cov-25.316063_pt1 | contig 14473 bp, 7 predicted proteins | sample MGYA00380179_ERZ1026901 | MGnify/ENA primary metagenome ERZ1026901 (study PRJEB33269, sample SAMEA4719815) | human gut metagenome | biome: human-associated habitat; feature: organic feature; material: feces | place: Cameroon | collected 2013-10 ... | reverse complement strand
GAAATAAAATATTAATAATAAACAAAAAACTAACAAGATGAAGAAAACTTTATTATTTTCCGTTGCATTAGCGGGGCTGATGCTCGGTTCTTGTTCTAGTAGTGATGAACTGAATGGTGGTGGTAACACTGGTTCTAATCAGAGTGGAAGTGGTTACATATCGCTTTCATTGAATTTGCCAACCCGTAGTGGTTCTATGAGTCGTGCTGAAAACGACCAGTTTGATGATGGACTTGCTGACGAGTATGCTGTACAGAATGGTACCTTGATTCTGTTCGAGGGTGCTGATGAAGCTAGTGCGAAATTTGCTGGAGCATACACATTAAAGAATTTGAGTATGAATTTGGTTGGTACTACTGATGATAACATTACAACCACAACCAAAATTACCCAAAAGATTAATAGTGGATTAGCAGATGGCACTAAGAATTTCTATGCAATTGTTGTATTGAATAACAATGGAACACTTACAGTTGATGAAAATGATGCTTCACTGAAAGTAAATGGTGAAGATTTTCCTTCAACTAAGAAAATTTCAGATTTGCAAGACTTGGAATTGACCAAGGATGCTTCTGCCTTTAAAACAACTGGTTTCTTGATGATGAATGCTCCTTTGTCAAGTGTTAAAGGTGGCGAATCTGCGCCAACTGGTGCAAAAATCTCCGTTGCATCTACGATAGATAAGGATCACATCTATGCTACAGAGGCTTTGGCTAAGGCTAATTCTTCTGCAACTATTTATGTAGAGCGTGCTTTAGCCAAGGTAGATGTTACAGCTACTAGTACTACAGGTAATTTGACCGATAGTCCATCTGTACCATATACTATTAAGGGTTGGATTTTGGATAATACGAATAAGAAGACCTATTATTTGAGGAATACTTCCAATTCTTCAGATTGGCTTTCTCTTGCAACTAATGCTGTAGCTCCGGATAAACCAGTTGAGCCTTATCGCTTTGTTGGTGATACTCCTATGGAGAGTGGTGTATCATTGTATCGTACCTATTGGGCGAAAGACCCTAACTATAGTACGACTCCAACTACTCTGTCAACAGATTTCAGCACCATAGGTAAAACAGCACCTGCAACTTTGAAGAATCTTAAAGAGCATGATTATTGCTTGGAAAATACTTTCGATGTTCCTAACCAGAATCAAAATGTAACAACACGTGTTATCGTTGCTGCGCAGCTCCAAGATGATGGTAAGACTTTCTATATTGTTAATGATGACGAGGCTCACCTTCTCACTTCAGATGGTATGAAGAAAGCTGTCAAGGCTGCTTTCTTGAGTAATACTGATGTACAGGCTTGGCTTACAACGAAACTGATTTCTAGTGGGTCATTAAATGAAGATGATTTGGAGGTTGCCGACATTACAGCTGCAGGTAACAATACTCCGACTATTACATTCAAGACTACCAGTTCAAGCAAATTTACAAGTAGTACTCTTCCTACATTTACCACAGATATTGATAATATTGTAAAATCCATCAAAGTAGCTACCTACGCAAGTGGTATTTCATATTATCCTGTAAGAATCAAGCATTTTGGTGATGATTTGACACCTTGGAAGAAGTCAGAGACTCCAAAACCTACTGTAAGCGGCGGTGCCTATCCTAATGCTAATCAGGCAGGAAACTATCTTGGACGTTATGGTGTACTTCGCAACAACTGGTATACTGTTAATGTAGAGGGTATCAAGAAGATTGGTTCTCCTGTTGTTCCTGAGGTTACAGGAGATCCTGATGATGAATTGGCAGCTTACATCTCTGTCAAGATTAACGTCCTTTCATGGGCTAAGCGTACACAGGGTGCAACTCTCGGTGAGTAATATAAAACGATAAATATAGAAAACTATAATTGATTAGCGATATGATAGCGCAGAAGATAAATAAATGGTTGAAGGGTGTCATGGCAGCTGCCATGACCCTGGCCGTCGCGACCTCATGCCACGATATGTGGCACCAGGATTACAGCGATTGTCCTAATGGTGTATATGTGAAGTTTAAGTATGATTATAACCTCCAGCGTGCCGACATGTTCAATGACCATGTCGGACAGGTAACGCTGTATGTATTCGACGAGAACGGAAACTATATAACCCAACAGACCGAGACGAATTCTGCGCTATCATCGCCTCTCAAAGACCCAAATTATGTAATGCACGTCGAGAACCTACAGCCAGGTAAATATCAGTTCCTTGCCCTTGCCGGACAGAATGCATACGCCGACCAGTTAACTTCAGGCCGTGCCAAGTTCGTTCGTACCGCTCCATCGGCTACAGATGATAAGATGCAGAAACTGGAAGTGAATCTCGACCATGAAAACAAAGGTGAGTATGATGAGGTTGTCAACAACAGCCTTCCGCTTGATACCCTCTGGCATGGTAAACTTCTGGAGGCAGTAGAGGTATCATCCTCAAAACCTTCTTATGCAACCATCCCTCTGGTGCGTGATACCAAGAAGATTAATGTGGCGCTTCGTGACCTAGACTCTCCACAAGATATGGATGTCAATGATTACACGATGACCATCGAAGACCATAATGCCCGCATCCTTTGGGATAACTCTCTCGATGAGAGCCGTAAACTCATTTATACCCCTCATGCTACATGGAACACGGTAGATGAAGACGAGCAGGGCAAGATAGCCCATGCCGACTTTATGACCTCCCGCATTCTGAAGCACGAAGATTACAACCAGGATGGCCGCCTCATTATCACCAATAAAGAAACCGGAACAAAGGTTGTGAATGTAAATCTTCCTGACCTCCTGAGTCGTCTTCGCACCAGTGAGGAGTACAGTTACAGTGCACAGGAATTCCTAGACCGTGCCTACGATTACAAACTTCAATTCTTTATCCAGGGCGGCAAGCTCAAGTATTGCTTCATCACCATCAGTGTGAATGTACTGAGTTGGAGTAAGCGCATCCAGTTCGAAGAACTCGGAAAATAAGTTCTACTAGGCTTCATAGTAAGTCTATATAAATAAAGATAGTGTATGTTAAAGATGAAAACGATAATCCGCTCATTGCTAGCCCTTATGCTGGTGATGTCGTTCGCATCCTGTGCGAGCGACAACACTAGCGATTTGCCTGTTGAGAATGACAATAGCAAAGTGTTTTTGTCAGTTTCAATAAACGTAGCTGGTGAGGACTCTAAAACAACAAGAGCAGATGATGATAAAACTTTTGAACCAACCCCTTTTGGAGGAGAAAAGGGCAATGGTGATCATAAAGGAGAAACATATGAGCGAGCAGTAAGTAATATGTCTATGCTGTTCTTTCATTCAGACAAGACAGATTTAACAGATGGCGAAACTACCATAGATCGTGTAATCTATTTCCCAACTGTAACTCCTAATGGCAAACGTACCATAGCTGTAGAGGTTGATCCGAAGTTTTTGAAAGATACCAATCTTCGTTTCCTGGTCATCGCTAATGTTGGGGACTTATCAGATTATCGTGGTCGTAAGTTATCCGAAGTGCGAGACCAGTTGATTACTGATGTTTTTAAGCGCACCGATGATGCTACGTTTACAAAAAAAGGAGAATTAAGCGGCTTTTCAGCATTCGTGATGTCTTCTCGTGGACAGAGTTCTTTAACTGAGAAAACCGGTAGTGGAACAAAAGATGATCCTTATCTTTTCAATCACGAGATTGAGCGTCTGGCAGCAAGAATAGATTTTATGCCTCATGTTCAGCGTTATAAGTTAAATGACAAGACAAAACAGTGCAAATATTGCTATAATGTTACTCAGACGGCAGGAACCGATATAATCGGTGGCTTTGTGCTAGAGTACGTTCGTCCTTATAATGTGTTGACCTCTAAGGAATATGTCTTCCGACGCACAGCTACGGATGCATCATTAGCAAATTTAAAGTATCTGGGGCTGGAAGAAGCTGATGGCAACAAGCAAAACACTAATTATGTTGTAGATCCAACATCTCAAGATAAGCGCTTAGCTACTTTTAATTATCCTAAGAATACTAGCGAGAATTGGGCAAACGCTTCTTATGAGTCTTTTTATCAGACTCGTGATGCAGGAAAGACCCATTCTCATTCAGACGGTTCAAGGGCTAGTGATTCAAATCCGTATGATCCAGAGACCGCCTATTATATCCTGGATTACATAAAAGAGAATACCTCTTTTGATAATAATGAGCAATATGCTACAGGTCTTGTCTTCAAGGGTAAATATTATGAGGCAGAAGACTGGGATGCAACAAAAATAGAGCCAATAGCTGGTCATGAATCGAAAGGAAAAAACAAGGCTTACACCTATGTCATTCGCCATAGCGACCCTACGGGTAATGGTATAACTATTGATAAAATGCATTATGGTATTGTCCGCAATAACATCTATCGCGTTCGTATCGATAAAATTACCGGAAAGGGACTGAAGGTAACCCTCAACGTGAGAAAATGGGCAACCTATACTCATGAAGAGACCACAATGTAAAGACAAACAGATAAACAGAAAGTATAGTTTGAAATTAAACTTTCAGAGAAAATGAAAACGATGAAAACGATACATACGGCATTGATTCTGATGGTGCTAGCCTTTATGACGGCTTGCTCCACAGATAGTGCTGACCCTATATTGGGAGGCAGTGGAGGCGATAACCAAGGAGACAAGGTTACCGTTCACATGACTCTTTCTACAGCTCCTTCTTCTGGAACCAGAACTACAGAGTTAACATGGGAAGATGGCATACCGGCTGAAAACATGAAGAGCTGGGTAGTAGCCTTTGTAAAAGACGGCAAGGTTGTTTCTTTTGCAGAGAATACGAATGTATCGGAGGCTAATCGTATAAAAGATGAAGTCACGATCAAGGATCTTCCTAAAGAGACTGCCACCTATCAGGTTTATTCATTCGCCAATCTTACAGCTGCAGAATTAGGCATCGTCAAAGGTAAAGCTGTAGATTTCGACACCAAGCAGTGGAAGATGGATGGCAATGGCTTCGATGTGAATGCAGCAACTTGTAAAGGCATTCCAATGAGCAATAAGCAGGAAGTAACGATAGATGCTACAGGCAATCCAACCCAAAAAGAGCTTTGGGTAGTAAGAATGCTGGCAAAGGTTACACTTCGGTTTAAGAATCCAAGTGCTACTCCTTTGGTAATCAATGATATTACTATCAGCGATATTACAAAGAATAGTAGTGAGAATGGGGATAAGGAGAATATCAAACTGCTGCCAAATCATACCGATGCAGATAAGGATCAGGTGGTATGTTCCCCGAATCTGGTAGAGCAGGCAGCAACAGAGAGTTATCAATATACATTGCCTTCACCAAAGACGATTGCAGCGAATACAGATTATACAAAAGAGAATGAGATTTCATTCTATGTGAATGAAAGTAAGGCGGGTAATACTTCCAAGTATTTCATCATCAACTTGAATACATCAGCAGGAGTCAAGCGTTACGCCCTGTTCCAGGATTGGACAACGATAGCGCGCAACGATCATCACATTCTTCCCATCTCATTAGATGATTACAAGTTGAAGTTTGATGTTCAGTCCTTCTCTGCCATCGGTCTCTATCCATCCATAACAGACAACGGAACCACACTTTCCTACACCTGTTATTACCCGGAAGAGGAATTCCATATCCAGCCAAAGGTAGTGCATGCCAATGACACCGATGTGCCAGGAACCATCGATTATGCCAATGTAAAATGGGAGTTAATCCAAGAAGATGATATGACTGATGCCACAGCTGCCGAAGATAATGCCAAGAAGGTGTTTAAAATACTTCCAAAATGGGATGCTACCACCGGTTATTTCGAAGGAACCTTCAATGATGATGCTGCCGACAAGCAGCAGGCACTCTATAAGGTTACTGTCCCAGTACCGGGTGAAACGGACAAGTATCTTACATGCAAGATACTTTTCACCAAGGATTTAAGCAGCTTTGCTGCTCGTAAACATTATACACGTAAATACTATCGCTATGAATAAGATTAAAAACATATATCGTTCTCTCATCCTCCTCCTTTCATTGGTTCTGATGCCAGTGGAAGGATGGGCTAGTGATGGCTACTTTGCAGGACCAACACCTATCGTGATAAAACTGAGTGATTATATCATGGATCATTACGAGTATGCATGCTTCTATTTTGACAGGAATGGCTCTAAACTTGATATCTCTGGGTGGAATATAAAAAATGACCGTCCGTTGAATCACGAAATAGCGGGTTATGATTGGGCAGGACATGCGAAAGATAATAATTATGTATTTTATAACAAAGCGAAAGTTTCTTGCTCCCTTTTTGCTGAACTTTTTCAGTATCAAGTAAACTCTAATAGTGAGAATCTCCACCAAACAAAACTTGTTCTTCTCCTTTCTAACGATGCCGAACTCTTAAACCAGAAAGAGAATCTTGCCGGCGTCAAGAAGATGGAGTTCGATCTTTATACAGAAGATGGCTTGAAGTCTTCTAAGGTTACGTATGGCAGTAACTCTGCTGACTTTTCAAAGGCAGAGAGCACTTGTATCATCCCAACAGCTGCGACATCTACCAGCGTTACTTTGCCTGATTACAAAGCCAAGTATTTGCGTTGGCAGTTGTTTGATTCAGAGACTGCTACCACTCCTGTTACTACCATTACAAATATCTTGAGTAATTCTTCATCATTAGAAAAAGGATCTGATTTGGTTTTCTTTGATGCAACCGATTTTGCTGATGATGAAGCCCGTACTGTGTCTTTTGATTTCTCGAAACTTCCGGAAGGAGCAGATGTAGAGAAATATGTTTTGAAGTGTACCTGGGCAAATAACGACAATAGTGATGCCAAGGTGATAACATGTAATGAAAACACTTATATTCTCCAAGAACCAACTCTTAATGGCGAATATACCTTTAAGTTTGTAAGGCAGGAAACTGTAGATGCAACTTCTCTGGTGCTTTCTGCCGATAATGTAGACGCTGCTCATACTCATCAGGTAGATGCAATCTATACAGACGGGAAACTTGAGATAAGTTTGAAAGATGTTGTTCCTGATATCCTTTCTGATTTTGGCGTTGCTGATAAGAAAGATGTCAGCGACTTCTATATGCGTTGGGTATTGGCAGATAAGGATGGCAAAATCCTGAGTGCTACTTCAAGTAATAGTGCCTTGGCTTTGCGCAAAACTTCAGATGGTAAAGAATACTATACTTTATTGTCAAAAAAAGGTTCTTCATTGTTGCCTACTGGATTGAATGTAACTTTCGAGTTGCCTTCCGGTTCTACATGGTCTTCAGACATGCAGGTATATTGCTTGTTGACTAATGACCTCACTGGCCATGAAGCGCAATATGGTGTTATTACAAAAGAACCATCAGCTTTCAAGAGCAAGGTAAATGTAAAACTCTATTCTCCAAATGATCTCCCATTCAAGCATTACGAAGGTATCGCCAATAAGAAGGGAGACTGGGATATTGTGAATGGACATACCTATCAGAAGACCCATGAATGGGAGTATTATTACTATGTTGATGGAAATGAAAACCCGAAGCAGGTTGAATTAAGATTGCCTTTTCAAAGATATGATAGTGGTGGCAATGATCTTGAACCACGTGGTTATTTCCGTTGGTATAATTATGATACTGATAAAGCATCCGATCATCTTAACACCGCTGATGCAACAACAAAATTACAAAAGAAAGGAGATTGGGGTTTATTCGCAAATAATATAGTAAATCATCCTACTAAACAGCTGATTGGTGTTAATTATAGTACTTCCCATGTTAATGATTCATGGAAAGGGGAGACTATTGCCTGTGATGTAAGTAGATATGTTGACGGTATGGATGCGTCAAGGACTTATTTGCTCCATGAACCAACTTTGTCTATTCGTTACATCTTCCATATTCTTCCTAAGAAGAAGTTGGCTGACGATATTAAGGCAGCGTTGTGCAATCATGATGATGGAAATTATACTTATGAAGACAATAAAAAGGTCACATTCGGTTATAAAGATGATAATTCTGTCACAACTTTGCGTTTACAGTTGAATGAATTGGAACGATACTCATTTTATCCGATGACATCTGATGGCTTGAAAAAGGTTGTATATAATAATGATATAACTGAAGCTGATTTTGAAAAGTCAAATTATGTGTCTGCTCAGAAGTATACAAGCTTTGTTGAATGGCGTGTTTATGATATTACGAAGACAAAATATTGCAAATTTACAGAAAACAATCGCTTCCTTGATCTATCAGTTAAGAAACTTAATGATGCTGATTGGTATAATAGTGATGGTTCGTCTGTAGATGCAGCAGCTAAGCCTGTTATAGGTAAAGGTATTCCTGTTTATGTTGTTGCTTATTTGAAAGCGCAAGAACAGATGTGCCCTGTAGCTAACTTCGATGTTCGTTTTATGGAATTTCATCCAATGACCCATGATCAGATAACTGCAGCAGGCTATAACAACAGAACCATATCTTATCTTGACGAACATTATAAACTGGCGACCAAGCCAATATCGTTTGACGATGATGATGATGAGCAAACTTTGGCTAAGCCAACATCTCCTGATGATAATCAGGACCGTTTGCCATCAAGATGGGATCGCCGTGCTTATAGTTTCGTTTACCGTGATTTGATAGGTTATGATGCTACCGGTTATAGATATCCTATCGATCATTCTCCGCTTCATGGAGATTATGGCTTGTATAAGTCTGCAAATTATTCAGGTATTTCTGGTAACGGTGACGGAGGTACTGATAAATATGTCTGGTGGACAGATAAAACATTGTATGATCGCACCTACGAGATGACGAATGGCTCTCAATACGGACATTTCCTTTATGTGGATGCTTCTGATGAGAGCCGTCAGATAGCAGCAGCTGATTTCAAGGCTGATCTCTGTACGGGTATGCAGGTGATATTTTCTGCTAATGTTGCTGACATGACACATGCTGACGAACTCCCTCAGGTTATGTTTAAACTCTATGGAGTGAACTATGATGCTGAAGGAAATATACTGAGTCAAAAACTGCTTCATTCTTTTTCTTCGGGAGATTTCAAAAATAATACAGAAGATAATCCATGTCTTAAGGCAACATGGTATCAGGTTTATGGTAAAATCATTATTCAGAAGGAATCTGGTGTAGAGAATTATTCGGATTTTAGAGTAGTAATTGATAACTATTGTCAGAATACTGAAGGTGCCGACTATGCCATAGATGACATACGAATCTATATTGAGCCGGCTAAGGTTCAGGTGATTCAGGACAGGCCGGCATGTGGTGGCGCTACAACAGGAACTATCAAGCTGAAAATACGTGCTATCCACGAGACATTGAATGCAATTTTGGGACATACAGATACTAAAATCTATTTCAGATTTGTGGGTGAAGATGGTAAACCTGTATCGACTGATTATTCATACAGCTTAAAGGACATCAAGGCTAATACCACAACGAAAGTTGAAGGTACGGAATATGGTACTGTAGATGTATACGATTCAGAGGAAAAATGTAAGAACTTTGAAATTGATGGTACTTCTATGATTGAGCAAGATAGTGAAGGTGAAACCTATATTGTTATCAGTAATAAAAATTATCCTCTTGAAGTGGGTAAGAAATATTATGTATCTGTATCTACTGGCAATCCTGCTGAAGGTAAGGCTAATTGGGGCTCTCCTTCAGAAGTCTGCTCGTTGTATAGTAACTGGTTTGAAATGGTTAGTCAGAATCCAATCATTACGGATGCCAAGGGTAATGTCGTAACGGATTATAAGATTCCTTGCGATGAAGCAGAAACCTATTCTGTTACAATCAAGGGACAGTTGACAACAACTGACCCTAATACAGGTGGTAAGATTACATTGGAGGGTGTTAAGTTCATCTGGTATATCGATGGTACTGGTGAAGCTAATAAAGTGTATCCTTTTGCAGCAGCCAGCAATGAAATCACTATCAGCAAGGATAAGCTTCCTTTGGGTGTGACTCATAATATCTTTATGTTGCCTGAAGGAACTCCGAATGCAGATGGCTATATTGAATATCCGCTCAATGGAAAGACCTATCTGCTGTGTACAAGTGCTATACCCGTCCCATTGCGCGTGATGAAGGATGGCCCGCAGCTTAACTTCGGTTTCAACGATGTGGATTATCCGTTCAATGATGGCAGTTATGCGGCATCGCTTCGCATCGGTTTGCCACAGCTGAAGAAGTTGCAGAATACAGGATTCCTGCAGATTCCTCTTCATAGTGCTACTACGGGTGATGGAAAAGCAATCACTTCGCCACTTACCTTCGTCGATGATAGTGGCACTTCTGCCTTTACTTCTGAAAAGGTAATGGTGGCATCTACGAATGACCCGTCATGGACAGATAAGCTGAATACCCAGGTTGCCACATTGCAGAGTACAGAGTTGCCTGCTATAGATAAAACGACTCAGGCTACCCTCAACCTCAAGTTCTCAGATGCAGCACTGGAGAATTTCCACGAGGGCTACTATTATGAACTCAGATTCGCCTTCGAACAGAGAAAAGCTTCTGAGGCAACTACCAACTGTGCCGGTGAGTCTTATCTCAAACTGAAGATTGTACCGGAGTTCGTAACATGGACGCCTACGGCAGATGGTGGTATGAATGCCAACTGGAATAATGATGCCAACTGGCATCGCTCATCTTCTACTGAATTGTATGATAATGAGTATCCTAATTATCAGGCTTATGGTAATGCATCTGGTATTACTGCAAAGGTGGATATTCCTACGCAGAATAGCTATGTGCCAATGAAGTTTACCAAGGTAACAATCGGTAATCTGAATGGTTTGCCATTCCCTGACCTCGGTAATGTGGTTTATCGTAGCACCAATCAGATTGCTACCAAGCTGACTAACGGTAAGGGTAATGAGGCTACGAAGTATATCCAGTATGACATCATGGCTTACTGGGATGAAGCGGATGCTAACAAGGGATTGGAATCTGGTAATCTGAAGTGCGAGAAGTTCTATGGCAATACCTGCCATCAGATTTACTTCAAGCCTCAGGGCGAGCTTCGCGACCAGTGCTATCTGGTATATGACAAGGCTTGGGTAGAGAAGGAACTGGTACCTAACAAGTGGTATACCATGGCTTCGCCTCTGCAGTATATCTACGCTGGTGATATGTATGTGCCAGCAAAGGATGGCAGACAGGAAACCCCGGCGTTTACGGATATCAAGTTTGATGATAAGGCTACTGATGGTACTGCTGTGTATAGCCGAAGCAAGTATCCGGTTTATCAGAGAGCCTGGATGAAGAGTGAAGTAGAGGAAATAATCACACCAACTGATAAGTATTCCGCTTCTCATTATCCTACTGGAGCTGCTCCTGAAAATGTTGATATGAATCTGGGTTACTGGAGCCACGTATATAATAAGGTGGATGAAAGCTATGCCGCAGATGGAACCTTCGGTGGTTTCTCTATCAAGGCAGGTAATGCGCTCTTGCCAAAGGACAAGACTAAGAATGCGCTCCTCCGTTTGCCAAAGGCTGATAAAGAATATCAGTACTTCGATTATAACGGAACAGGGAACTCTTCAAGCAAGACTCAGGTTGAGAAGGATGCTAAAGGTCATGGCAAGCTTCTCGTTGCTTTCAATAACGATGAGAAGCATCTTGCAGAGAAGACCCAGAGTTTGGGAACAGATAACGCCAGCGGATTCTATCTCGTAGCGAATCCATATACCTGCTCTATCTCCATGGCTAAGTTCTTCGAGGCAAATTCTGATTTGCAGAACGCGATTTGGATTGTAGAGAATGGTGAGGTGAAGGCGATTTCTTCTACCGAATTGGGTAAGCAGAACTACGCTATCCAGCCTACCCAGTCGTTCTTTGTCAAGAAGAAAGTTGGAAAAACGGTAGAAAATGTAAGATTCACTTCTACGATGTGTGTAGACCGCACCATTACTCCTGGTCTGTTGATGGCATCCGACTATGTCAAGAGCATTGAAGCGACGACAGAGAATTCCAACGGCCAGACTTCAAAGGCACGCATCGCTTTGCGTCCGGAGGCTTCTGCCGACTATGATAATCAGGAGGATGTGGATCTCCTCTATGATCAGAACCTGAAGGATATTCCGCAGGTTTATACCGTTGCCGGCAACGAGGCGGTGGCAGTGAATGCGGTTCCGGAGTTGTCCTGGATTCCGCTCGGCATCGTGAGCCAGCAGGCTGAAGAGGTTTCACTTACCCTGAAGGGTGTGAACAAGCTCGATGCTCCTGTTTATCTCTACGATGCTGCATCGGCAAGCTTTACCGAACTTCATGAGGGCGAAGCTGTGAAGGTGAAGGCGGGTGATCACGGAAGATACTTCCTCACCCAGACCCGTACCACAACCGGCATCAACCGCATGGAGGCTGAAGAGCAGAGTGCACCGGTGAAGGTTTACTCACCAGCTGCCGGCATGATTGTTGTTTCTGCTCTGGGTGGTGAGAAACTCGACAAGGTTCAGGTATTTACAATGGATGGCAAGATGGTTCACAGTTATCAGTTGCCTGATAAGCAGAGAATGATTCTGCGAGTGACATCCGGCATTTACATTGTGAAGGCATCTACCCAGTCCTGTGCTCAGGCTAAGGGTCAGAAGATTTCAGTAAGATAGTATATTCTGGTTTTTAAATATCAATACTTATTTTTTGATAATCCTTTTATACCCACATTATCTGATACCTTACTATATATAGGGGCATCTTTGTTTCTTTGATAGAGACGAAGGTGTCCCTATCATTTTTATTATTTTTTTTAACACGCATAATTTGCTAGTTCCCAACAATTATCTTATATTTGCAAAGAGTTTCTGTGTCTCTTATGTAGAGATTCAGATGAACGACATCAAAAAACGAACTTGATTCGCATGATGAAAGAGACAAATATACACTCACAGGTTACGTCCACTATTGCAGGGGACGACGGCGAAGCCATGGCAAAAAGTGAAGAAAACGCTAAGAAAATGGCTCCCAAAAAGCCTAATGAAGGGCTTAAAAAACCTGATGATGCAGGATGGTATGTGGCTGTAGTGAGAGTGAATTGTGAAACGAGAATAGCTGATTCTATACGAATCAATCTTAATCACAATCATGTTTGGTTTGATTACTGGATTCCCAAGGTAAAAGTAGTTTATATAGACAAACGTTCCAATAAGCGAAAAGTGAAAGAAAAGCTATTTCTTTCCACTTTCATCTTTTGCAATGTTTCTCCGAGACAACTTGACAATATCCGCTTCCGTTCGGATGTGTATAAGATGCTGACGATGCCAGGTCAAAGGAAAATATATCAAATTCCCGACCAGGTTGTTGCCAACTATCGATATTTTGTAGAGAATGATGAAGAGCCTGTCACTGCTGCCCCTGTTCCTTTGAAGAAAGGAATCAAAGTGCGAGTGGTAGCAGGTAGCATGAAAGGTGTGGAAGCATACGTACAGAGCTATAATGGCAAGAAAGCCGTCATCGGCAGCGAAATCAAGTATATCAGTGGTGCAACGCTTACGATAAGTAGAAATTTACTCGAAGTCGTTGAAGAAGATTAAGTTGTAGAATGATCTTGTTGCATAAAAATGGAACCGTTGGTATACATTCTTGAAGTTTCACGGAAAACCCTTATCTTTGCACTGAATTAAAAAAAATAGGAGGTTTTATGGAAATATTGAATAAAGAATTTTGGGAGAAGCGTGATGCTGCGATGAAAAGATTCATGGCATCAAAGGAAAGAAAAAGAAAGCGTATGGCAGAGTTAGAGCAGATGCTCCGTCAGGATTATTTAGCTCGTACAGGAGAAGAGCCAAAGTTTGTAAATGTTTGGTGACATGAAACAGTTGTCTTTGAAAACAATCAATGCCTCTTCACCGTATGATGTTATGATGGTAAATCCAAATACTTATATATAGTTAATATGATTATGTTGAAGCCGGAATATTAGCCTAGCGCTCCCAATCAGCATGCTGTCCCCATGCACCCCCAATCAGCAAGCTAAAGTAAGGCGGTCCCATCCCGCACAACCATGGCGAGGGCTTTGATGCCCCGCCAACCTTATAGCGTAGCGGTTTCGAGCACCGGAGGGCGGTTTTCCTCTTCTTCCCTGAGGGGAGAAGACCGAGATGAGAGGTGGAGCCTTCTTTAATGGTAAAGAAGGACGGGATGATTTTAGAAAAACAGCACTGAGGGCGGTTACATCCCTAATCCCTATGGTAGGGATTTAGGGCTTGGGTATAGGGTAAGGACCCCCTCTTCGCAAGAGGGGGATAGGGGAGTCGAAAAATGTAATAGGGCGTTAGCTGCTTATTACGAAGCATGCAATGCTGAAAGATTTCGCTTCACCATTCGATATAAACATAGACCTCTACAAGTAATTGGTCAGAGTTGTAAAAACTCCCCCAAAAATTTGGTAGTTTCAAAGAAAAAACTTATATTTGCAGGCAAAAAAGGAGAGACAATTATGAACACAATAGCAATTGACAGCAATATATATAAAGGTGCAGAAAGTT
>ERZ1026901.1343-NODE-1343-length-14503-cov-6.519726_pt1 | contig 14503 bp, 7 predicted proteins | sample MGYA00380179_ERZ1026901 | MGnify/ENA primary metagenome ERZ1026901 (study PRJEB33269, sample SAMEA4719815) | human gut metagenome | biome: human-associated habitat; feature: organic feature; material: feces | place: Cameroon | collected 2013-10 ... | reverse complement strand
ATAGCTGCGATAGCTACGAACATAAAAACTAATTTCTTCATTTTCTTTGCTTTTTAAATCTGTAAAACAATCATTCGTTTATTAAAACTGATGCAAAGGTAAGCATTTTTTTGATACGGCGTACTTTTTTTTGTGTTTTTTTTTAGGGGTATTTTGTAACAAAATTACAAACTATTGATATTCAGTTAATTACAAAGTGCTAACAAAGGTTAAAGTTTTTGATGTGCTCGGGAACAGCCCAAAATTAACACTTTTCGGTGTTTTTTAGCGTAACAAAGGTGTGCGCCAACACCCCTGCCGAAGTGAGGGATGATACATATAATAAGGTACGCGCGAGGAAAAGAGCAGAAACTTTTCTTCAAAGAGAGCAACTTTTTCATCGAAGAAAGATGGTTTTTCCAAGAAGAGAGATGATTTTTCCAAGAAATCGAGCCCAAAAACTTTGCTAGCCGAGAACTTTTTAGTAACTTTGCCCTCAGAAACAGAATCATAAACAAACAAAGATGATACAGCTAAAAGAAAATCGGGGCATTCCCCGCAGCATTCTCCTGATGATGGCCATCATCGCAGGACTCACCGTAGCCAACTGCTACTACAATCAGCCGCTTCTCGAACTGATCCGTCATGATCTGGGCATTACCGAGCAAAGCGCCAACCTCATCACCGTGATTACCCAAATAGGTTACGCACTGGGACTGTTTTTTCTCATTCCCCTGGGTGACATGTTCTCACGCAAGAAGCTCATCCTTGCGAATATGACCATTGCAGCCGTGATGGCCATCGTGATGGCTGTAGTGCAAAACGTATGGATGCTCTGGGGAGCTTCGTTGCTGATTGGTGCCTGTTCCGTGATTCCGCAGTTCTTCATCCCGATAGCAGGACAGTTTTCTGAGCCCAAGAACAAGAGCAGGAATATGGGTATTGTACTCTCCGGACTGCTCACGGGTATTCTTGCCTCGCGAGTAATCAGCGGCTACATCGGCGAATGGCTGGGATGGCGGGAGATGTTTTTCATTGCCGCCCTCATCATGATTGCCTGCATGGGCGTGATGCTATTAATGATGCCAGAGATGAAGCGCAACTATGTGGGTACCTACAGAGGACTGATGACCACCGTGGCAGAAATCTTCATCCTCCACCCTTCCATCCGCATCTACTCGATCCGTGCCGCCTTCGGTTTCGGCAGCATGATGGCCATCTGGTCCTGCCTCGCCTTCCATCTTGCCCAGCCACCTTTCAGTGCAGGCAGCGACATGGTGGGAATGCTCGGACTTTGCGGAATCATGGGAGCCATGGCAGCAAGTGGCGTAGGAAAGCTGGTTCCTAAGTTCGGCATTCATAAATTCAGCCTACTTGGAGCAGGCATGCAGATTATGGCCTGGGGAATAGCCTTGCTCTTCGGCGACACCTATGCAGGACTCATCGCAGCCATCATTTTGGTTGATATAGGTCTGCAATGTCAGCAGCTCAGCAACCAGAGCGGTTGTCTGCAGGAGATTCCACAGGCATCCAACCGTGCCAATACCATCTTCATGACAACCTATTTCATTGGCGGTTCGCTCGGCACTTTCTGTGCCGGATACGTATGGACCCGCGCCAACTGGTTAGGAGTCTGCATCGTGGGCATTACCTTTGCCTTCATCTCCTTGGCCATCACGCTAAGCAACAAGAAATAAGAATCCAGAAAAGAGATTATATTTGCAACAAGCAATAACACAAAAAGAGATTATATTCCCCACAAAGCAGGAATATAATCTCTTTTGTTTTATTAAGACTGAAGCCAGCTTTTCGCCAGCCAGCCGTCAACTACATTTTTTCCTCACCATACATTTCCTTCCACCAGCTGCCATCATCCTGCAGCCACTTGGCGAACCAGGCAAAGATGGTATCCTGCCACTTGAGGCGCTTCTCATAATCGATGATGTGATGGTCCTGACCATCTACCAATACCATCGCCGTAGGACGGCCGAGGAGCTTCAATGCCGTATAGAGCTGGATACTCTCGCCCACAGGCACATTGTTATCGGCAGTTCCGTGAACGAAAAGCAATGGTGTATGAATCTTATCTGCATTATAAAGCGGACTCTGATCTACGAAGAGATGCTTGTTGGTCCAAGGATACTCGTTAGCCATGGAAACCTCGCTGTAACTGTAGCCCCAATAACCTTCACCCCAATAGCTGGTGTGGTCGCTGATGCCGGCATGAGAGATGGCAGCAGCAAAGAGATTGGTCTTGGTCTGAAGATACTGCGTCATGAAACCACCATAGCTGGCACCGATGCAACCTATCTTCTTTCTGTTCACAAAACTATGCTCATCGCAGAAAGCCTGGGTGCTGGAGATAATATCCTCAGCCACACCCTCGCCCGCAGTATCCACATGACGGGCAGAAAACTTCTGACCGAAACCAGTAGCTCCGCTCGGATTCACTACCAGCACCACATAACCCATCGCAGCATATACATGATGAGGATAGCGGCTCTGGAACATTCGGGTAGTAGGACTGCATCCGCCATAGTAATTCACCACCATCGGATACTTCTTCGATGCATCGAAATGAGGTGGCAGATAGTAACGGCAGCAAAGCGTGTCGCCACGAGAGTTCACGAAATTCCAAGCCTTGCACTCGCCCAACTCGATATTCTTCAACAAACGGGCACTGAGATCATCAACAAGCTGAGACTTCTGCGCCTTCAGATTCATCTTGTAGAGTCGGTCGGCATTGGATGCGCTCTGTCCGGAGAACGCCATTTCCGTAGCAGATGATGCAACAGAGAAGCTCTTGATGTTCTCCTCCGGAGTCTTGAGCAATGTAAACTTGCCTGATTTCGGATTGAGCTGGAAGAGATGCATGCAATCCTTATCTTCTGCCGTAAAGTAGATGTTGCCATCTGCCTTACTCCAATCCACACTCTGCACGTTCGGATTGAAATTCTTGGTCAGCGGACGAACCTTCTTATCCGCAAGAGTCATCAGATAGAGCTGGGTATCTATCATACTAGGAATCTGTCCCTCCTCTACATTCTTTCCGATACCACCGAATGCCTCAGGCGAACCCGTAACGAGAATGCTCTTGCCATCAGGCGAGAACTGGGCACCATTCAGGAATTCACCCTTCTCTATCAAAGTCTCTACACTCATATCATTGAGATTGAGACGATAGTAGGAATTAAGAGTGGTTGGACGCTTGGTAAGGCGTTCCTCGCTCTTGCCGATGAGCAGATAGCGGGAATCTGCAGAAATATCGCTGAGATAGACGTTGTGATAGCCGAAAGTGAGCGGCTGGAGAACACCCGACGCCAAATCAAACTTGGCAAGATAACTACGGCTTCGCCATCCTGGTTGACGGTCATCAGGCTCCTTCACATCATACACCTGCGCATCTTTCTTTCTGCCCTCGGTATAAAGAGTGTAGATAAGCGCCTTCTCATCGGGAGTAAACTGGAACCATCCGTCTGGAATATTGGCAGCCAACACTTCGCGCTCCATATTGAGCGGATTGATGGCGATGAGCTGCAGCTCGCCATCTGCCTTGCCTTCGCCGGCAATAGAGCTGTCGCTCGCCTTCTGGGTAAAGTACATCTTGTTGGTACGAGGCATCCATCTTACGCTCTCTTCGAAAGAAGCTACCACCTTGTTGGTCTGACTGTTTCGCAATTCGTTGATGCTATGATTCTTGCCCTGTCTATCTACCCAAGTCTTGCGCACAATCATAAACTTGCCGTTCGGCGACATCTGAACACTTGCATAGTTAGGCATGCAGATTACATCATATATACTGAATGCGCGCTTGGTGCTGGCAGCAGATTCACCTACGCTGAGCTGCTTGCCATCGGCTGCGGTAATGCTGATCTTGAAATTCTTGTCAGATGCCTCAGTGAGGTACTTAATCACCACTGTATGACTAGATGGCATTAAGATAGTTTCTGCCTTGTCGCCATTCACGGTCACCTGCTCTCCATCAACGAAGAGGCGATATTGCTTCAAACCCTTCACCTCGATGGTAACCTTGGTACGGCTGGTATTTGATACGGTGAAAGAAGCCAGGTGAATTGCATTCTGCTTGCTATCCGCCAGAAGCTGGGATGCAGCCACCTCTTTTCCATTATTCAATAAAGTAAACGAAAGTGGAGAGTCAAGCACACTCTCCATTGAAAATTTCTCCCCCTTCACATTTACGCTATCCGCCATCCAAGGGGTAGCCACAGGATAAGGGCCGGCATGCTTTAGCTTCTGCACTTCGATGGTCTCGGCATTCGCAGAAAGCGACAAGCCGAGCGAAGCACAGAGAGCAACGCTAAAAGTAAGAGCCTTGAGGCTCAAGGTTGTTGTTTTCATCATGATTTTATGTATATCTTTTATCTGTTCGATTCATTTTTTTCCTCTTTCAAAAAGCATTATAGTTTGATGGCAAATTCGATGCCTGTAGGAGCAACCGAGAGACTGAGGTTATCGTTCACCCCATTCTCCTTTTCCAACTCCCCATCCATTTCCTTTGCTTTCTTCTTTTTCTTTCCCAGAATCCAGTCACCCAGCAGATAGCCAGCCTCAGCAGAAGCCACACCAATGGCGGCACCCGCCATTACATCACCCCAGTGATGGCGATTTCGTCTTACTCTATCCACCGCCACGGTAGTAGCCACAGCATAACCTGCCACACCAATCCAAGGCGAAACCTTACGGTATTCGTGCATCAGGACCGTGGCTCCTGAAAAGGCGACAGAAGTATGCCCCGAAGGAAACGAATGATTGTCCGTTCCATCTGGACGTTTCTCATGGATAGCATGCTTCAGTGAATATGTCACGGCAGCATTCACACCAAATGCCAGTACCTGGGCACCGATTCTTCGCTGCCAAGTACTTTCAGCCTCCACTCCACACGCCTTCAATCCAAAGACGGCAATGGTAGGAACAAAGCGAAGAACATCATCAATGCCGTCGCCATGATAACGCTTGTCCTGGGAGTAAACTGGAAGTACCATCAGCATACTCAAAGCTATTATAATCAACTTTTTTTTCTTCATGGGTACAAAGGTACTGCAAAAAATAGAATTTCCTGCTACTTCATCCCCAGAAAAGAAAGAAAACCTACCAATATTATATCTTTTTAAACAAAATATCTAACATTTATATAGGAAAACTAGAGATTTTTTTGTAATTTTGCAGTCAAAATAGATAGAAGCGAGAAACAACTCAAAAGATTGTTCAATACACTCTTCGATTGCTTGATGCAAGAGATTAGTAAATACACATTATTATATATATAGGATAAAATGAAGAAACAGACCCAAGCCATTCATTTGGAGTATGAGCGCCGCGATGCCTACGATTCGCTGAGCGTGCCAGTATATAACACCCTCGCCTACGAGTTTGACAATGCTGCCATCATGTCGGAGGCATTTACAGACAAAATCAAGGCTCCTGATTACTCGCGAGTAGAAAACCCTACGGTTACCAATCTGGAGCGACGTGTGGCTGCATTGACTGATGCCGCTCACGCCACTGCGTTCAACTCAGGCATGGCTGCCATCAGCAATACCCTCATGTCGCTGGCGGCACAAGGAAAGAACATCGTTACCTCGAAGCATCTCTTCGGTAACACTTATGCACTGCTCGTGGCTACCCTGCGCCGATTTGGAGTAAAGGTCCACCTGCGCGATTTAACCAATATCGAGGCGGTGCGTGAGGCTATCGACGACGACACCTGTTGCGTATTCCTTGAAATTCTGACCAACCCACAGTTGGAGGTTGCCGATTTGAAGGCTATTTCAGAAGTGGCTCACGAGAAGAATGTGCCTCTGGTGGTAGATTCTACCGTGATTCCTTTCACCCAATTTTCAGCAAAGAGCTTGGGCGTGGATATCGAGGTAGTTTCCAGTTCCAAGTATGTAAGCGGTGGTGCAACCTCGCTCGGCGGTCTGGTCATCGACTACGGAACCCCTTACAATGGCGACTTCGCCAAACGTCTCTACGGAGAGATGCTCTTCAACTTCGGTGCCTACATGACACCACAGGTAGCCTATATGCAGACCATCGGACTCGAAACACTCGATGCCCGCTATCGTGTACAGAGCAGCAACGCCCTGGAACTCGCAAAAAAATTGCGCACTCTGCCACAAATTAAATATGTGAACTATGTTGGTTTGGAAGATAATCCTTATCACGAGTTGGCACAGCGCCAGTTTGGCAAAACAGCAGGAGCCATGATCTGCATCGACTTGGAAAGCAAGGAGGCATGCTTCAACTTCCTCAACAATCTGAAGCTCATCCATCGTGCCACCAACCTCTTCGACAACCGTTCTCTTGCCATCCACCCGGCAAGCACCATCTTCGGTGCATTCTCTGAGAACATGCGTAGATCAATGGATGTTAAGGACACGACCATCCGTCTGAGCGTAGGTCTGGAAGATGTAGACGACCTCTTCGAAGACATCAAGCAGGCGGTTGAAAGTTGATAGTTTATAGTTGAAAGTTGATAGTCTTCTTTTAGTTGATAGTTAATAGTTTACAGTTAACAGGTCAGAGAAAAAGGCTAATCATAAAGTTCAATGTTCAAAGTTCAAAGTAAAAACATGTACGATTTCGATAAGATAATAGACCGTTCGGGCAGCGACGACCTCAAACATGGTGCCCTGCTGCCTCGCTGGGGACGCGACGACCTGCTGCCACTTTGGGTAGCCGATATGGATTTCGAGACCCCATCATTCATCACAGATGCCCTCAAGGCACGATTGGAACATTCGCTCTTCGGCTACACCATGGAGCCAGCCGATTATCTGCCTAGCATCATCAACTGGGTGCATGACCACCACCAGTGGGATGTGAAGCGAGAGTGGATCCGCTTCATTCCAGGTATAGTAAAAGGTATCGGACTCGTGGTGAATGTCTTCACCCAGCCCGATGAGAAAGTCATCATCCAGCCACCCGTTTATCACCCATTCCGCCTCACTCCAGAGGGCAACGGAAGAGAGGTGGTTTTCAACCCGCTGAAGATGAGAGAGGATGGATATTACGAGATGGACTTCGATAATCTGGAGAAAGTTTGCGATGAAAAGTGCAAGATCCTCATTCTTTGCAACCCTCATAATCCGGGCGGAATCACCTGGAGCATGGAGACCCTTCAGCAACTCGCCGACTTCTGCTACGAGCACCATCTGCTCGTTATCAGCGACGAGATTCATGCCGACATGGCTCTCTTCGGGCACAAGCACATCCCATTCGCTTCGGTTTCTGACAAGGCAAGAGACATCAGCATCACCTTCCAGGCACCATCCAAGACCTTCAACATCGCAGGTATCGTGAGCAGTTACGCCATTGTTCCCAACGACCAGCTTCGCAGGAAGTTCTATACATGGTTGTCTGCCAACGAATTAGACGAACCAACCCTGTTCGCCCCTATTGCCACCATTGCCGCCTTCCGCAAGGGAGAAGAATGGCGAAAGGTAATGCTTGCCTACATAGAGGACAACATCCGATTCGTAGAGGATTATTGCCGAGAGCATATCCCTGGCATCCGTCCGCTGCGCCCACAGGCTTCCTTCCTCGTATGGCTCAACTGCCAAGACCTGCATCTTTCACACGATGCCCTCCTCGACCTCTTCATCGACAAGGCACACCTGGCACTGAACGATGGCGAAATGTTTGGTCCTGGCGGCGAAGGCTTCATGCGACTGAATGTGGCAACACCAAGAAGCATCCTCCAGCAAGCCCTGAAGCAATTGGAAGATGCAGTTAAGAAACTATAGAAAGTTGATATGAAAATCTTACATACCAGCGACTGGCATCTGGGACATACGCTCTACAACTTCGACCGTACCGAAGAACAGACTGCCATGATCGCCCAAATCATAGACATCGTAAGAGAGGAGAAGCCAGATGCTTTTCTCCTCTCGGGCGATGTATATCATACCTCTCAGCCCTCAGCTGCCGTACAAACGATGTTCACCAATGCCATCGTGCAGATTCACGAGGCAAATCCCGACATGACCATCGTCATTACAGCAGGCAATCATGATAGCGGAACCAAACACGAGATATTCAAGACTCCCTGGCAAGCATTAAAGGTGTTTTCTGTTGGAAACATAGACAAGGAGCATCCCGAAAATCACATCATCGAAGTGAAAGAGAAGAAGAAAACGCAAGACGAAATCAAGGGTTACATCGTAGCCGTTCCTTACTGCTACGAGCGAAGCATTCCCGAAGGATTCTTCCAGGAAATTCTGGATAAAGTGAAAGAAAGGAACCAAGAACTTCCTGTTATCATGATGGCGCATACCACCGTAAAGGGTTGCGATTTCAAGGGACACGACAATGCTACAGAATATACTGTAGGAGGAATAGATTCTTTGGAAATCAGCGACTTGGGAGAAGGATATGATTATCTTGCCTTAGGTCATATCCACCATGAGCAGTGGATTCGTGGCAGCCACCATCGTATCCGCTATGCGGGAAGTCCGATGGCAGTAAGTTTTGATGAGAACTATGAGCATAGTGTGAGCCTCATCACCATCGGCAAGCATGGGGATGAAGTGGAACTCAAGAAGATTGCGATAGAAAACCCTAAGCCGCTGGTCACCCTGCCCGCTTCTGAAAACCTGCAAGGAAACTTCACTTCCTGGGATGAAGCAAAAAAGCTTTTGGAAGATTTCCCTTCTGATATCCCTGCCTATATCCGCCTGAATGTGGAAGTAGAAGATTTCCTTCCCGTGGCAGCCAACCAGGAGGCATCACAACTTGTAAAGGATAAGCTATGCCGCTTCTGCCTCATCAACACCCGAAGAAAGCAACATTCCGAAGCATCCCAACCTCGAACAATGACCGTACAGGAATTCCAGTCGGAAGCACCTATCGACATCGCCCGCCGATACGCCGAAGATTGCGGCATTACCTTCGATGATGAACTCAAGGAAATGTTTAAAGAAATAACCGAACAGTTATAAGTGCCGGGATTCTGATTCCTCACACTTAGTTCTTTACTCTTCACTGTAACAATATGATTCTACAACAACTCCAAATACATAACATCGCTTCTATCGAGGATGCAACCATCGACTTCGAGGCTCAGCCCCTAGCCGATAGCGAGGTGTTCCTCATCACCGGAAAGACGGGTGCAGGCAAATCAACCCTCCTCGATGCCATCTGTCTGGCGCTCTATGCCAGCACTCCCCGTCTCGAAAACACGAGCATGCAGGGAGAAATGCGTGACAACGAAAAAGATATCAAGATTAAAGACCCAGTGCAACTGATGCGCCGCAATACCGGTGAAGCTTTCGTGCGCCTTACCTTTATAGGCAGCAACGATGTGCATTACGAGGCTCAATGGTCGGTGGCAAGAGCCCGCAACAAGGTGACGGGAAAGATACAGAACAAGAAATGGGCGCTCCGCAATCTGGATACCGATTTTACCTATGCCAAAGATAAGGAGATTCGTGAGGAGATAGCCCTCGCCATCGGTTTGGATTTCAAGCAATTCTGCCGTACCACTCTCCTGGCACAAGGTGAGTTCACCCGATTTCTTAACAGCAAGGACGATGAGAAAGCCGAAATTCTGGAGAAAATCACAGGTGTGGATGCCTACTCTAGAATTGGAGCCAAAATCTTTGAGCAAACTGTAGAGAAAAAGAAGATTTGGGAGGATTCCCAACAAAAGATTGAAGGCATTCAGATTCTGAACGATGAAGAAATCGCCCAGAAGAACAACCAGTTGCAACAGCTGGATGAGCAAAGCCAGCAAATCAAAAACACCCTGGAAAAGGAACAGAAAAAGCTTCGCTGGCTTCAGCAGGAACAGGATTTCCGTCAGCGGAAAGAGCAGGCAAAAGGAGATCTGGCACATGTGAAAGCCATCGCCGAAAGCGACGAAACCCAACAGCAAGAGCAAACCATCGCCCTTTGGAACCATACCATCGAGGCTCGCGCCAAGATGAACGAAGCTGCATCATGCGCCAAGACCATCCTGCAACAGGAAGCCCAACTGCAATCTTTAAAGCAAACATTCCGACAGATTCAGGGAGCACAAAGCTATGAGCTTCAGCAGGAGCAGACCATCGCTTTATCCATTAAGAGTATAGACGACTACCTGGCCCAAGAAGCACCCAAAGTGCATCTTTACGAAAATGCACAGACCCTGAATACGCTCATCGAATCATTTTTGAAGAACAAGAAAGATGCAGCGAACAACCTGCAGTATGCCAATCAGATTAAGAAGGAACTGAGCACCCAGTATCAACCAAAGCTTGAGAATGCCAAGACGATGCTCGAAGAATGCCAGAAAACATATAACCAACAGGTTATCAAGGCACAGGAGGCAGAAACTGAGCTGGAACACCTTCATCTGCCTCAACTTCGCCAGCAACAAGAAGCACTCAAAACGCTTCTTAACGACATTCAAGCAGCCAAGAATCTCCTCGAACTCCTACACGAGGAGCAGAATCGTCATGTCCTTTCGAAGGAGAATCTGGTTCAACTTCAAAACTCTATCCAGGAAAAAGAAAAGCAGTTACAGGTTTTAACGCAGGAATCTCATGATGCAGAAATCCGAAAGAATGCCCTCCAGCTTGCGTATGAGAAGCAGCGGGAAAGTATCAACAAATGGGCGAAAAGCATCAGAATGAAGTTGCAAATAGGCGACACCTGCCCCGTTTGCCAACAGCGAATAGAAAATACCCTGCCCCACGAAGACAATATAGATGCCCTGGTTGTAGAAGCAGAAAAGCTTTATAAGGATGCCGAGAACGAATACAACAAGATATTAACAAGCCAAAATGCCCTGGATGCAGACATCAAGGCTTTAAAGAACAGTCTTGCCAACGAACAGAAGGTCTTTGCCAAATGCAGCGAATCGCTAGCCAAGGCTACCCAAAAAGCCCAGGAAGCAGCCAAAAAGATTCCGGAAGGAGAAAACGGCGAAGCACAGACTCGGGCAAACCTCGAAAAGGTATCTGCTCAAATTGCAGAAGCCGAAGCCAAGGAAAAAGAGGCAAAAAAGTTTAGAACGCTCAGAGACCAGAAACTTCAGGAATACGAAGTGCAAAGAAATGGGATGTTAGCCGCACAGCAGAAAGTGGATGATACCCAGCATCGTATTGAAGTTATCGAAGCTCAGATTTCCTTACAGAACAAAACCAGCGAGAAGGCACTGCAAGATATCCATTTACTGATTGGCGAAGCCGGAAAACTTTCATGGCAGAATGATTGGCATACAATGCTTACCGAGTTTGGAAAAGAGGTTGAAGATGGTGCCATCACCTACAAGATGAACACCGAGAAACAGCAGAAACTTGCTGCCGAACTGAAGCAATTTGAAGAGGGTAACAAGAATCTTGCCGCAGTTCAGGATGCCATCGTCAAGCTCATGCCAACCTGGGGAACACCTTCAAAAGAGCCACTGATGCTGAAACGTATTCCAAAAGTACTTACCAGAGCTTCTGAATTGCAAAGCCAGATAACGGCTGCCCTGCAACAAATGAATGCGGCAAAAGAGAAGGAAGAAGACACCAAGAAATGGCTGAAGGAATTCATGGAGAAAAAACAGAAGATGTTGAAAGATTTCTCTGACAAAGAACAGGAGATATTGCTGGATGAGAACCTCTTACTGCAACTCGACACACTCCAACAGTGTGATATTGCAGAAAAGACGGAAGCTATCAATCGTATAAAACAGCAGTTGGTCAGCAAACAAACGGTTTGGGATGAACTGGAAAAAGCTTATCAACTCCATACAGGAGAATATGAAGCTTTGTTTGATGAAGATGAGAAGATTTCTGAAGAAGAATCCTTAGACACAAGAATTTCCACCAGCATCGCATCGCTCGAAGCCCAGCTTTCTGAACTGGGCAACCAGCGTGGCGGAATCATCAGAGACCTGGAAATCGACCGCTCCAACAAAGCGAAAGTCGGCTCACTTCTGCAGGAATCAGCGCAGAAGAAAGCCGACTTTGAAAAGTGGAGCCGTTTGAACCAGCTTCTTGGCGATGCCACTGGCAACAAGTTCCGTCGCATCGCCCAAAGTTATGTACTCGCCAGCCTCATCCACTCAGCCAACGGATATATGCGAACGCTCAGCGACCGCTATATATTAAAGGTGGTACCTGGCACCTTCGTCATATCTCTGGAAGATGCCTATCAGGGCTATGTGAGCCGAGCCGCCAGCACTCTTTCGGGTGGTGAAAGCTTCCTCGTCTCGCTCTCCCTGGCACTTGCACTCAGCGACATCGGCACCCAGCTCTCTGTGGATACCCTCTTTATCGACGAGGGTTTCGGAACCCTGAGCGGCGAACCGCTGCAACATGCCATCAATACCCTGCGCAGTCTCCACTCCAAGTCGGGACGCCATGTGGGTATCATCAGTCATGTGGAAGAACTTAAAGAACGTATCCCCGTACAGATTCGGGTGAACCAGGAAGGCAATAATTCGAGCAGTACCATCGAAATCGTGGGCTAAGCATCTGCACGCATTATCCCTCGTCTTCCATCAAATCACAAATCAGCTTGATCTCGGAGTAGTCGATGCCATCCCCCATCGCCTCCTTGATCTCGCTGAAGTGCTCTATATCAGGATGAGCCTTCATAAAATCTCGAATCTTCTTCTCGTGGGCACTTGAGATAAGTGCTCGCAAGCCAACCTTTCCTTCTTTCACGTATGGGGTAAGATGACCGATGATAGTACTCCTGACAAAACCACGTTCCTCTGCAATCTGATCCACGGTCATACCTTGTTTATAAAGGTTGTAACTGATTTCCTTTGTAGGGGTTTTCGGCTCCTTTGGACCATTCGAATTCTTTGGTTTTCTCGCTTTCTTACTAGAGCCAGAGCCATTCTTCCCTGAGCCTTCCACTGAAGATGCAGTCTCATCCATCAAGAGGAACTGTGCCTTTTTCTTCAGATAATCTGTCACGCTGAACTCGGCGCTCTGCTCATATCGCAGAAGTCTCTCCTTCAATCTTACATCTTCTGAAAAAACAGAAAAGCGGTCTTCAAACTGCTTCTTGCCCACCTTGTTGTCTGTATCAAGATTCGACTTTCTGATTAAATCGCTCAGAATACCAATTTTATCGAAGAAATACTGGGCACCCTTGTGGATGCGGTCTTGCAGTTCGGCTTGACAGACATCAGGATTCTGCCCCAGCATACGAGTGTATTGCACACGGAATTTATCCGATACACTAATCAGATTCTTCAGCACCACCTGCAGTTTCTGATACTCGCCCACCACACGAGGATATTTACCCGTAAAGAACTCCACCAGGCAGCGCATCAAGTGCTCATAGCTGCCACTGATGGCATAGAAATCGAAGAGCTCACCAATGCAGTGCAACACATATTGCTGTTCCAGATAGCTGATTTGTTCCTGACTAGGCGAAGCAAGCTGGCTATTGAAGGCATCCACCGTCTGGTCGCTGATGATGGCGCCACGAGACAACGGCTGGCTGAGCACCATACCTTCCAAAGTCTTGCAGCGGCTCAACGCCACATAGTTCTGGCCATGGGTAAAGCTATGGGAAGCATCGATGATGGCATGCTCAAAGGTAAGACCCTGACTCTTATGAATGGTTATCGCCCACGCCAGTCGGAGCGGATACTGGCGAAAACGTCCTTCCACGCTTTCCTCAATCTCCTTGGTTTCCTCGTTCAGGGTATATTTCGAATTGGTCCACTCCATCTGTTCCAGTTCAAAATCCTGATAGGTATCCTTGCTGCGCACGGTAATCTTGTCGCCAATGATGGTGCGCACCTCGCCAATCATACCATTATAGAAACGGTGCTGCGGATCGTTCTTGATAAACATCACCTGCGCTCCCGGTTTCAAGATGAGCTTGAAATCAGCAGGATAAGATGATTCCGGGAAATTGCCTTCCACCTCGGCAGTAAAGGAATACGCCTGCGACGGAAGAGCAGCAAGCTGCTGCTCGTTGATATACTGTGCAGGAGCATTATGGGTGGTAAGACGGATATAGTTGCCCTCCTTGGGCGGTTCGAAGTTTGGGATATATCGCTGGTTCAGAGCCTGCAACGTGGCTTCGGAAGCCTTGTTCTCCCTAATCTGATTAAGAAGAGAGATAAACTGCTGGTCTTGCTGACGATATACCTTTTTGAGTTCGATGGTAAGATAGCCTGCCTGCTTCAAGGCATTGCTGCTGAAGAAGAAAGGGGTATCATAATACTGCCCTATCATCTGCTCTTCCTGCGGAGTAACCACAGGAGCAAGCTGATGCAAATCGCCAATCATGAGAAGCTGAACGCCTCCGAAAGGCAAGTCGTGACGCTTGCGATATTGACGCAATACGGAATCGATGGCATCAAGCAGATCGCTGCGCACCATACTGATTTCGTCGATGACAAGCAGGTCGATGCTTCTGATGATGTTACGTTTCAGATTACTGAATTTATAGCGTTTCTGCTCACCACTACCGAAGGTCGTTCCTGGCACGTATGGCGAAAACGGAAGTTGGAAGAACGAATGGATGGTCATTCCTCCAGCGTTGATGGCAGCGATGCCCGTAG
>ERZ1026901.1342-NODE-1342-length-14506-cov-106.893295_pt1 | contig 14506 bp, 10 predicted proteins | sample MGYA00380179_ERZ1026901 | MGnify/ENA primary metagenome ERZ1026901 (study PRJEB33269, sample SAMEA4719815) | human gut metagenome | biome: human-associated habitat; feature: organic feature; material: feces | place: Cameroon | collected 2013-10 ... | reverse complement strand
TTTATGTCAGATTTATATCTAAATTTTGAACACCCTACCCTTCGGGGAACTATATTTAGGTGGAGGTGTCGCACGTACCCACAGCTGCGCTGCTTCGCAGCTTGCAGTGGGTTTCATGATATAGGTCCCGCTCCGCGGAACCTGCAGCTCATTGCAATTCACAAGCTGTCGAGGCAAACTTAGGAGGCTATGGCGTCCCGCCGTAGCCACGCACCCACCCATAGCAGAAACGCCAATCAGCGCAGTGTCCCGATGGAACATGTTACTATCAGAAACCCACAGCTCATACTCAATCAGCTTGTGCGTGGGTGCGTGGCTACGGCGGGACGCCATTCTCATTTATTACTTTTTAATTAGTATTTATTAATTGGTTACGCCATCAGTCAGAAAAAATCATGTACTTCTAGTAAAATATCATGTCTTCTTGGCTTCCTGTCTAAAGAACATGTCTTCCTGTCTTCCTGTCTAAAGAACATGTCTTCCTGTCAAACCCCCTCCGTCTACCCGTCAAAACTTCGAGATTGTAACCTTTCTTCCTCTTTTTGCTTTGACACAGGTCAAGAAACAGGGGTTTTGGTTTCATTTTCGTTAAATTTGTGGTACAAAAGCTTTGCCGTTTCATCAAATACCTATATCTTTGCAATGTTTTTCATGGTATTAGATTTAAGGTTAACAAAGGTTGGGACTCGGCGGAGCCCCTTTTTTTGTATATATACCTACCGTCAACCCGTCGGAACCTATCGTTCCGCCGTCATTCTTTTCTACAGTTTCGCTATTTTTCCGAAGCATAATCCGAATATTTTCTTGTTATAACAAAAATTATATTGTATACTTCTTCTCATTGCTAACTTTTTCTTAATTTTGTATCACGCCTAATAAAACCATACATTATATATAAGAACTTACAATACTTAAAAACCATAAAATCATAAAAACCTAAAGATTATGAGTAAATTTCCTAAGATTGGCATACGCCCCACTATTGACGGACGTCAGGGCGGCGTACGCGAAAGCCTCGAAGAGAAAACCATGAACCTTGCCCGCTCAGTGGCAAAACTCATCACAGACAATCTCCGCAATATCGACGGTTCGCCAGTGGAGTGCGTAATCGCCGACACTACTATAGGACGCGTGGGAGAGAGTGCTGCTTGCGCCGAGAAGTTCGAGCGTGAGGGCGTCGGCTCCACCATCACCGTGACATCTTGCTGGTGCTACGGCGCAGAGACTATGGACATGAACCCGCATTGGCCGAAGGCTGTATGGGGATTCAACGGTACGGAGCGTCCGGGTGCTGTATATCTGGCTGCCGTCCTCGCTGCACACGCACAGAAGGGACTCCCCGCATTCGGCATCTACGGACACGACGTTCAGGACCTCGGCGACGACTCGATACCTGAGGACGTGGCAGAGAAGATTCTCCGCTTCGCACGTGCTGCACAGGCCGTTGCCACGATGCGCGGCAAGTCGTACCTCTCAATGGGTAGCGCTTGTATGGGTATCGCCGGATCAATCGTCAATCCCGACTTCTTCCAGGAGTATCTCGGCATGCGCAACGAGAGCGTTGACCTCACCGAAATCATCCGCCGCATGACAGAGGGCGTATACGACCCCGTGGAGTATGAGAAGGCTATGGCTTGGACACGTGAGCACTGTATGACCAACGAGGGCGAGGACATCGCCAACCGTCCAGAGAAGGCAAAGACACGCGAGCAGAAAGACCAGGACTGGGAGTTCATCGTAAAGATGATGATTATCATGAAGGACCTCATGCACGGCAACCCGCGCCTTGAGGAGCTCGGATTCAAGGAGGAAGCCATCGGACATAACGCCATCGCAGGCGGATTCCAGGGCCAGCGCCAGTGGACCGACTTCTATCCTAACGGCGACTATCCCGAGGCTCTTATGAACACCTCATTCGACTGGAACGGCACTCGTGAGCCGATCATTCTCGCTACGGAGAACGACGCTGGCAACGGTGTGGCTATGCTCTTCAACCACCTCCTCACGGGTCGCGCCCAGATATTCTCTGACGTGCGCACATACTGGAGCCCCGAGGCTGTGAAGCGTGTTACCGGCAAGGAACTCACCGGACGCGCTGCCGGCGGCATCATCCACCTTATCAACTCAGGTGCTACCACTCTGGACGGATCAGGCGCCGCTTCTGACGCTGAGGGCAACCCCATCATGAAGCACTTCTGGGAGATGACAGACGAGGACGTGGACGCTTGCCTCAAGGCCACAACATGGTATCCTGCCAACCGCGACTACTTCCGTGGCGGCGGCTTCTCCTCCAACTTCCTCACACGCGGCGGCATGCCCGTGACAATGGTCCGCCTCAACCACGTGAAGGGACTCGGCCCGGTTCTGCAGCTCGCAGAGGGATGGACTGTTGACGTCGATCCCGAAATCCACAAGATTCTGGACAAGCGCACCGACCCGACATGGCCTACCACATGGTTCGCTCCGCGTCTTACGGGCAGGGCTCCGTTTAACGATGTCTATTCAGTGATGAACAACTGGGGAGCCAACCACGGTGCCATCACATACGGCCACGTAGGTGCCGACCTCATCACTCTCTGCTCAATGCTCCGCATCCCGGTTTGCATGCACAATGTGGAGGAAGACCAGATCTTCCGTCCCGCTTCATGGAACGCATTCGGTATGGACAAGGAGGGAGCTGACTTCCGCGCTTGCAAGAACTACGGACCGATTTACAAGTAAATTTATAATTGACAGTTCTGAGTTGAGAGTTATGATATGTTTCGCTGTATAAGACAATGAAACTGAAAATTATCAGTCAAGGTAATCATAACTCTCAACTCTAAACTCTCAACTCTCAACAAAAAAAGGAAATGATACAGGACTATCAGATACAGGAATTTCTGCGTCAGGCCCATCGTGTGGGTGACGCTGGCTTGACCCTTTGCTCAAGCGGTAACATTTCATGGCGCATCGGCGACGAAGCGCTTGTTTCGGGCACAGGCTCTTGGGTGCCTACACTCCCCAAGGAGAAGGTGGCAGTCTGTCGTGTGGCAGACGGCGAGGTGCTTAACGGCGTGAAGCCTTCGATGGAGAGCGGTTTCCATCTCGGCGTACTCCGTGAGCGTCCCGACTGCGACGTAGTGCTCCACTTCCAGTCGAAGTATGCCACGGTGGTTTCGTGCATGCAGGAGACACCGAAGGACTTTAACGTAACAGCGGAGGTGCCGTGCCACGTGGGAAGAGAAATCCCCGTAATACCTTACTTCCGTCCCGGTTCGCCTGAGTTGGCAGAGGCTGTGAAGGCTGCACTCAAGGACCACAATTCCGCCCTTATGCTCAAGCATGGTCAGGTGGTTTGCGGAAAGACCTTCGACGAGGTGTTCGAGCGTGCCATGTTCTTCGAGATGGCTTGCCGCATCATCGTCCTCAGCCAGGGCCATTACAATACTCTTACTCCTGAGGAAATAGACGATCTCGAGGCTTATGTACTCGGAAAGGTGACGAAGTAAAAACATATAAAGTTGAAGAATTGAGAGTTGAAAGTTGAGAATTGAGAGCGATGATTAGTTGATATTTAAAGCTGATAATTAGCAATCAAAGTAATCATAACTATCAACTCTCAACCTTCAACTCTCAATTTAATTTTAAACGACTCTTCAAATGACATATTTGGCAATCGACTTTGGTGGTGGCTCAGGACGCGTCATCGCCGGAACACTCACCGCTGGAGAGGACGGAAAGAAGCACCTTGACATGCAGGTGATACACCGTTTCACAAACCGGCAGGTGCGTCTCGGAGAACGACTCTACTGGGACTTCCCCGCACTCTTTGCCGACATGAAGGAAGGACTACGCAAGGCGGCTGCCCTGAAACTGGACGTGAAGGGAATAGCCGTGGACACGTGGGGTGTAGACTTCGGACTCGTCGACCGCAACGGATGCCTCGTCAGCAATCCCGTCTGCTATCGCGACGAACGCACGAAAGGAATGGCTGCAGAGTTCTTCAAGGAGGTGGACGCCACCGCACATTATGCCGTCAACGGCACGCAGGTGATGGACATCAACACTCTCTTCCAGCTTCTTAGCATGAAGAAGGCTGGCAGCCCGCAGCTCGACATCGCCGACCGACTGCTCTTCACGCCAGACCTCTTCTCCTTCTTCCTTACCGGAGAAGCCAACACCGAATACACCATTGCCTCAACGTCGGAAATGCTCGACGCTGAAAAGCGCGACTGGGACTGGGCGCTCATTGACAGTATCGGGCTGGACCGCCGCCTTTTCTGTCCTATCGTAATGCCCGGAACGGTCCGCGGACAACTTCGCGAGGACATCGCCGAAGAGACAGGACTGGGACGTGTGGACGTCATCGCTGTCGGTTCGCACGACACGGCAAGCGCCGTGGCTGCTGTGCCAGCCTCCAACGACGAGTGTCCCGTGGCATTCCTCAGCTCAGGCACGTGGTCGTTGCTGGGCGTAGAGACGGACAAGCCCATCCTTACCGAGCAGGCACGCGTGGCAGGATTCACCAATGAAGGTGGAGTAGGGGGAAAGATAACGTTCCTGCAGAACATCACCGGCATGTGGATACTGCAACGTCTGATGGCAGAATGGAACGAGGGAGGCGCCCCGCAGGAATACGGACCGCTGCTCGCAGCTGCTGCAGAGGTGAAAACCGACGCCCTTATCCCCGTGGACGACGAGGCTTTCCAGAACCCGCAGTCCATGCAACGTGCCATCAACGCTTACTGCGAGAGCCACGGCATGACCGCGCCGCAGACCAAGGCAGAGACAGCCCGCGTAGTGTTGCAGTCGCTTGCCGCACGTTATGCCCAGGCTGTAAGCCACCTTAACGATATGCTGCCTCAACCCATACGCTGCCTCCACATCATCGGTGGCGGATCGCAGAACCAGCTCCTCAACACCCTTACCCAGCAGGCACTCGGCATCCCCGTCATGGCAGGATCCGTGGAAGCCACCGGTATGGGCAACATCCTTACGCAGGCACTTGCCAAGGGCGAAGTAAGTGGAGTGGGAGAGATGAGGCAGATAGTAAGAGACAGCATATAAATACTAACCTAAAAGAATGAAACAGTCAATACTTTCAAAGGACGGCGTCAGCTATGTCGTCCCCTTCATCCTCATCACGTCGTGCTTCGCGCTGTGGGGATTCGCTAACGATATCACCAATCCGATGGTGAAAGCATTCTCAAAGATATTCCGTATGTCAGCCACTGACGGCGCTCTTGTGCAGGTGGCGTTCTACGGAGGCTACTTTGCAATGGCGTTCCCCGCCGCCATCTTCATCCGCCGTTTCAGCTATAAGGCTGGCGTCCTCGTCGGTCTCGGTCTGTACGCACTCGGCGCTTTCCTCTTCTATCCCGCCAAGATGACGGGCGACTATTATCCTTTCCTGCTCGCTTACTTCATCCTTACCTGCGGTCTTTCGTTCCTTGAGACGTCCAGCAATCCCTATGTTCTCTCTATGGGAACGGAGGAAACAGCCACACGCCGACTGAATCTGGCGCAGTCGTTCAATCCTATGGGATCGCTGCTCGGCATGTTTGTGGCAATGAACTTCATCCAGGCAAAGCTCAATCCGCTCGATACGGCATCACGTACGCAGCTCAGCGAAAGTGAGTTTGAGGCTGTAAAGGAATACGACCTTTCCGTGCTTATCGGACCTTACCTGGTCATCGGCCTCGTAATCCTCGTCATGTTCCTCGTCATCCTCTTCTGGCGAATGCCGAAGAACGGCGACAAGAATCACGCCATCAACTTCATTCCCACCCTGCGCCGCATCTTCTCGTTGCCACATTACCGTGAGGGAGTCATAGCACAGTTCTTCTATGTGGGCGTTCAGATTATGTGCTGGACCTTCATCATCCAGTACGGCACACGCGTGTTTATGGCTGAAGGCATGGCAGAACAGCAGGCAGAGGTGCTGTCGCAGCAATATAATATTGTGGCAATGGTGATATTCTGCTGCTCACGATTCATCTGCACCTTCCTCCTCCGCTACATCAATACGGGACGACTGCTGATGCTTCTCGCCATCGCTGGCAGTGCATTGACAGTCGGCGTGATATTCCTGCAGGACCGTATGGGCCTCTATTGCCTCGTTGGAGTAAGCGCCTGCATGTCGCTAATGTTCCCCACGATTTACGGTATTGCATTGTCAGGACTCGGCGATGATGCCAAGTTCGGTGCAGCCGGACTCATCATGTCCATCCTTGGCGGTAGCGTTCTGCCCCCGCTCCAGGCTTCCATCATCGACCGCGGCACCCTTATCGGCATGCCAGCCGTAAACGTATCCTTCGTCCTTCCCTTCATCTGCTTCGTGGTTATAGCCATCTACGGCTTGAGAACATGGCGACGCAGCATGAGTGGAATGGAATAAAGACAGCAAAGCCAACGAATTGATATGGTATGCCATATACAAATCGTTGGCTTTGCTGTCTTTTATGTTTGTCTGAAGTTACTTCAGCCTTACGGCCTTCAGTATGGCTTCTGTTGCTCCCGTATGCTTGTCCACAACCTCTGCAGCAGCCTTGCCACGCTCCTCTATGAGCTTCGGGTCGGCGATGAATCGGTTCATCATAGCAGCGAAATCGTCGTACGCCGATATCTCGATGCCACCCTGCGATGCCTTCAGCCATTGCGCTTCCTGGAAGTGTGCGTTGTTTGGACCGAAGAACACCGGCATGCTCCATACTGCCGCTTCCAGCACGTTGTGGATGCCAACACCGAATCCGCCTCCCACGTAAGCCACGTCGCCATAGTTGTATACCGATGAGAGAAGGCCGAAACAGTCTATTATCAGACATTCAGCGGCGGCTGCCTCCTCGGGCGTGGTCTGCGTGTAGCGCACGGTCTTGCGGCGCAGCTTTGAGAGAATCTGCTTGAGATGGTCCTCGCTGATGACGTGCGGAGCTATTATCAGACGCCATTCGGGATGCTCATTGAAGTAGCGGATGAAGATATCCTCATCCGGTCCCCATGACGAACCAGCCACGAACACCTTATGCTCCGGTCCGTCTCCACCGTCCGTCCTGCCCTTGCGGAATGCATCCACGATGGGCAATGGCTTGGCAGCGTCGCGAATCTGGAGTACACGGTCGAAGCGGGTGTCGCCCACCACCTCCGAGGCATCTATGCCAATGGTGCGCAGCAGACGGCCGCTCTCCTCGTTCTGCACGAAGAAGCGCGTCACACAACTCAGCACCTTGCCGTACTGCTTGCCATACCAACGGAAGAACACCTGGTCCTTTCGGAATATGCTCGACACGCTGTAGATGGGCACGCCACGATGCTGAAGGATGTGGAAGTAGTTGTACCAGAACTCGTACTTGATAAAGAATGCCATGACAGGACGCACCGCCCTCAGGAACCTACGCGAATTGCGGATGGTGTCGAGGGGCAGATAGCAGACAATGTCGGCTCCCTTATAGTCCTTGCGCACCTCGTAGCCCGAAGGCGAGAAGAAGGTGAGCAGAATCTTGTATTCGGGATGGGTCTGGCGCAGACGCTCCATAAGCGGGCGGCCCTGCTCGAACTCGCCGAGCGAAGCCGCATGAAACCATACATACTTAGCGTCGGGGTCGACCTTCTCGCGGAGCAGCTTTATGGTCTGACGTTCCCCTCGCCACATCTTCTTCACCTTCTCGCTGAAGAGGCTGGCTATGGCGACGCCGGTCAGGTACAAGTAGATGACTATGTTATACATTTCTTTATTTGGTTGTGGATGTATGTGTGCTTATTCTTACTTAAGCACCTCTACGGCTTTGCGGAGACGAGCGAGCGTCTCTTCCTTGCCGAGGAAGGCTGAGATGTCGAACATGCCGGGACCCTTGCCGATTCCGACGAGGGCAAGACGGAAGGCGTTCATGACGTCGCCGAGCTTATATCCCTTCTCTTCCACCCACTTCATCACGATGGGCTCCTGACCTTCCACTGAGAAATCGTCGATGCCTTCGAGCACCTCTGCCAGTTCGGTCATCACCTTAGCCGAGTCTGCCTTCCAGCGCTTCTTGACTGTCTTCTCGTCATACTCCAGCGGAGCGATGAAGAAGAATGAGCAGAGAGGCCACAGCTCCTTTACGAAGCTGACGCGGTCCTTCATCATTGACACCACCTTGGTGATGCGCTCCATGCTCTCGTCCACGCCATTGTTGGCTACGATGGGAGCGAAGAGACGTGCAATCTCCTCGTTTGACTTGCGGAGGATATACTCATGATTAAACCATATGCCCTTCTGATAGTCAAACTTGGCGCCTGACTTCGAGCACTTGTGTATGTCGAACTGCTCCACAAGCTCGTCCAGCGAGAAGAGCTCTTGCTCCGTGCCGGGGTTCCATCCGAGCAGAGCCAGGAAGTTTACGACTGCTTCGGGGAAGTAGCCGCTCTCACGGTAGCCTGAAGAGATGTCGCCTGTCTTCGGGTCGTGCCACTCCAGCGGGAACACGGGGAATCCGAGACGGTCGCCGTCACGCTTCGAGAGCTTGCCCTTGCCCTCCGGCTTGAGGAGCAGCGGCAGGTGAGCGAAGGTCGGCATGGTGTCTTCCCATCCGAAAGCACGATAGAGAAGCACGTGCAGTGGGGCTGACGGAAGCCACTCCTCACCACGGATAACGTGTGTAATCTCCATGAGATGGTCGTCCACGATGTTGGCAAGGTGGTATGTGGGTAGCTCGTCAGCGCTCTTATAGAGCACCTTGTCGTCCAGAATGTCGCTCTTTATCTTGACGTCGCCGCGGATCATATCGTTCACGTGCACCTCTATTCCGGGCTCCACCTTGAAGCGTACCACATACTGTTCGCCGTCGGCGATGCGGCGCTCCACCTCCTCCTTCGGAAGAGTGAGCGAGTTGGTCATCTCCTGACGTGTGCGTGCGTCGTACTGGAAGTTCTGCACAGCGGCACGCTTGGCTTCGAGCTGTTCGGGCGTATCGAAGGCGATGTAAGCCTTGCCGTCAGCAAGGAGCTGGTCAACGTACTTCTTGTATATAGCGCGACGCTCGCTCTGACGGTAAGGTCCGTGATTGCCGCCGAAGCTCACACCCTCGTCAAACTTGATGCCGAGCCAGCGGAACGATTCGATGATATATTCCTCTGCTCCGGGAACGAAGCGGTGAGAGTCGGTGTCCTCAATGCGGAACACCAGGTCTCCGCCGTGCTGGCGGGCGAAAAGATAGTTATACAATGCTGTACGCACACCACCGATGTGCAAAGGTCCGGTTGGACTCGGTGCGAAACGCACCCTTACTTTTCTCTCTGACATAAATGAATATATATATGTTTATGTATCTGTATATCTTTGTTTATTTTTACAAAGGTAGTACAATTTTTCCGATTCTGACATTTTTTTCGTAATATTGCAGTCTAAACATAAGAATATAAGCACAAACGTCCACAGGCAAAGCCCGTAGGACACCTAAACGACATCCCAAAGACAACACCATTATGGAAAAATTCTATTCAAGCAGAAAGCTGAAATGGCGCAACTTCCTCAGCCGCACGCTTCTCGTGCTAATCACCGTTCTCCTCATCGTATGGGCGCTGCCGCGAAACGAAAGCAAGCAGTTCCGCTACGACATCGGCAAGCCGTGGATGTACGGATCGTTCATCGCCAAGTTCGACTTCCCCATCTACAAGACCGACGAGACCATCAAGGAGCAGGAAGACTCGCTGCTGGAGACCTATCAGCCTTACTACAACTACGACCCGGCGGTGGAGAAAAAGCAGGTCAGCAAGTTCCTGGCGGACTATCAGAACGGCATTCCCGGACTGCCCCACAATTACGTGCGCCTCATAGCAGACCGCCTGCACCGACTATATCAGGCGGGCATCATGGACACGCCCGAATATAACGAGGCTTACCGAGACTCCACTTCGCAGGTGAGGCTGGTGAGCGGCAACAGCGCACAGAGCATATCATTGGGCTGCGTCTATTCCACTCTCTCCGCCTACGAGCAGCTCTTCATCGACGAGCAGATAGCCATGCAACGCCCCATCCTACAGCGATGCAACCTCAACAACTACATCGAACCTAACCTTATCTATGACAAGGGCAAGTCAGAGACCGAGCGCAACGACCTCCTCTCCTCCATACCGCCCGCCAGTGGCATGGTGATGAGCGGACAGAAGGTCATCGACCGTGGCGACATCGTGGACGAATACACGTACCGCGTGCTCAGCTCGTTCGAGCGAGAGATAAAGAGAAGGTCGGCAACGCAGACGCAGATAACCAACACCATCATCGGTCAGGTGATATTCGTGACGCTCATGGTGTTCCTCTTCACAATGTACTTGGGACTCTTCCGCCGCGACTACTTCAACAAGCCGCGCTCCATAGCTATGCTCTATACGCTCATAACGCTGTTCCCGGTGGTGGTTTCGCTCATGATGCGCCATAACTTCCTCAGCGTCTACATGCTGCCGTTCGCCATGGTGCCCATCTTCGTGCGAGTGTTTATGGACTCCCGAACGGCGTTTGTATGTCACGTTACGATGATACTTATATGCACCACCGCCGTGCGCTATCAGTACGAATTTATAATCATACAGCTCGTGGCGGGCCTCATCGCCATCTATTCGCTGCGTGAGCTGACAAGGCGTGCGCAGGTGTTCAAGACCGCCATCCTCGTGGGAATAGGCAGCACATTGGTGTATCTGGCCTTGCAGCTGATGCAGGACAACGACTTCTCAAGCATGGACCACGACATGTATTACCACTTCGTCGTTAACGCCGTGCTGCTGCTCATCGCTTATCCGATGATGTACATCATAGAGAAGATGTTCGGATTCGTGTCGAGCGTGACGCTTTTCGAACTTTCCAACACCAACCGCGGTCTGCTGCGCGACCTCTCCGAGATAGCCCCCGGCACCTTCCAGCACTCCATCACCGTGGGTAACCTCGCCGCCGAGATTGCCAATAAGATCGGAGCCAACGCCCTGCTCGTGCGTACCGGCGCCCTCTATCACGACATAGGCAAGATGAAGAATCCCGTGTTCTTCACCGAGAATCAGGCTGGCGTCAATCCGCACGACACACTCACCTATCAGGAGAGCGCCCGCATCATCATCTCGCACGTCACGGAGGGCGTGAAACTGGCTGAGCGCGAGAACCTGCCGACCATCATACGCGACTTCATCGTGACGCACCACGGCACGGGCATCACCAAGTTCTTCTACATAAAGTACAAGAACGAGCATCCTGAAGAGGAGGTCGATCCGGCTCCGTTCACCTATCCCGGTCCCAACCCGTTCACCCGCGAACAGGCCATCCTCATGATTGCCGACGGCGTGGAGGCAGCATCACGCTCCCTGCCCGAATACACGGAGGAGAGCATCTCCACTCTCGTCAACCGCATGATTGACCAGGACGTGACGGACGGCTACTTTAAGGAATGCCCCATCACCTTCCGCGACCTCGCCATTGCCAAGCTGGTTCTCATAGAACGCCTGAAAGCCATCTACCACACCAGAATCTCTTACCCGGAGATGAAGAAGGCAAGTGAGGAGGAGAAGAACTGAGAGGATGTGTATTCTCAACTCTCAACTTAAAAAAACTGCAATTTATTCCTCCACCGCATTCCCAATCGTCGCCCTCACGCGTTCTGCCGACGTATACATCAATGTGGACTCGTCGGCGTCCTTGGCTCCCATGAAGACGTCGGGATTGGCGAACTGCATGCGACTGCGGACGGGGGTGCGGGCAGAGAAATGGAACTCACGCACGCCGGTCTCGTCACGTATCTGACGGATGTTGTTCTCGTTGACGCCACAACCGGCGAGGATTATGATGCGTCCTGCGGCGAGTGCGTTGAGGGTGCGCAGCAGACCGATGCCTTCAAGGGCGGTGGGCTGCTGACCGGAAGTCAGGACACGGTCAACGCCGAGCTGGATGAGCTGTTCGAGGGCGAGGTGCGGGTCGCGGCAGCGGTCGAAAGCACGATGGAACGTCACGGACATTCCTTCTGCAGCCTCAACGAGGCGACGGTTGGCGTCCATGTCCAACGTACCGTCCGCGTTCAGACAGCCTATCACCACGCCGTCAACACCAAGCTCACGGCATACGCGGATGTCCTCCAGCATACGCTCCATCTCAAGCGGCGAATAGAGGAAGTCGCCGCCGCGCGGACGGATGATGACGTGCAGACGGGTGGTGGTGAGCATACGGCGTGCCACCTTTATCTCTCCGTACGACGGCGTCGTGCCGCCCTCGGGAATGCCCGCACAAAGTTCCACACGGTCAGCGCCTCCTTCCTGCGCTGCCAGACAACTCTCCACGCCATTGGCGCATATCTCAAACTTAAAGTCTTCTCTCATTATTATATAATATAAGGTTGATTGATTTGTTTATCTGATTGGGTCAGCAAATTTACATCAATTTATGTAATATGCCAAGAATAACCTATGGATTTATAGGTTATGAAAGAGCTAAGAAACAGCGGCTTTTATTGCACAAACCTAATTCTTTGTGCAATAGAAGCCGTTTGTTTTGTTAATAGACCTTAAATTGAAAGTCGTAAACACGGAAAAAAAGAACAATTTGTTTACCTTTGCAACCAATTTATTAAAGGTTATTTAAGATGAACAAATTAAAAGCAGCTTGTTTGACAGCAGCGATTGCGTCAAGCAGCGTCTCGTTTGCAGGAGGATTCCTCACAAACACCAATCAGAATGTAGCGTTCAACCGAATGATGAGCCGTGAGGCTTCTATAGGAATAGACGGCGTTTACTATAACCCCGCCGGCGTAGTGTTCCTCGGTGACGGCCACCACCTCTCCATCAACTGGCAGCTCGCCTATCAGGACCGTACGATAAAGAACGACTACAGTCTGTTCACCAATAACGTCAACAACCCCATCACACCACGCGAATTCAAGGGTAAGGCGTTCGCGCCCGTTATCCCCTCATTCCAATATGCCTACAACAAGGGCCGCTGGTCGTTCCAGGGCAACTTCGCCTTGACCGGTGGCGGCGGCAAGTGTACGTTCGACAACGGTCTGGGTTCGTTTGAGCGCATCGTGGCAGAGACAGCCATGGCAGCTTGCGGTCTTGCACGCACCGTTGACGGCGCCCTCGGAAGCGTTCTCAAGCAAGAAAACATGAAAATGTTCTCTTCAGACCAGGCTTTCGGAGCTGGCGGCAAGTACAGCTATAACAGCTATATGCACGGCCGTCAGTACTACTTCGGTCTTTCGCTCGGCGCCGCTTACAAGGTGTCTGACAACTTCAGCGTCTTCGGAGGCGTTCGCGGCATTTACGCCACAACCAACTATTACGGATACGTGGAGGACATCAAGGTGGGCAACATGCCTCTCTATATGGTGCTCGACCCCACTAAGAAGGACGCTGCCAACATTGAGCTTAGCTGCGACCAGAACGGCATCGGTTTCACTCCGATTATCGGCGTTGACTTCAAGACCGGCAAGTGGAACTTCTCAGCCAAGTACGAGTTCAAGACCCGTATGCGTCTGAAGAACAAGTCGGTGAACCTCGTGCCGAGTATCGGTAACCTTCCCGCCAACCTCTCTTCTCAGATGACTCAGATTCTGACCGCTCAGTTCACTCAGGCTGGTCTGCCCGCTGAGCAAGCAGCTGCCAAGGCAGAGGCTGCAGCGACTGCAGTACTTGCCAACCAGACTGTGCAGAAGACAATGCTGGGTCTGAAGAATCAGTTCGACACAGAGCTGGACGAGGCTATCGGCGAATATGCTGACGGCAAGAAGATTGCCGCTGACATCCCCGCATACCTCAGCGTAGGCGTAGGCTACAGCCCCATCGATCCGCTCCGCATCAACGTAGGCTTCCACTTCTTCGACGACAAGAACGCCAAGGCTTACAACAACCGTCAGGAGAAACTCGACCACGGCACACTGGAGTATAACGCCGGAGTGGAGTATGACATCAACAAGAAGTTCACGGTCAGCGCCGGATGGCAGAGCACCAACTACGGTCTGCCTGAAGAGGAGGCCACAACATCGAAGGACAAGCGCTTCATGGACGACAAGTCGTTCGTGACAAGCTCTAACTCAGTGGGCTTGGGTGGCGTATGGCACTTCAACAAGAAGATGAGCTTCACCGTGGCTTACTTCCACACTTTCTATCAGCACAAGAAGACAACGGAGTCAGTGGAGCTCATGCCGGGCAACGCCATCAACTACTCCGCCGACTACTCGCGTAACAACAACGTCTTCGCAGCTGGTATTGACATCAACTTCTAAAAGAAAATGTCATAAATATAAAAACTCAGTTCACTCAAAGAAATATGGACAGCCGCAATGGCTGCCCATATTTTTTTTGCTTGTTGGCTGAATTATAAACAGGAAATTATCGGTGAGACTGTCTGCTGTGTTAGGCAGGGCTTTGACAAAAACCTTTATCCACATGCCTTTTGTTGTCACACCCTTCGGGTTCATGGTATCGTTTGGCGAATGGGATTTACGAGAGCGTTGCTCTCGACACCCATCCTCCAAACGATATCATGAGTGATGCCGAAGCATCACTGTGCCAACAAAAG
>ERZ1026901.1341-NODE-1341-length-14517-cov-8.276310_pt1 | contig 14517 bp, 9 predicted proteins | sample MGYA00380179_ERZ1026901 | MGnify/ENA primary metagenome ERZ1026901 (study PRJEB33269, sample SAMEA4719815) | human gut metagenome | biome: human-associated habitat; feature: organic feature; material: feces | place: Cameroon | collected 2013-10 ... | reverse complement strand
CAAGTTAGCGGGATGAACCTTAAATTGTCGTCTGCCAAGAGGGTCGAAACAGAAGGCCTCATCTGTCAGCTTATCTTCTGCCTTTTCTTGTGCGGCAGTGCTAGACAGAATGCTGGAAGATGACAGCCAGAAGTCTCTGACTTTTGATGCCTCATAGAAGCCGTTTGGACGATATGTATGACCTTCAATAGGGTTACGGAGACAATCCCTTTCCTCAAGACTCACTATCAACTCTCCAGACTCGACACCGAATCTGTCTTTCTCTGAAACAGCCTCTTCTCTAAAGCCGGTAAGCTCGAAGTATCTCAATAAATCTTTTGGAAACACCATCTCCATGAACTGGAGAAGCAAATCGTTTTCTCTTGTTGTCATATCATGTACCTTATCTATTCAAAGGTACATACTTTTTAGTTATCCTAAACACAGGGTTTTCCCCCTGACCCCGCGAAGGGAGTTGATTCTATAGCCGACAGAGATTATGGCATCCAGGTTATAGTAAAGCACTTTGTCTTCAGATAGGCCTCTGGCGCCACTCTGTGCGGTAGTCAAAATTTCTTTGACGACCGTGGAACGCTCCAATTCACCACTTGCAAATATCTTTCCCATATGATAGGAAACATTCTGCTTGGTGCAGTCGAAAAGCGCAGCAATGGCCTTTTGGCTGGCCCAGATTGTTTCGTTCTCCGGGTCGACCATAGCTTCCATCTTGACGTAGCCCGTCTTCGGACTTATAGATGACTATGTCGTTTCGTTCTTCCATAGTATCATTTATTCAAACAATTACAAGTATAAATAAAAACTAGCGATTTTTAGGCCGGTTAAATAAAAATCAAGACCGCATACTATCTTTGTGGCAAAAGCGGACATGGCATCACTGCCATCCGCACTAACATAAGTTAAACGGGCTTGTTGTCCCAATAATTTTGAAGCCTATGAGAAATAGTATGCGGTCTTGACGTTCACAAAGATAGTGTGCTCGTCTGTATACTCAATGAAAACGGCATCGTTTTTCAAGAAAAGTATGGAGCTTTCCGAGAGAGAAAAACCTGAATACCTAATTATAATTAGAGCGTGGGCGGACAATACCAATTTTTTGGGATTGTCCGCTTTTTTCGTACGCCATAACTTTGCATCCGAAATTATAGAGGTTCCCGGACTAACGGGATAAAGACAAAGCAAATGGTGAACAAATATATTTTCGCGGCAGCAGTCATGATGACGGCAAGTCTTGCTGCCAATGCTCAGAATGAAGAGACTGAAAACCTTAAACCAGAAGACGCCAAAACAGAAAAAACTGTTTCACGTGCAAACAATGCTCTGAGCCGTCTGTCTATAGGCGGATATGGCGAAGCGGTGATGTCCCGTAATTTCTACAGTCAGCACTTCAACCGTTACCGTGATCCGGCTACATATAAGGATGACAGGTCACATGGCAGATTCGACCTCCCTCACGTAACCCTGAATCTGGGATATAACTTCGGAAAGGGCTGGACTATGGGAATGGAAATCGAGTTTGAACATGGCGGGACCGAATCGGCAGTCGAAATCGATGCCGACGAAAGCGGCGAGTACGAGGCAGAGGTGGAAAGAGGCGGAGAAGTCGCCCTGGAACAATTCTGGCTGAACAAAGCTTTCTGGAGCGGCAAGTTCAATGTCAAGGCGGGCGAAATCATCATCCCTGTCGGTGAAATAAACCAGTACCACCTTCCAAATGAATTCTTTTCCGTCTATCGTACTGAAGGCGAGGCCAAATTCCTTCCTAATACATGGCATCAGGTGGGCGTTTCACTTTGGGGAAAACTGCCTCAGTGGAGATATGAGGCCATCTTTACCTCAGGGGTTGATGCGGAGCGCTTCGGACATGACTGTTTCGCGCATTATGGGGCAACCAGTCCTTATGAATACAAGATTGGAAATGTATATGCAGGTGCGGCCAGGATTGACAACTATTCGGTCAAGGGGCTGAGGCTCAGTCTTAGCGGCTACTATGGCTACTCATTCAGGAATACAGAAAGAAAAGCCAGCGCATCCTATGATGACTGCCACGGAGAACTTGCCATCGGCAGCTTCGGATTCGAACTTAACAGATGGAACCTTATAGTAAGAGGTAATGCGACCTATGCGCATCTTTCTGATGCCGAACGTATTACTACCTTCTGCAATGCCTTCCCGAAGCATACCCAGCAGGATGGCTCCCCATCCAAACATTCTCCGATAGGAACCAGCGCCTATTCATTCGGAGGAGAGGCCGGATATAATATCTTCGGACTTGTAAACAGACTGAAAGACAGTCAGAAACTCTATATTTTCGGCAGATATGAGGATTACAACACCTATGCTTCCGGAAACAAGAAAGTGGCCTACGAGTTCGACCATGTGAAACGTATGGCGGTGGGTTTGAACTACATGCCTATCCCTCAGATTATTGTCAAGGCCGAGTATGCGAAGAGGTTCTTGGCCGAGGAATACAACAATGAGCCGTCACTTTCCATCGGCATAGCCTTCGTTGGATGGTTCAACAGATAATGGACCCCATATAGAACGTAACTTCTTGAATCATAAAAAACTTTATAATATGAAATCTATCAAATTGTTTCTTGCCGCCTTTGCAGTATTGATGGCGGTTAGCTGTGAAAAGGGTACAGAGGAGAAATCCAGTGTAAACCCTGACCTCAACGGAACTGACGCCATGGTCGCTTCCGCCGGAGAATATTGGAAATTTGCCCGTCAGGATTGGGAGTGGTCAGAGGCCTTTCTTTTCGGTCCTGCCGGCGACTACGGTCTGGACCCTCATACTGACACATGGCCGTTTGACCGCGTCCAGTTCGACAAATATATGAAGAAGTATAACCCTGCGACCAACGAGGACGATGCAGCGATTATGGAGAACAATATCGCTACTGGTCAGAATCTTACGGGCTTCCATGCGGTAGAATACCTTATATTCAGGGAAGGCAAGTCCCGCAAGATAGCTGATATGACGGCAGATGAAGTATGGTTCGCACAGACTGCAGCCCAGGACCTTTATCTCAGTTCATTGAAACTTGTCAGTGCCTGGGGCGGTGAAGTTTCAAAGGCGGAGCAGGCCCTTCTTGATGAGGTGGAGTTCGAATCTGAGGATTACGGAGAGGACTTCAAGAACGCAGGTAAGGCCGGCTCCCGTTATTCAAGTGTGACTCTTGCTACCCGCCAGATTATCGCCGGGGCCAATGATATTATCGGTGAGGTCCGTGATTCCAAGATCGGATCCCCTGCAACCGGTGAGGATGTGAACTATATCGAGTCCCCGCATGCACATAACTCCATCCAGGACTTCTATGACAACATCATGTCTTGCAAACATACGCTTTACGGCGGATTTGACCAGAACGGAAAGACCCCGAAATCGACTTCCCTTATCGGTGTCTGCCTGACTTTCCAGCAGACAAAGGCAGCAGCAGAGAATGTGGAGGCAAAACTGGAGACGGCTCTCGATGCAATCAACCATATGAAACGTCCTTTTGTCCACAACTATACTGACCAGAGCGCCAAAACCGCAATGGAAAAGCTTGATGAGCTTGAGGATGCTCTCAACAAACTTGATGAAATTCTGGAAGGATATTCTGACAATGCTACTGTTGAGGCCAAGTTCAGGATTGTCAATGAAGAGTTTGTGGAGAAGACAGTGAAGCCGACATATCGTGCTCTTGCCGACAATGACGCACTTCTCGTGAAGGCCTTGAAGGAAATCACCTGGAACAAATAATTATTATCTGATATCAATGTCGGTTGGCGGTTCATATGGGCCGCTGACCTTTTGTGCAAATTGTATTTCTATGAAACATTATTCCATTTTAGCATTGACAATGCTCTCGCTCGCCGCCGCAGGCTGCAAAAGCGATGAACCTGAAAAAAACATTGACGATATCATCGATATCGGCCCGGGCACTACTACAGAACACCCGGCTGAATATTATGCCGGAGGCGTGCTCGGAACTACGAGTGTTGTCAATGCCTATGCGTATCAGCAGCCGACTCCGGCCATTGAACAGGCCGGTATGGGAATGGAGTTTCAGAATGGTGAAACTCTTTTCGAGAGGGATTACAATGAAAACAAGGATGGCGCCTTCACAGGCCTCGGCCCTCTGGCTGTCCGTCCGGGATGTCTGTATTGCCATCCGAACTATGGACACGGTAAAAGACAGACCCGCTACCGTGCCAGCGATATGGGAAACGGCTATCTCCTTGTGATTTATGACAAGAAAACGGAGGCATACGTAATGTCCGTTGCCGGTATGCCTCAGACCATGGCTACAAAGCCGTTCAAGGCTCCGGTGGATGAGTCTGGAATTTCTCCTATCGAGTGGAAAAATTACGTGGATGAGTGGGGCAACAAGTTCCCTGACGGGGAGACATACGAACTGATTTATCCTGAAGTCAGCATTTCTGCAGATGCTTTCTATGCTCCTGTGGTCGTAAAGCGTGACGGTCAGATGGTTACGATTCCGGCTGACCAGGTCGCTGATGAAATCGGTGTCAAACTTGAATCCACAATCGGTATCTATGGTACAGGTCTTACCGATGCCATACCTGACGAAGAGATTACCAAACAGTGGATTAAGGAGAGCGAGTACTATAATTCCATAGGCAAGACTGATGCGCTGAATCCTGCATATTGGGATCAGGCCGGCATGAAGTGGACGAACAAGTACAAGAATACGATCCAGGGCAACGGAACCGAGTACGTCCGCCGCTACACCTATGCGCTTTCGCGCGGACCGCTGCTTGACGCCGCCGGTGCCAATGCCATCTGGAACATTACCAATGTTACCCGTTCTGACCGCCGTTATCACTATCTTGACCTGGCAGGTAAATATTATGCCCAGACCGCGATGAATGACAAGGAGGTCCAGGCAGAATTTCCGGAATATATCGAAAGTATCGACCCTGACAAGAAGCATCCCGAGTGGCGCACTGATGATGTCGCCCAGAATATCTATAACTACCTGACAGGCAAGAACCAGGATCCTGAGATGTCTGACCAGCAGTATAAGAACCTCATGATCTGGCACAGAGGCCTTGCAGTTCCTGCCGCCAGGAATGTGGGAACGGATAAGTTCAATGAAGGAAAACGTCTCTTCTCGGAGCTTCATTGCGATGCCTGCCACCGTCCTTCATGGACGACAGGGGAGGACCATATTCAGGATCCTAACCTCATGTTCTCGGATTCAGATATGCCTCGTTATCCTAAACAGACCATCTGGCCTTACACCGATTTTGTCCAGCATCGTCTTCACATGGTCAATGATATCCGTACCGGCTGGTGCCGTACGACTCCTCTCTGGGGCCGAGGCCTGAGCAAGCTTTGCACAGGTGCCGAGGACCGTCTGCATGACTGCCGTGCAAGGAATACCCTGGAGGCTATCATGTGGCATGGCAATGCCAAGAGTGACGCCAGAGGCGCTGTAGAGGCTTTCCGCAATCTTACCGCGGAGCAGCGTGCTGCAGTAATCTATTTCTGTGAGTCAATATAGTATTGTAGTATTGAAATAATAATTGGTTGTGTTTGCCTTTCAGTGGCTGCTTGTTGCGGCTGCTGGAAGGTTATTCTGAACGTAAGTAACCTTCAAACATAACTTGCTTCTCTTAATCTGAGGCAATTTCTGTTTTCATGTTACTAAGACCTTGTGAATGAACCGATATGAAGAATCTTAAGTACACTGTAATATCTTTGGCGGTAGTAATCATCCTTGTTATGGCGGCCGCTACATGCGTGGAGAATATGAGAGGGGCTGACTTTGTTTCTGCCAATGTTTACGGGACCTGGTGGTTCGTCCTTCTATGGGCGGCATTGGCCTTAACAAGTCTTATCTATATGCTGAAAGCAGGTCTCCAGAACCGTCTCCCGGTATTTTTCCTTCATATTTCGTTTCTTGTCATCCTAGCAGGGGCATTGACAACATATCTTACCTCCGAGCGCGGCAGCCTTCATCTCCGCAAGGGTGAGACCGTCACGACATTCCTGTCTGCTGACAGTACCTCTTGTGAACTCGGGTTTGCATTGACACTCAATGACTTCGAGGTGGAATATTATCCCGGTACAGATTCTCCTATGGATTATGTCTCGCATCTTGATGCCGAAGGTACAAGGGTGGATGTGTCCATGAACAACATCGGCCGTTTCCGCGGTTTCCGCTTCACCCAGGCGGGTTATGACAATGATATGCAGGGTTCCAGCCTCCGTGTACTGTATGACCCGTGGGGAATAGCATTGACCTATATCGGCTATGCTCTTCTGCTCTTTTCGATGGTGGTTCTTCTGTGCGGACGCTCGACGCAGCTTCTCATGTGGTATCGTAAGGCGTTGGAATCCAATTCGTTGAAAGCTGTGACTCTGCTGCTCTTTCTTGGCCTGCCTTTGAGTGCCGGCGCTGCTGAGCCTCGACGCATTGATCGTGATGTCACAGATGCCTTTGCGAAGATTGCGGTGTACTACAACGGCAGGGTGTGTCCTGTCAATACTGTTGCTGTCGATTTCGTGACGAAACTCTCCGGCAAGGCTTCCTGGCAGGATTATGATGCTGATGAAATATTTGCCGGCTGGACTTTCAATTCTTCCGCATGGGAGAGTGTCCCGATGATTCGCATCAAGGACAAGGTGGCGCAGAAGGCTCTGGGTATCAAGGGGCAATGGGCTTCGTATGATGATTTCTGGAACAGCCTGAATGTGTATAAGCTGAAGTCGCCGCTTGAGGCTGCCTATCGTGACGGGGACGCGGACATGGTGAAGCACTTGAGGGATGCCGATGAGAAGTTCAATGTCATAAGGATGTTCTACAACGGCGGACTTCTGCGCATGTTTCCCTATACGGGTCCTGACGGAAGGGTGTCCTGGCTGGCTCCGGGGCAGAAGGACGTGGCTCTCGACCTTCCGGAAAAGGAGTGGAATTTCGTGCGCAGGTCAATGGACTATCTGTCGGAAAGTGTCTCGGCTTCTGACAATGCTAGAGCGGTGGAGATAGCTGGTAAAATCATTGATTATCAGCGTGTACGTGCGTCTCAGGTTATGCCTTCCGGACTGAGACTGAACTTGGAACGTGTCTATAATGCTCTTAATTCCTCGCGCTGGCAGGTGATGCTTTACCTGACATTGTCTCTTCTCCTTGCCATCTGTTTTTCTCTCGGTGTCGCTGACCGTCGTGATAAGATGTTCGGTTATGCCATCATAGCTGTGATGGCTCTTCATCTTACGGTGCTGCTTGTCCTCCGCTGGATTGTTTCCGGTCATGTCCCTCTTTCCAACGGTTTCGAGACAATGCAGTTCATGGCCTGGTCCGTGCTTGTCCTGACTCTGCTCATGCACGCCAAGTTCCCGATTGTCATTGGCTTCGGTCCTTTGCTAGCTTCCTTTGCGATGCTTGTAGCCATGATCGGCAGCGGCAGTCCGCAGATTACCCCTCTCATGCCGGTGCTGCATTCTCCTCTGCTTTCTGTCCACGTCATGGTCATCATGTTTTCGTATGCTCTTTTTGCCATGATGATGCTTGTCGGCATCCAGGGGCTCATCTGTTATCGCCGTCGTGGCTATGCGCGTTCCGAGTCTCTTGCGGCCCTGTCCCATCTTATGCTTTACCCGGCAGTATTCCTTCTTACGGCAGGCATTTTCATCGGTGCTGTCTGGGCCAATGTCTCATGGGGCCGTTACTGGAGCTGGGACCCCAAGGAGGTCTGGGCCCTCATCACCATGCTTATCTACATGGCTCCATTCCATTCATCCTCCATCAAGTGCTTCCGCAGCACCAAGTTTTTCCATTTCTACTGTGTCCTGGCCTTCTTGAGCGTTCTGATCACCTATTTCGGCGTAAATTTTCTTCTCGGCGGCATGCACAGTTATGCGTAGGGGGCGTTAGCCGGCGGAGGATTTTCCGTGTTTGTCAACGCCACCATGCTTCGCATAGTGCCACAAGGCCATTCTGCGTGGTAAAGGTGTCCTATGTCTGCTTATGTGGTCGTGCTCGGTAGTGTGAAGTCACGTCTCCCAAAACGGTGTAAAATTACGTCATTATTTACACCGTTTTTCGTGATTTGAAGAAACGGTGACAAAAAGGCCTGTTATTTACACCGTTTTCAGGGCCAGACTGATGTTGTCCACATAATTTGGTTCCGAATAAACGTTTTAGACGGTACAAAATGTATCCAAGGAGGCGTTTTGTTCCGCAGAAACGTTTTAGGTGGGACAAAACAGCAAATACGGCTTTCTCCCACTTCGGTTTTCCTTCGATTCCTCGTCCCCGCAGATACGTTTTCTTGTGGTTGTCCACGCCACCATGCCTCGGATATCACCACGTGGCCAGTATCGTAGAAGACAAACGACAGTTCTTAAATTTTCATTGGTACATTTCATCATACACTGCGTTATTACATAAAAATAGTAACGTAGTGTATGAGTTTTTATAACTTTGCGGCTTGTGGACAGAAGCCGATGATGAGACAGATGATGAGACAGATAATGATCCTTGCGGCTGTAATGGCTGTGGTTTCCTGTAATAGAACTGATTACGCTGAACCATTCAAGAGAAGAATTAAAGATTATGACGGGACTTTCGTGTTTAAAGGACTTGAATGTAAAGTCTGTTCTGAGATTGACCTCGATGGAGATGGCGTGAAAACAGATGATATGATGGCTGAATTCAGAGCATTGGACAAAAACTCATCGTATCTGGAAAGTTCAAAAGTGGTCAGTATCCCAGCCCTTTTTTCGAACGTCAATACAGCATTGATAAGAATTCCTGTTCAGAGAGGATTCATTGAGGATGGAGACGGAACTGAAAGTTGGGCTCGGCTCGGATTGGCGGAGGATGAAATTGTGTATGAATTTGACAACCATAACAATGTAAGTTATTATCTTCCAGCTGAATTTAGGGCATCGAACGATCCATTGTCACATTATGAATCAGTGGACGTGCAATTTAAGGACGGACAGGTGCGCTATCGTGTAAATGCAACATTTTACGATTTCGCGAGGAAAGACTATGTTACTTGCCCGGTTACATTCATATTCGAGAGGGAATAAAATACTTTCCGGACATGACCGAGCGAGAATTCAAGAAATTATACAATCTGTATTTCAGACCTCTATGTCTATATGCCTTGCATTATGTCTCTGATGCATCTGTATCGGAGGACATAGTGCAGGACAGTTTTGTAGTCTTTTGGGAAAAGTATGTTGTCATTGACAATGACATGAACGGCGCTGCTGCGAAATCAGTTTTATTCGTTATAGTCAGAAACAGGTGCACAGATTGGCTGAGGAAGGTGTCTCCGGACAGGCTTTTGCCGGAGGATGCGGACGGGCTCATTACAGACGTGGACGCACAAGAACGCTCATTTGACGAAGCAGCATTGTGGTCGATAATCGGCCGGCTTCCGGAGAAACGTCGTAAAATATTGATAATGAACAAGAGAGATGGACTGTCATATAAGGAAATCGCCGAAGAGCTGTGCGTGTCAGTATTGACAGTAAGAAACCATCTGGCATTGGCAATGAAAGAATTGAGAGGAGCGAAGCCTGTCATTCAGGTGGTTCTGACCTTGCTGATGATGCTGTTCCCGCTGATTTCATATGGCCAGGAACGGTCCGTACTTTCATCAATGAAAGCAATTGAATCCGGATTCGGATATAACTTTGTTTATGAATCATCCGTAAAGCGCCTGCTCGAAAACGAGACGACGCAGGTAAATTTCGACAGCAAGCTGCTGGAAGATTGCCTCCAGGAACTGTTCGGAGACTTGCCGATAAAATGGAAAGTGCAGGACAAGACACATTCTATCATATTGATTGTCAATGATAACGTACGGAAGTCCGCCCTGAAGTCATACACGATCAGCGGATACGTCACCGATGTGGTCACAGGCGAGACATTGATCTCAGCTGAAATCGTATCCGACCGCAGAAGCGGCGCCGTCACCAACAATTACGGTTTCTATTCACTCTCACTTCCTAAAGGAGCGCATGAAATTAAATACTCATATATCGGATGCGAGCCGGTTTTCAGGACCATTGACCTGAGCAGGGACACCACCATCAATATAGCATTGACACCATCATTGACATTGAAAGGTTCGGTCGTGTCCGCAAGAAAAAACGCCGGTTTTTACTCCACTTATAGCGGCTCCGTGGAAGTTCCGGACAAGCTTCTCCGCACTGCTCCGTCCGTCCTGGGCGAGCCTGACGTCTTCAAGACACTGCAAATGCTTCCGGGCATCCAGGCTGGGACATCATTTTTTTCAGGAATCTATGTCCGTGGAGGAAACGCTGATGAGAATCTGGTCCTTCTGGACGGAGTGCCGGTCTATAATGTATCACACCTTTTCGGAGCACTATCGATATTCACTCCGGAGGCGGTCAAGAAAGTATCGGTATATAAGGGGTCGTTCCCGGCCAGATATGGAGGACGCGCATCAGGCATTGTGGATATAAGGACCAATGACGGAAACACCAACAAAACTACAGGCTGCATCAGCATCGGGCTGATTTCAGACAAGTTCCATCTTGACGGGCCGATGGGCAAAAAAGGCAATGCCACCTATTCCGTGAGCGCACGAGGAATGCACACCCTGTTCTTTGACAGAATCCTCAAATGGGCAGGCAGCGGAGGAAACTATGCCTTCTATGACTTGAATCTGAAACTGTCAGGAAAGATCGGCGACAATAACCGTCTCATTTTCAATGCCTATTCGGGAAAAGACTTCATGCGGAAGGATTATTCCGAGAAGCCATCTCCGGATGACATTGACAGGACTGAAAGGAAGCATGATTATAAAGTCTGGTGGGGCAACACCGTCATTTCTCTCGGGTGGAATCACGTGTTCAACGGGAAACTTTTTTCCGACCTGAACCTCTCCGTGAACGGATACAATGTAAAGACCAAATCGCGGGTAAATGAATTCCAGGAAGGGACCAATGCCGCGTCAGGAAAGGTCATTGATTTCAGCAATGTGTCGAAAATCAATGATATAAGTGTCGGTATTGACTTCGATTATACCCCGTCCTCAAGTCATATGGTCAGATTCGGCGGAGCCTTTGCACATCACAAGTACGCCCCGGAAGACATCTATACCAGAACTACCGACAACATTGACGGAAACAGAAGCGAGACTTATGCTCCTAACGTCGGCAGGATAATCCGGGGCGAAGAGATGACGGCCTACATTGAAGATGACATGTCCATTTCGGACTGGCTCTATGTTATCCCCGGCCTCCGTTTCAGCCTTTTCAATGTTGACGGACGCTGCTATCCTGACCTGGAGCCGAGGCTGTCGGTAAAGGTCAATGCCGGAAAAGACATATCGTTGAGGGGTGCATACTCGAGGATGTCCCAGCATGTCCACCAGCTCGTTTCAGGCAATCTCAGTTTGCCGACTGACTTGTGGGTACCCGTGACAGCTGACATTCCTCCAGTCAAATCAGACATTTACACGGCTGGAATTGCCTATGGAGGCCTGAAAGGCTGGGAGTTTTCAGCCGAAGTCTATTGGCGCAGGCTGGACAATGTCCTGGAGACGAAAGACGGGAAGTTGGCCTTGTCCACTACCGAGAATTGGGAGGACAATGTCGCCACGGGTGTCGGACGGGCTTATGGCACAGAGGTTTACGTGCAGAAAACTTCCGGAAAAGTCACCGGAATATGCTCATACACCTTATCCAAATCAGAAAGACGCTTCCCTGACAAGGCGATAAACAACGGCAAGTGGTATCCGTTTGCCAATGACAGGCGGCACAACATCAGGATAGCGGCCATGTGCAAGTTCAATGACAGGATAGACGCTGCCGCCAGTTGGGTGTTCATGTCAGGCAACTATATGACCGTGCCGGAACGTGAAACCGTATATGTGGATCCGGAAGGAAAGTTCCACTATCTTCATTATGTCAGCGGCAGGAACAATTACAAGCTTCCGCCGACACATCACCTGGACCTTTCCGTCAATTTTACCAAGCATAAAAAGAAGGGCGAGCGAGTCTGGACGGTCGGGCTGTATAATGCATATTGCGCCATGAATCCCGACTGGACTTATGTCAATGACATATGGTCAAGGGATGAGGCCGGAAAGGTTTTCTATTCGGCAAATATAACCAAGTTGTCGTTTTTAACTATTTTGCCGTCAATTAGTTACACTTATCGTTTCTAATATGAAAGTTTCGTATAACATAAATAAGTGGAGAGTGTTGTTTGCTGCCATTCTCCTGATTTGCACGGTTTCATGTGAAAAACACATTGAAATCAGAAGGACCGGACCCGAGCGGGAACTTTCATTGAATGCCGCACTGCATGCCGGCCCGTCGGAGCAGGTCGCGTATGTCACGACGAGTTACCACAACAAGGTGGGAGGCGTAAAGGACGCGTTGCTGAAACTCTATGTCAATGACGAACTTGCGGCATTGTCAGACACTTTGCGAGAGGCCCATAATTCTCATGGCAGCAATTCGGATGCAGTCATGATGATACCATTCCGGGCCAGATTCGGAGCCGGAGACAAAGTCCGTCTGGAGGTTACCGCAGACGGAATGCAGGCTTCGGCTGAAAGCATTGCGCCGGAACCGGCCGAGATTGTCTCTGTGGATACCATTCCCATAATCAAAACCGGCGGCGACCGCAAAATGGCATTGACAAAAATCAAGATGCGGGTCAACGATGTCCCCGGCATAGACAATTACTATAGGATCGAGGCTTTTGTGAAATACAGCATCACGCGGGTTTATCTGGATCCGGGCGAGTTCGACCCGGTAGGGCCGCGATTACTGCGTAAGGGTACAATCCGCGTCAAATTGGACAACAAAGCTGAGCCGATTCTTTACAGCGGTTCCCATGTCGGAGCCAATTGGGACTATGACCCTGATGACACGGACTACTATGCCAATGAGTATAACCTTTTCAATGACAATGCGTTCCGGGACAAGGACTATACTCTGACTCTCTATGCGAAAGACCTGCGCCAGTACTTCAGTTTTACAGATATAGCTTTTCTGCAAGACACGAAAGTCAGTGAAAAACGTACGCTTGTGGTCAGGCTCTATACCATGAACAAGGACATGTTCACCTATTATAATGATTGCATGTTCGACAATTCATGGCAGAGCATGAGCGACTTCATTCCGGGGATACCTTACCTTGACAATGTCAACGGCGGCAACGGCTTTGTGGGTGCTCTGAGCGTGAATGATTTCGAAATGGAACTGCCTTATATAGAAGATGTTTATAAGCATTATCATAATCTTTAGCTTATGGATAGAAATCTCAAATTCGTCATAAAACATTATCGTGACGGAATGTTCGAAATAAATAAATCGCGTGCCGACCTGAATGCAAGAATCGGAAAGGTCAATGCCGGTGCCAGCCCGTCCTACCGGGCGCGAAGGTGGGTTTTGTCAATGTCAATGTGCGCGGCAATTGCCCTGTTCGCGGTCATTTCAGTCTATTATGTCCGGCTGAACTCATGGAGCGAATATACCGCGTCGGACGAAACCGTCAGATATGTCTTGCCGGATTCATCCGTAGTCGTCTTGGCTCCAGGTTCGGAGCTGAGGCTTCAGAAGCGCAAGAATATCAGGCATATGGAAATGTCCGGAAAGATTTTTTTCAATGTTGCACATGATTCAGCACATCCTTTCACCATATCCGTTTCCCGGGGGCTGCCGGTGACTGTCCTCGGGACGCGTTTCCAGGTGGACCAGTCAGATTCGCTCACCCGTGTGGATGTACTGGAGGGAAAAGTAAGTTTCGGACGCATGACCCTGACCAAAGGAATGTCTGCTTCATATCGTCCTGGGACCGGATTGCAGGAGATGACGTCCGGAGATGTGTTGAATCCGATGGCGTGGGCGACAGGGAGTTTTGTTTATGAGGAGTCCTCTCTAGATGACGTGATAAAGGATCTGGAGTCTTTCTACCATGTAAGGATCAATGTTTCCGAAAGCGTGGACGGTAAGAGGCTTACCGGGACATTCCCGACAGCAGATATGGCATCAGTCCTGGAAATCATAGGCATGGCTTGTGATGTAAGGCTGACCATATGAAAAGGCCGTAATCATCAAATTTTATCATATCAGTCATCAGGAATTCAATGTAGGATTTCATATCGGAAAAACGTTTTGTTTCTGCTTTTTCGTTTAAAAAATTCATCCTTTTGCTGAAATAATTTCCGGTTTTTATGCGTCTTTTATACTTTTACTATTGCCAATAAGGCTTGATGGTCTTTTGCACGAAAATGTCGAATAATTAAAGGTAAACTTTGCAATTCTGATCTAGTTTGGCACGATTAATGCAAATAGGTAAGTCAAGTGAATAATATTATTGGTTGGTTATTATAATGGTTAGTTAGTAGTGTTTAGTTATGGTATCGCGTTGTAATGCTAGATGAGAAATCTCGCCAAGACGTAGATACGAATCTACAAGACGTCGCTCAGATTCCTGGGCGGCGTCTTCGTTGTTCGTCCAGCACGAACATGCTCTAAAGGGTGCAAGTCCCTAAACCGCCCTG
>ERZ1026901.1340-NODE-1340-length-14521-cov-8.083299_pt1 | contig 14521 bp, 11 predicted proteins | sample MGYA00380179_ERZ1026901 | MGnify/ENA primary metagenome ERZ1026901 (study PRJEB33269, sample SAMEA4719815) | human gut metagenome | biome: human-associated habitat; feature: organic feature; material: feces | place: Cameroon | collected 2013-10 ... | reverse complement strand
TATAATTATTAAATAACTATTCAAAAACCACGGAGAACAATTCATGAAAAAGACAAAACGTATTCTGGCACTGATTGGCGCCATCCTTTTATTACTTTTATATGTTGTGGCATTTGTTGCCACTGTGCTCGATCACACAAGTGACATGCGCTACTGGAAGGCTGCCGTTGCCGCAACTATCATTATCCCGGTGCTTATCTGGGCATATTCATTTGTATACAGACTTTTAAAGGGTTCTGATGATAAAGAATCCGATGATGTAACCAAAAAACCATGAAACGCAAAATCACACCTGAATTATCATCTAAAGACTGGAAAGAATTCTGCAGCCGGTTTCATTTTGATAACGATAAGCTGCCGCTTATCCGGGCAATATACACCGCAATGCTTCCATTGGTGGATGCCTTCGCATACTATTCCATAAAACAGGATTTGCCCGGGGTATCACTGGCACACTATGCCTACGGTCTCGTGACACTCGGAAACGGTGCAGACGAGCTGTCAGAGCTGTATTTAAACCATGAGCAGCTTGAGGAGGCCTACATAGCAGACTGTTTAAGCCTTATGCTTTTGTCAAACGCATATGAGCAGTTTGCAAAGGCTGTCGAAGAAGAAAGCTCTCTTTATGCCATTGAGCTGTCATTTTTAGGCGATGAATATCCGCTTAAGCTGCTGCCTGAGATTTTTGAGCACGTAAGCCCTGATGGTATACATCTCACCGGTTCAAATATGCTCATGCCACTTAAGACAGCCGCCCTCATAATAAAGCTTGACTCACAAAAGCAGAAAAATATCAAAGAGCTCTGTAATACCTGCGCGAACTGTAAAAATCTGTCGTGCCCATCAAGAAAGGCCCCTGGTCCTAAGCTGCCACACACCTATGGTGCCATGCAGATTTTTAATATCAGACATTGAAGCCCTTCTTTTTCTCATATGAGCCTCTCAGTTTCTCAACCAGAAGTGTCAGATTCCTAAACAGTGACTCAGCCGCAAAGCCAAACACTATCATGAGAAGAATACATATATTTGACAAATCTGTCAGTGCAAACAGTTTCTTTAAGAAGAAACCCGAAAATACCAGACCTGCTATATTTCCGATAATAACAGCATATTTCATTCCATTTAGCGGCTCACTGATTTTAAAGAGAATCATAAAGCCCACTACTGAAAGTACAAGCGTCGCTATCGTTCCTATGCTTGCATCTGATATACAAAATACTTCTCCGCATACGACAAGCGCTCCGACAGCTATTACATCCGTAAGTCCACCCGGCAGTGCCTTTAGCATGACATTGGTGATAAAGTGTCCCTTTATCCTGTCCTTATTCTGCTCCAGTGCCAATAAGAATCCCGGTACTCCTATGGTAAACATACTGATGAGCGATACCTGTGCCGGCTCAAGCGGATACGTAACCATAAGAATAACTGAAAACAGTGAAAGTAACAGTGAGAATATATTTTTCACAAGAAACAGACTGGCTGAGCGCTGGATATTGTTTACTACCCTGCGTCCCTCATATACCACATCCGGCATATGTGCAAAATCAGAGTCCAAAAGGACAACCTGGGCTGCCTGGGCTGCCGCCTCACTTCCTGATGCCATAGCCACACTGCAGTCGGCATCCTTCATGGCAAGTATATCGTTGACTCCGTCTCCGGTCATCGCAACTGTATGACCTTTAGCCTGTAAAGCCTTTACAAGCTGCTTTTTCTGCTTTGGTGTCACACGTCCGAATACAGTATATTTATTCACTGCATCGGCTATTTTATCCTCAGTATCGAGTGTTGCCGCATCAACAAAGCTTTCTGCACTTTCTATTCCTGCCTGTATGGCAATCCTTGAAACGGTACGCGGATTGTCACCTGAAATAACCTTTATCGCAACCCCCTGACTCTTGAAATACTCAAACGTCTTTACCGCATTCTCTCTGATTGGATTGGCAAGTGCCACAAATCCAAGCGGAGTAACACTGCCATTTATGCCATTCTCCACGTTTTCTCCATCATACCTTGCAAACAAAAGTACTCTGTCACCTTTGTCAGCGTATGGTATGATTTCTTCCTCAATGCGCGCAAAGTCTTCGTGCATGATAAACTCCGGTGCTCCGAGCAGATATGTTCCATCAGAAAAGGTAACGCTGCCATATTTGAGGCTCGACGAAAATGCCTGCTGTGAAACCGCTGTACGATGCAGTGCAGATGTATTATTTGTCAAAGCTTCCGCTGCATATGCTTTTAGTGCGAGCATAGTCGCATTGTTGTCAACCGAGGCATTTGCATAATCTAAAATAAGACTCTTAAGCTCATCTAATGTCAAAGCTGTCTGTGTGCCATCTGCTCCACTGTTTTTACAGAGAAAAATTTCCTTAAGCTTCATATCAGGCTCAGTAATTGTGCCCGTTTTATCCACACAAAGCACATCCACACGCGCAAGCGTCTCAATACTTTTCATATCATGAAGCAAAACCTTTTTCCTTGCAAGCTTCATAGTGCTTAAGGCAAGCGCAACTGTGGTCAGCAGATACAAGCCCTCCGGTATCATTCCTATAATCGCTGCAACTGTCGATGTAACGCTCTTTGTGATAGACTCGCCATTCACAAAATGGCTCTGCCAGAACAATATAAGCCCAATCGGAATAATAACTATGCCAACCCATTTGACGATCAAATTAATGGAGCGTATCATCTCAGACTGCTCCTTGTCACCCATTGATTTTGCCTCAAGGCTCAGCTTTGAGATATATGATTCATTACCGACCTTTTCAAGTCGTGCATAGCACTCTCCCGATACAACAAAGCTTCCCGACATGAGAGTGCTGCCCTCTGTCTTTTCTACCTCATCAGCTTCACCTGTTAGCAGTGATTCATTTACCTGTATATTTCCGGATATCACAACCGCATCCGCACAAATCTGCTTTCCTGCGGTAAGTAAAATCACATCGTCCTTTACAAGTTCCTCCGTACTAATCTGCTTTACGCTGCCGTTTCTGATGACATCCGCACGCGGAGCATTCAGTAAACTCATTTTTTCAAGAGTCTTTTTTGCGCGGATTTCCTGAACGATTCCGATTACCGTATTTCCAATAATTATAGGCAGAAATGTCAGATTTCTGAAAGAACCTACCATTATGAGAAGTATCGTTATGACAAGAAATATAAGGTTAAAATATGTGAAAACGTTTGAAATCACAATTTCCTTTGTTGTCTTGTCTGTAGATATATCAGCTCTGTTGGTAAGTCCTTCCTCCACTCTCTGCCTTACCTCTTCATCGGTAAGACCTGTGATATTTATGCTGTAGCTGTCTTTGTTCATCTGATTCATGCTATTCACCGTTTGTCCATTATTATTCTACACAATAATAATGGTACAACATAAGCATGATTTCAATACCTATTTCATTAAAAAAGGATGAACTATTTCTTAATTTCTTTTCAAATTGTAACTTATCAATCCGTTGCTACTCACTTTCAGTCTCAGTACTCTCACTGTCTTCTGTTGCTACCATATCATCTATAAAATCCGGAATTATTCCAAGGATTGTGGTGCTTGAAAGATATACATCATCATTTATCCTGATATAGTACTCACCAAGCATAGCGTTTTTCTCACCGATTGTTATGGTATATGTCTTGTCGGCAGTGCTTAGCTTTACGACATTCTGTGGCTCATCCAGTCCAAAATCAGATGTATCCGCATCTGAATCAAATTTCTTTGAAGCTGTGATGCTTGTAGCGTTTCCAAGCAGTGATGTAACCTTGCTTGTATTGATTTTAAGAGAGGTGTCATTATCGCAGACCCACTGGTCATCATCGTCTGTACTGCTTTCGGAATCGGTATCTGTTTTCTCAGACTCCGTTGACTCAGTCTCATCGGAGGTATCCTCTGACTTTATACGGCTGAAGCTATACTCCTGACCGTCAATCAGAAATGATAGCGATTTGACATCCGATGAGTCAAGCGAAAGTGCCTCAACACTATCGCTTTCGCTCTCTGAATCATCATCACTTTTATATTTATTGTAATTTAGAAGTCCAAGGTAGCCCGCCAGGCAGGCTGCCAGAACTATCGCAAGTATCACAAAAGTGCGTTTTTGCTTATTCATTCATTATTTCTCCTATTTCCTATACACTTTTTTGCCTGTAATCTACTTTTTTCTCCTCATTGCCCATACAACGATTCCTATGATAATAAGCAGTATTGGTACAGCTACCATTATGATAAGTCCCGTAATAACCGCCTGCAGCGTATTTATAGTGATATTGCTTAAAGTGTAATCCTTCACTGGTATCACACTTGATGCAAGCTCAACATTTCCGGTCATTGATGTGATAACATCCTTGAACATGTCTGCATTGTTGCCGGAAACGGCATTGTCATATGAATCATCAACCACATAAGGCGTACCAAACACAACAATCGATGCGCCGGTGCTTGAATCATTTACAGCAAGACCTGTAGTAAACGGTCCGTTCTCATCTGCGTCCTCTGCCTTCGATGTGGTGATATTCTTCCAGTCCTTCTTTAAAACTGCGCTGTCTGATGTAGAAAGCAGCTTTGTATATGTCACATCATCTGTATCCTCAGGATAACTGATTGCACAGCTTCCTGCCAGGAATACATATCCGTCTGTTGCATCTGAGGTGTAATCTGTCGTCTCAACCGTTGGAAGCAGGTAGAGAGGATTCTGATAATATTTTGAGCTGTCATTTTCAGCTACCACACCAGTCTTGAAGCTGACATTGTAAGCCGCAAGTATCTTGTTAAAGTTTGTAAGCTCGTCATTATATGCGTAGCAGCCGACAATCAGTGCCTTTCCACCGCCATTTAAATAATCAATCACCTTCTGAGCGTCTTCCTCGTTGAAATCAACAGTCGGGGAATTAATGATAATGGCTGTTGCATCCTCCGGCACCTTTTCCTCGTTAAAGAGCTCTAAACTCTTAAGATTTGCATTTGCCTTGCTTACAACACTCTGGAAATTGCTTCCTATTTCCGTTTCATTGTGTCCTGTTATCTGATAAATTACCGGGAGCTCATCTGCATCCATTGTGACATACTCTATAGCACTTGTAATCTGTCCCTCGGCATCATAGCCTGTGATGCTAGACTGCGACTGGTATCCGTAATAATATGAAGAGCTGTCATATTCATATATATCATTGTAATCAATCACCTTTGAACGGTTTTTGCTCTCTATTATAAGGCTGTTTGTTGTAGGTGTCGTGTCTGTGTAATCCTGATAAAACTTCGGGCTTGTCGCCGGGTCTACATATTTTACCTTTATATGACTCGAAAGATCCTTGTATCTGTTGATTGTCTCATCTATCTTTGCATCCTTTGATTTCTTGGAATTCAAAACATAGATTGTGATATCCTCATCGAGCTTACTTACCCTGTCCTTTGTATCGTTTGTGAGCGAGTACAGCTTTGTAGCCGAACAGTCAATTGATGTGTACTTGGCAGGAAGCGCTGTCACCACAAGATTTACAACCACACAAATTGCACACATTACGACAATCATTCCTGCTGAAAATGCCCCTGTGCCTATCATCTTCTTTGAAAATGCCCATCTTCTCTTCTGGATAGACTGCGTCGTAAGGAAGCATAAAAGCAGGATAACCGTCACATAATAAGCTGCCGATGTGACACTAAAGCAGCCACTTACAAAATTCTCAAATGGTGTGTACAAATCAAAGCAATTAAGCACCTTTGTGAGCAGATTCCCACTTGACGAGATGAGCCCTGTGATGGACTGCATCATGTATGAGAGGAATAATGCCGTAAATGTAAGTATTGCAGATATTATCACACTCTCAGATATGGACGATATAAAAAGTCCCACGGCGATGCATGATAAACCGTAAAGCCAGTAGCCAAACAAAGCCACATAGGCTTCACTTAATGCCACCTTGCCGTAAATTGACAACACGAGCGGTGAAAGTGCAAAAAGTGCTATGTCTATGGTGTATACTGCTGCCATTGCAAAATATTTTCCTGCTACAATCTTTCCGACAGATACAGGCGATGTCAGCATAAGCTGATCTGTCTTTGTCTTTTTCTCATCAGAAAGCGATCTCATCGTGAGAATTGGCACTGCAATCATCATAATAAAACCTATTCCATTTAAATCATATGAGATATACGGATAACCGTTTTTCAGATTGTATACATAAAAATATAGGCCATACACTGCAAGAAGTGCTGCAACAAACAGCCATCCTATAACGTTTTGGAAATATGATTTGAATTCTCTTTTAAATATTGCAAGCATTATTTCTCATCTCCTTCCCCTGTAAGCTCAAGGAATACGTCCTCGAGTGACTTCACAACAGTATGCATCTCAAGGATTGGCATATGCATTGCACTTGCAAGCTCAAATATTTCCTCACGTATATCGCAGTTTGCTTTTGCTATAACCTTAGCCTTCACTGTATTCTCTTCCTCAGACTGTTCAAATGTGACCTTATCAATATTTACTATCTTCTCAAGCATTCCTCTTGCACCAATCTCGTCTGATTTGAGAACAAGGTTAATTTCCTGGTTCTTTGACATGAGATTAATCAGGTTCTCTGTGGCATCACTTGCTACAAGCTTACCCTTTGATATGATAAACACATGATCACACACCGCACTTATCTCACTTAAAATATGCGAGCTAAGTATCACCGTATGATTTTCTCCAAGCTTTTTAATAAGCTCACGAATCTCTATTATCTGCTTTGGATCAAGTCCAACTGTAGGCTCATCCAGTATGATGATTTCCGGATAGCCAAGCAGTGCCTGGGCGAAGCCCACTCTTTGTCTGTAGCCCTTGGAAAGGTTCTTTATGAGACGGTTTTTCACCTCCGTGATGCCGGTCATGTCCATGGCATCTGCTATCATTTCTTTTCTCTTTTTCCTGTCGAGCTTTTTGAGTTCTGCCACAAATTTGAGATACTCATATACCGTCATATCCACATAAAGCGGTGGTATCTCCGGCAGGTATCCGATACATTTTTTTGCCTCCTCAGGCTGTGCAAATATATCATAGCCGTTTATCTTTACTGTTCCACCATCAGCACCGATATATCCGGTAACAATATTCATGGTGGTTGACTTTCCGGCGCCGTTTGGTCCCAAAAGTCCGTATATCTTTCCCGGCTCAACAGTCAGCGAAAGATGATCTACGGCCATATGGTCGCCATATTTCTTTACGAGATTACTAATTTCTATCACAGTAATGCTCCTTCCTAAATTGTTATGACATCAGAGTATAAAAAAAGAGTGTTCAATTTGTGAATTCTGAACACTCTTTTGTACATTATTTATAATTTTAATACTATGATATTTTAGCTGTACTAATTGTCTGCGCGCACAATCATAGCTTCTCTTTCAGCACCTGTTCCGATGAACTTAACAGGTACTCCGATGTATTTCTCTATGAAGCTGATGTATTTCTGTGCATTCTCAGGAAGCTCCTCGAAAGTCTTACAGCTTGCAATTTCATCTCCCCAGCCGCCTTTTAGCTCCTCATATACAGGCTTTGCGTTGTTTAAAACCTTGAGATTTGTGGTAAAGTCCTCTGTTACCTCACCGTTTACATCGTAGCCGGTGCAGACTTTTATTGTATCAAACTTGCCGATTGTGTCGAGATGGTTTACAGAAAGTGCTGTAAGTCCGTTAAGACGCTTAGCATATTTTAAGGTGACAAGGTCTAACCATCCGCATCTTCTCGGACGGCCTGTTGTGGTGCCGTACTCATGTCCGAGCTCACGGATTTTGTCTCCTGTTGCGTCAAGAAGCTCTGTCACATATGGTCCCTCACCTACACGGCTTGAGTATGCCTTGATGACACCATATACATTTCCGATATCTGACGCAGAAAGACCTGTTCCTGTAAGGATGCCACCGATTGTAGGATTTGATGATGTAACATATGGATATGAACCAAAGTCGATGTCAAGGAGTGTAGCCTGTGCTCCCTCAACAACCACCTTTTTGTCATCCTCAAGTGCCTTGTGTAAGAGGGTGATTGTATCACATACATATGGCTCAAGCTGTGCTGCATAGTCACTGTACTCTGCAAACATCTTGTCGAAATCAAGCTCCTTTGTATAATCAGTCTCAGGATCATATACCTTAAGAAGTGCAAGCTTAAGCTCTGTCTGCTCCTTAAGGCGCTCCTTGAAATCAGGTGCGTATAAATCCTCCATTCTGATTCCGCTTCTCTCATACTTATCGCAGTATGAAGGTCCGATACCCTTTCCTGTAGTACCGATTTTCTTTGCCTGTCTCACCTTCTCAAGCGCCACATCAAGCTTGCTGTGATATGGGAAAATGACATGCGTTTTGTCACTGATTTTTAAGTATTTATCTACATCATATCCGTGCTCCTTCAGGTTGTTGATTTCCTCTAAAAGAACCTGCGGATTTAAAACTACTCCGTTTCCGATCACTCCGATTGTATGTCCTGATAAAAGACCTGACGGAATAAGGTGCATTGCATATTTAACACCGTTTGCTTTGATTGTGTGACCGGCATTGTCTCCGCCTGTGCATCTTACTGCTACATCAGCGTCTGCTGCAAGGTAATCAATTACCTTACCTTTTCCTTCATCACCATAGAAACATCCTATTACTACATCTACCTTTGACATTTTACATGCCTCCCTTGTATTTTCTGACACGACACATTGTGCCATGTTACTGCTTGATTTTAGTGGTATATTTATTATGCTTTGTAACTATTAATAATTATTTATAATTATTTATTACAATACTCTATCTTCTTAGAGCAGGCTATTGCAAGCGCTCCGGGTCCTATATGGCATGAGACCGAAAGTGAAAGCGGATTCATGACTATCTCGTTATTTGGAAATGCTGCCTGAACCTCTTCCTTAAATGCCTCCGCTGCTGCAATATCATGCGTGTATGCCATTTCAAGATTTATCTGGCTACCATCCGGATTATTGAAGCGCTTCTCAAAATCCGACTTCATGGCATCTATCATGATGCTCTTTGCCTGCTTTACGGTACGTGCCTTTGCAAATGCATCAAGCTTCTCACCCTGAATCTGAAGTACCGGTTTAAGCTTTAAAAGTGTGCCAAGAGCTGCCGCTGCAGGCGTGATTCTACCACCCTTTTTGAGGTAGTTAAGAGTATCTACCATGATATATATGGAAGACTCAAACTTTGCATCCTCTAATATCTGCTTTATCTCAGCTGCATTTTTTCCTGCTTCTGCCAGGTTCTTCGCATCTATAACCGACTGGCGCATTGTAACTGATATTCTCTGATTATTGACTACCTGCACTTTGCCGTCATAATCCTGCGAGAGCATATATGCTGTCTCACATGAGCTTGAAAGACCTGATGACATTGGAATGTATACAATCTCATCATTTTCCTTTAAAAACTCATCCCATTTATCTGTTACATCACCAACCAAAGGCATAGATGTCTTGATATCGCCGCCTGCCGTAAGCTTCTCATAGAACTGCTCCTGCGTCAGATCGATATTCTCATAATACATCTGCTCATCGATGTAAAAAGGCATTGGAATCACTTCAACTCCAAGCTTCTTTGCCTCGTCAGGTGTGATACCGCTGTTTGAATCGGTAACTACTATAACCTTACTCATTAATTCTCACTCCGATATAAATTTTCATTGTCGTATTTTTTCCAACACCGCTCATTATACCATAGGTGTAATTGTTTGAAAAGAAGTTTTTAGCGCCCTGATAATATTCCTGCATTTGACAGATGAATGCCTGTCACCTCATCAAGAGCTTCTGTTGCAATGGCTGGCACGTAAATGGTCTGTGCCTCGTCATTTATGTCAGCATGTACTCCGATAAGCTTGTCCTCATAACGGATTTCCTCAAACATTACAATGGTCTTTCCGGCTAAATTACTTCCATCAAAGATGAAATCAACATCCACTTTTCCGTCTGCTGTCTCAGGTGTTATCTCAGCTTCTGAAGTTACTGCTTTTCCGTCTGCATCCTTAATCACCTTTCCTGTTTCCTTGTCCATCGCTGTTCCTGTGACTTTATATGTCTTTCCAGGGATGAGATTTGTGTACTCGACAGTATCCGTGATTTTGATATCCTTCTCAGCATATGTGAGCTTCGTCTCTGTCTTTGTGTCTGTTGCTGCTGTCTTTACTGATGGAACATAGATAATCTGTGCTTCATCGGAAATATCAGCATGCACGCCAACGAGCTTATTGTTGTAGTAGATGTTTTCATACATTACTACAGTCTTTCCTGCAAGTGTGCTTCCGTCAAATACAAACGCAACATCGACTGTACCATTTGCTTTTTCTGCCTTAAACGATGCCTTTGCGGTTACATCTTTTCCTGCATCGTCCTTTAATGTCTCGCCTGTTGTCTTGTCTATTGCAGTTCCTGTGACTGTGTATTTCTCACCCGGTACCAGATTCCGGTACGCTACTGTATCAGTGATGTGTATGTCCTTCTCTGCAAGTGTGAGCTTTGTTGCTGTCTTATCATCAATGGCTGTTGTCTTTACAGATGGGATATAAATTGTCTGTCCCTTGTCATTGATATCCTCATGGGCTGCAATCTCTGCTTTTCCATAAAACATCTTTTCAAACACAACCACAGTTGTATCATCAAGACCATTTGTATTGAAATGGAAATCTACTGTTGTTTCTCCGTCAGCTGTATCCGGTGTGAAATCGGCTGATGATTTGACATCCTCCCACGGCTAAAGCCATGGGATTCCTTAGATTCCTGACAGGATCACCCTGCCATATAGACAGGGATATAGCTGCCGGTATTCAGGATTTACGTCCAATGATTTGATGCGAAGTGTATTACTTTCTTAGGGACGAGGGAGTGATGCCGGACCCCTTTTTATTTAAAAATCAGCCGTTATGCGGCTGTTTTTTTGCTGTTAAAAACCAAAACACTGTTTCATTGATATTTTTGACTCTTTCATATAGTTGATTGTTTCATTATGGACTGCTACAAAACTTTCAAATTCATATATGCATTTGTCCCTGTCGGGATGCTCAAAAGTGCTGTCTGTATTCTTTATAAGAAATGCCGAATACAGATCACGCTGTACACTGTCATTTCCTATAAGCTTAAATCTCTGTGAGAGGGCGACTTTTACATATTCATTTGTCACATGGTTGTACTGGCTGGCCTTAAATGTCTGGGTATTGACTTCCGCATAAGTGCCGCCGGAGCTTTCAGCCTTGCGTTTTAATTCATTTAAAAACCGTGACGGCGACCTGCGGTTTATGGACCTGCCGAAACGCTTTTTGCGCTTGAATTTATTGACAATCTTCACAGTGTCGTCTTTCTGAATGACGTCTGTCAGTTTGTCCTGACGTTCTGTTTTGGAAGATTGCTTTGCCAGTGCCGCGTAGTTTATCTTTTCAACTATAAATGAGTCAGCATTTTCAAGCAGCTTGTTGCATAAATTCCTGTGCGAATGCAGGATATAGGCACTTTTCTTTCTATAAAGTGTTTTGCGTTTCCTGCGGGCTGCCTTGTAGCCGTTTGAAAACACCCATGGTTTACAGTTCTTACGCTTTTTGACAGTTCCATCAGAATTGAAATTATCAGGGTTACTGATATGCCTTGATGCGTCCATATGCTGTTCAAGTTTATGTATCGGCCTTTCGTAAATATCTGCATCAGGTGCCAGTTCTTCAAGAATGCAGGCAGTGTCTGATACCGCAGCCATTGTTGAAACCCCAGGATCTATACCCATGATGCTGGCTTTTACTTTACGTTCCCGGCGGGGAGCATCCCCATCAAGCGTGACTACAAGATAATATCTCCAGCCGTTTGAGAACATCATTCTCTTTATGGTGCAGTAGGATATTTTATGGTCAAGCGCTTCAAGGATATAATCCTCGTCCGATGCTTTCTTTGGGAGATAGCATTTAAGCTCAAGCCCCAGCCACGAAACAGTCATTGTATCAGTATTAAGTCTTGCGCCGTTTAAATTTGACTTTCCGCCAATGGTATCAAAGTCCATGAATTTTTTAAAATGAATGTCCTTTCCCTTACTGAATAGGCATTTTTCAACACCGGCCCATACATTTGCGGCTTCCGCCTGTACCTGCTGTGACGAAATAAGTTTGCTATAGCGCTTTCCGCAGACTTTTATGTATGACTGGAGTGCCCATTTTGAAAGGCCGATTTCCTGACGGCGGGCCGACATCTGTTTTGATAGTTCAAGTTTGCGTGTACGGTCAGCTCTTGACAACTTCTTCTGTTTCAAAAGTTTGCAGTACTCACTGCGCCATAACGGATACTCATTTTCATGGTTAAGCTGCATGAGCAGTTTCTTCGCATGTTTTACACATACGTTATGAATATGCGACACCGCATGGAAACGCTTATTGATAACAGCTTTCTCATATTCAGTTGGTCTTAAGATTAACTGTACTATATGCATCTGACACCTCATTTTATATATAAAGAGTATGATAGATTTGATTTTTGAGAATGGCTTTCCATATAAGATAAGAGTCCGTGTTCTTTCATCCCACGGCTGAAGCGGTGGGCTTTCAGAACGCTATATTTTTGTAACGCTCTTGCCGTTTACTGTCACAGCCTTGCCTGTACGCTGATCCATGAGTGTTCCGGAAATGGTGTATGTCTTTCCCGGTACCAGATTCCGGTACGCTACTGTATCTGTGACAGATACTTCCTTCTTTGCCTCACTCACGTTAATTTTAGAGCTGTCATCAGTGGCTGTTGTCTGTGCTGCCGGAATGTGGATTGTCTGGCCCTCATCATTAATGTCCTTATGCTCTGCAACCTCCACATCCTCAAGTGTAAGTGTTTCATACACTACAAAGCTCTTTCCTGCAAGTCCGGTTGTGTCGAACTCAAACTTGAGCTTCTTTGTGCCTGATGCACGTCCTGCCGTGAAAGCCATCTCCTGCTGACATTTTTCGTGTCTCATAACCGGCATATTTAGCTGACTCATTTGATACTACAAGCTCAATTGAATCCTCCGCCGCTTTTACAGGTATGGTACCTGTCCCGGTTGATAATGTTGACACTGATAATATAACTGCCATGGCCAGTGCCAACACTCTTTTAAATTTTTTCATGCGATTTGTCTCCTTAATTTATTTGCAGTGAACTACTCGGTAATTGAATTACCGAGCATCTGGGCACAGGCTTAAAAGTCTATGGATCCAGGGTGCGTCCATAACACCAATACTGTTTTTTACGCAGCTACTTTTGTTACTTCAGGTGATGAAATAGATATCGGATCAAGTCTGGTATCTATTTTTTGTGCCTGAAAGTATAAGCGCAGTATGTTAAATGCGCCGACACTGTCAGCATTCCAATTGTAGCTACCATCAATATAAAGACCTCTTTCAACTCTATTCTTTTTGTTAGCATTCTGCTTACAGACAGTGTTCATAAGCGGACTTGTCTGGCTTGAATATGCCTCTTTCTGCATAATAAAGTTGATTCCGTATAATGCAAGCTTATATTTAAGCATTATGTAGATTTTTTTATAAGGCAGAGAATGAAATTTTTGATTTGTTACATGACCATAGTCTTTATTTTCACGAATATTTGTTATATCGCCTATTATTACAGTATTTACGTTGTTATCACGACAGTAGTTGGCAATATATCTCGTGATTTTGTGAAGATAATCATTTATGGCATTATTTTTCTTAACATATAGTTTGTTAATATGCTTTGAGGACTTAGGGTATTTAACACCTTTACTACTCTGTATACGACTCCACTGTGATTGTACGCGGGCAATTTCTTTATTGTAGTAATGACACAACGAAAGATATTTACGTCCAATGATAAAAGTTTCTCCTGAAACTGAATTGTAGCATGTCATTAAGTTATGTACACCAAGATCTATTGATAAATATCTGCCATTATCAGGCAGTACGATAGTATCTTCGATCTCATATATTACGATAATGTCACAATTTCCATTCACAGGTGGATAGATTTTTATCTGTTTTATATCATCAGTGCTCTTAAAAATCTGATTTTTAAGATAAATATAGTTTTCACTGATGTTGTAAGTGTCAAACATGTAATCCTTCATCTGCTTTGAAACTGATAAACGTACAGTATCAGATCCTGCTGTATGCACAATACCCTTCTGCATATATGTAACAGGCATTTTAGAATGTTTAAATTTGGGAGGATGTGGATTTTCTACTCCATGTGTTTTCGTCAGTCTGTAGAATGATTTCCAAGACTTATCAAGCAATTTGCACACTTCCTGAGCCGTCTGTGATGGCAGATTTTTATACCATAAGTCGTCTTTGTGAGATTTCTTTTGATAATACCAGTCTGGGTATGTGTCAAGTTCTAATTCTTTATAATGAATTCTTTCATAATTACATACATTCCAAAGCTTATAGGCTGCATAACACATATGGCCAATTATATTGCTGTAATTTATATTCAGTTTTACTGATGTCTTATGTGATAGCAGCATAATTTTTCTCCTCCTAATATATAAGTGTAGGGTTTAGATACCCCAACAGCCAGTTGGGTT
>ERZ1026901.1337-NODE-1337-length-14533-cov-7.264263_pt1 | contig 14533 bp, 13 predicted proteins | sample MGYA00380179_ERZ1026901 | MGnify/ENA primary metagenome ERZ1026901 (study PRJEB33269, sample SAMEA4719815) | human gut metagenome | biome: human-associated habitat; feature: organic feature; material: feces | place: Cameroon | collected 2013-10 ... | reverse complement strand
GTATGGCGGCGTACGCGTACCATGCGCTGATGCTGGGGGCATCTGATGAGACGGTGAACCAGTTTTTCCTGACAGGACTTCGTGAGATCGCAAAAGACGGGACGATCGAGAGCCTGCTTCCGACCGTTATGAAGGTCGGAGAGGTCAATCTCACCTGTATGGCCATGCTCGATGCGGCAAATACGGGAACCTACGGGACACCGGCGCCGGTCCGTGTGCCTCTCAAGGTGGAAAAAGGTCCGTTTATCGTTGTGACGGGGCATGATCTCAAAGATCTGGAACTTCTCTTAAAGCAGACTGAGGGAAAGGGCGTCAATATTTACACCCACGGGGAGATGCTGCCGGCTCATGCGTATCCGGAATTAAAGAAATATCCTCAGCTGAAGGGGAATTTCGGAACAGCATGGCAGAACCAGCAGAAGGAATTTGCGGACATTCCGGCGCCGATCCTCTTTACGACAAACTGCCTGATGCCGCCGAAAAAATCGTATGCGGACCGCGTGTATACAACGGAAGTCGTGGCCTATCCGGGAATGGTGCATATTGATGACGAGAAAGACTTTACACCGGTGATCGAGAAAGCGCTGGAGCTTGGCGGATATCCGGAAGACCGGCAGTTTACAGGAATCAACGGCGGGACGGAAGTGATGACTGGCTTTGGACACGGAACAATCCTGTCTGTGGCTGATCAGGTCATCGACGCGGTAAAGACAGGCGCGATCCGCCATTTCTTCCTTGTTGCAGGCTGTGACGGCGCGAAGCCGGGAAGAAATTATTATACGGAATTCGTAAAACAGACGCCGGAAGACAGCATTGTCCTGACCCTGGCATGCGGAAAGTATCGGTTTAACGATCTGGATCTCGGCACGATCGGCGGGCTTCCGCGGATCATGGATATGGGACAGTGCAACGATGCCTATGGAGCGATCAAAGTCGCTGTGGCGCTCGCTGAGGCCTTTGGGTGCGAAGTGAACGAGCTTCCGCTCTCCTTTGTACTCTCCTGGTATGAGCAGAAGGCCGTGTGCATTCTCCTGACACTTTTACACCTGGGGATCAAAAATATCCGGCTTGGTCCGTCGCTTCCGGCATTCCTCTCTCCGAATATCTTAAATTTCCTGGTGGAAAATTACGGGATCGGACCGGTGACGACGCCGGAGGAAGATCTGAAGGCGCTGCTGGGATAAAGTTACGGTTTGAGGATAGAAACTTTCTGAACATGTGCGTAACGGTTTCGGAGATGTGCCAGATTGGAAAGGGAAAAGCCAGAGAAATAGCTTTCCCTGAATAAATACAAAAGGGCTGCCGGATCAGCAAAAAATTTTACTGATCCGACAGCCCCATTTTTAGTTTTACATATGCTGTAAAAGCTCTAACTGCTCTCCATTCGGTCCGAAGAAGAACGCGTTGCGGATCCCGCCGAAGATCGGGAGGTCAGCGGCTTTGTCAACGCCGTTCCGGAAGCTTGTGATCCCGGCTGCTTTCAGATCTGCGATGGCAGCGGCGATATCATCGACTTCGATCGCGATATGCGGGAAGAGTCCGCCTTCTGCGGTCACAACGGTGCCGTCGTGCGGCTCGATGATTTCAAGGTCGAAGCCAGGCATGCTGACGATCTTGATGTGGTTGGTTCCGAGTGGTTTTACCACATCGGCCTGTCCGGTTACTTTGCCGCCGAGACATTCGTAGAATTTTACGGAAGTCTCGAGATCCTTTGTGAAAAGTGCAATATGCGCAAGTCCTGTGATATGTTTCATGATCAACGTCCTTTCTGTATTTTCAGAATTATTTGGTATCGGAGAGACAAAAGGCTGGCTTCCGACATCATGAAGATAGCTATGCTTATTATAAAATCATTTGAAGGAGAGTGCAACCGGTTCCTTGTCACGGAAAGAAAGTGCGTGTACGGGAACACATAATTTGTCAGTGACGGACAGAAAAATCTGTGCTATACTCTTTTATTATGAAAAATTTTATTGTATTTGACCTGGAATGGAACCAGAACCCGGGCGGAAAAGAATTGTCCGTGGAACGGCTTCCTTTTGAGATCTTTGAAATCGGAGCAGTAAAACTGAATGAAGAGCGGGAAAAGACCGGAGAGTTTCACCGGATCATCCGTCCGTGCGTGTACCGGCAGATGCATCGGATCATCTCGGAAGTGACCCATGTGTCGATCGAAGAACTGGAGCGGGACGGAGAACCGTTTGTGGATGTAATGGAGGACTTCCTTGAATGGTGCGGGGAAGATCCCGTGTTCTGCACCTGGGGGAGTATGGACCTTACGGAACTTCAGAGGAACATGGTTTATCACGGGATGACGATTCCGTTTCCGAAACCACTCCTTTTTTATGATATCCAGAAGCTGTACAGCCTGTGCTGTCAGGATGGAAAGGCGCGAATTTCCCTGGACGAGGCGGTGGAATCATTTGAGATCGATGTGGACGCGCCGTTTCACCGGGCACTCGGGGACGCGGAGTATACCGGCCGTGTGATGCAGACGATGGACTTTGATTCCGTGAAAGATTTCGTATCGGTGGATTACTATATGCCGCCGGAGAATGTGCAGGAGGAATTTACCCTGCGTTTCCCGGGATATACGAAATTCGTGTCCCAGATGTTTGAGACGAAGGAAGAGGCGATGGAGGAAAAGCAGGTGACGGACGTCGTCTGCACGGAGTGCCGCCGGATGCTCAGAAAGAAGATCCGCTGGTTTTCGTCCGGGCAGCGCTATTACCTCTGCCTTGCAGCATGTCCGGAACACGGACTGATGAAAGGCAAGATCCGGATGAAAAAATCGGAGGATGGCCGGATCTTTGCGGTGAAAACGGTAAAGCCGGTAGATGAGGAAGGCGCGGAAGCTGTTTACCAGAAAAAAGAGGAAGCCAGGATCCGACGCGCGGAGAAGAGCAGGCAGAAGAAGCTGCATGGGGCGGAATAGATGACTGGTTTGACAAGTGTCAGCAGGAATTTTCTTACCGCAGCAGGAGTCAGGAGTGATTGAAAGAAATGAACTCCTGCGGAAACTGCAAAGGCGATAAAGCAGAAATATCAGAAAAGTAAAAGGTCTGAAACATGGAACCAACAGGAAATCGGGAACCATATTTCAGACCTTTTTATGTGCTCTTTTAAGTCAGGCTCTGCCTGGAAGGAACCGGCAGTCTGCATGATCTGTAAACCGGAAATCAATGTCGTTTAAAATGAGCTTTCACCCGTTCCCAGAATCCCGGCTTTTTGATCCCGGCTTTGGACCGGAGATGGTTTTCCATGATCATATCAAACTCCGTGGACGAATAACCCCATTCCTTTAAGCGCTTTTCACGTCTCTGGTGGCGGAGGATCCGCTCGTTCTGCACTTTGTTCTCCTGATAGATCATGATGCCGAAGATTGACCCGCCGATCACGCCAATGACCGCAAGAACGATCAGGACTTTTTTTGCAATCCGGAAAGCAGGAGAGGAAGTCCAGGATGATGAAGAATCGGAGCTTTTCTTTGAGCCTTCGGAGACGGAGGTCCCGGAATCCGCATTGACAGCGGCTCGATCCGATCCGTTCGCGGTTTCCTTAGTCATATCAGAACTGTCCTGGACGGATTCCGCAGAGGATTCCGGGCTCTTTTCAGAAGAATTTCCGGAATCAGCCGTTTCGGAAGTTGTTTTTGCAGCTCCCGGAACATATCCCTGAGTCACAGAGGCTTCCAGATACGCTTGTCCGACCAGCCGGTCATCGTACTGATAATCGATCCGTGCGATCGCTCCGACCGGCGCGTCATCAGTCAGGTCATAATCCAGTGTGGAAGTCACATCGGAAAAGCTTCCATCGGCCGGAAGAGTCACGGCGCTGTTTTTGTTGACGGTCAGTCTTGTGGCACTTCCGGAGAAGATCCCGGAGATCGTCAGATCGTCGGCCACCTTGCTGTAGGTGCTGTCCTGGTCAGCGACCGGTACAGATTTAAAGTTCTTAAACCCGTAGTCGAATAGAACTTTCGTGTCGGAATAATGGGTCAGGTGACCGTTTAAGACGACAGCGACGAGCTTCATGCCGTCCCGCTCCGCACATGTTACGAGCGTGTTTCCGGCCAGAGAAGTATAACCGGTCTTTCCGCCGATGACCCCGTCATAATACAGGAAATCGTTGCGGCGCAGCATTCTGTGGTGGGCGTAGTAGCGCCAGCCGTCCGGATACTGCTTTAATTTTCCGGCAGGTACATCATAATATGTGGTGGAATCGATCTCCACGAACGTCGGATTGTTAAACGCCGCTTTTGCGATGAGAGCCATATCGTAGGCGGATACATAGTGGTTCGGATCGTTGAGTCCGCTCGGATTCGCAAAATGGGAGTCAGTGCAGCCAAGCTCTGCCACGCGCTCGTTCATCATCTCCGCGAAGGCGTCCATACTGCCGGCACAGTGTTCCGCCAGGGCATTTGCAACCTCGTTTGCAGACTGTAAAAGCAGTGCATAGAGGCAGTCGCGGACGCTCAAGGTGTCGCCGGCTCTCGCTCCGAGGATCGAGGAGTTCGGCTCCAGAGTGTTGACAGCCGTGTTGGAGAAGGTCACAGTCTCATCAAGACTGCAGTTTTCGATCACGATCAGGGCCGTCAGGATCTTCGTGATACTGGCCGGATAATACGGTTCATGGCTGTTCTTTTCATAGAGAACGGCGCCGGAATTGATGTCCATCAGGATCCCGCCGTCGGCAGAGATCGAGATGTCCGACGGCCATTCCGCGGCTGCGTATGCAGTCTGACCGGGAAGAATGCCAAGGATCAGGGTCAGACAGAGAAAAAGACTTAAAAATCGTTTCATGAATAAAATTCCTTTTTATTGAATTCAAGTCGAATGTACATGAGTTTTGGAGCATAATCCCGGTCAGGGTAAGCTGCCGGATTTTTCCCGGAATCACTGCGCTCTGTACCATGATGGTTCGGCGTGGTTTTTCCTCATTATAGCGGAATTCACAATTCAAGTAAAGAAAATCTTGTGGAATGCGGGGAAACGAAAAGTAAAAAGTTATGGATCGCGGGCAGGGAGTGTCCATGCACTGTAACAATAAAAAAGTGCAGCTGCATTACAGACACAGCCACACTTTTTATTAGACAATATGAAAAATCAGTCCGTTGATTTCCACGCTCTTTTCCACAAAACCAGATTCCCGACAAAAAACACCACAACGATCACCGCAAACACCAGCGCGATCCGCGCAGCGGTGTCGAAGAAGAATCCCTCCGGGACGATGTTGATGAGCATGTCGGTCCGCGGATCGAGGATCCATAAGTCGTTAGTGAAGAAGATCTTGTGGAAAACGATAAAATATTTTGAGAAGTCTGTGGATATCACGCCAATCAGCGCGAGAGCCACGGCAAAAACAGCACCGGTGCCGATGCAGAGCGATTTCGGGATCAGCCGTTTGAGCGCTCTGGTCCGCTCTGCGTTTTTGCGTCCCCAGAGATAAGCCAGGGCTGCGAAAACCGCGGTGACCGCGATCCCGATTCTGCGGAGCCACAGACCGCCGATAAAGAGTCCCTGTACATCCTCCATGTGGGCGATCTCCCGGTCATTAAAGAATTCCCGGTATTCCCCGCCCATGGTCGTGTATACATGAAGGTCCTCCCGCTTTCCGCGAAGGAAAGCCATCATCTGGTCGGTGACGTCTAAAAGATCATCCATTGTCATTTCCGGAAGATCGTTTAAAACCTGGTACTTGGTGTATTCCTTTTCATAGTAGCCGGGGGTCCAGTACGCGACCGCCTCGACGGATGTGATGAGGAATGCGATGATCAGCCAGAACGCGGTGAAGATCCCGGCGGCGTAGGTAATGGTCTTTGCTGTTATTGTCATTTCGTGGTACTCCGTTTGATCACTTTTAGTCTTGTAAATTCCTCGCGGTCCTTTTCCTCCAGGGCGTTGGAAATATCTTTTACGAGTGCCTGGTAGGACGGGATCGTAATATTCTTCAATGCATTTGCCCGCTTCTGGGTCTTCTTGATGCTCTCGGCAAGACGGTAGGCGGAAGTCTCCACGGTTGCGAGGTTGGCGGTCAGTTCCTTCACGCGCTCGAAGGCGATCCGCGCCTCATCTAAGGAATCACTGGTGCTGTAAAAGGCGTAGGGCGGCTTTTCATCCTGGGCAGGTGTATACTCGACAAGCGGGATCTCCGTTCCCATGATGCTGCGCGCCTTGATCCGGATATCATCGGTGACTGGGATCGATCCGGCGATCTCTTCCACATAATGGATCCCCATCTCGATATTGGCCTTCTGGAGCGCCTTGTAGGCGGCTGTGAAGGTGGAATCGATCTCGGACTGGATCGTCTTTGCCTGGTCGATCAGGCCCATCAGTTCCCGCAGCAGGATATTCCTTTTTTTGTCCATCAGCCCATATCCCTGCGTCGCAAGGGCGAGGGAATTTTTCGCAAGGATCAGATTTCCCTTGGTAGGAAATGTGTTCGGATTCATGAGATCCCCTCCTTATGAAGCGTCGGAAGCGGCGTCTGCAGGTTTATAATACTTGTCTAAGATCTTCGTGTCAATACGGTCGAGCTCTTCTCTCGGAAGAAGTCCCAAAAGTTCCCATCCGATATTTAACGTATCGATGATGGTACGGTTGTCATGGATATCCTGTCCGATGAACCGTTTCTCAAATTCCCGTCCGAATTCCAGGTATTTTTTATCGATCGGGGAGAGCTCATCTTCACCGATGACGGAGGCAAGCGCTCTCGCGTCACCGACTTTCGCGTAACAGGAGAAGAGCTGGTTTGCCACATCCTGATGGTCCTCACGGGTGAAACCTTCACCGATGCCATCCTTCATCAGACGGGACAGGGACGGCAGGACGCTGATCGGCGGGTAGATGGACTGACCGTTTAAATTGCGGTCCAGAACGATCTGGCCTTCGGTGATGTATCCGGTAAGGTCCGGGATCGGGTGGGTGATATCATCGTTCGGCATGGTGAGGATCGGGATCTGTGTGACGGATCCGTTGACGCCGGCAACGATACCGGCGCGCTCGTAGAGGGAAGCCAGGTCGCTGTAGAGATAACCCGGATAACCTTTACGGGACGGGATCTCGCCCTTGGAGGAAGAAACCTCACGGAGCGCCTCGGCATAGGAAGTCATATCAGTCAGGATGACCAGGATATGCATGCCCTTTTCAAAAGCCAGGTACTCGGCAACGGTAAGGGCAACCTTCGGGGTGATCAGACGCTCGACGACCGGGTCGTTCGCCAGGTTGATGAACATGGCGACATGGTCGAGAACGCCGCTCTCGCGGAAGGTGCGCTCGAAATACTCTGCGACATCGTATTTTACGCCCATGGCTGCGAAAACAACGGCGAATTTCTCATCGGAATTGTCACCGAGGGAAGACTGCATGACGATCTGCGCGGCCAGCTGGTCGTGTGGAAGTCCGTTTCCGGAGAAGATCGGAAGCTTCTGACCGCGGATCAGGGTCATCAGTCCATCGATGGCGGAAATTCCGGTGCGGATGTAGTTTCGCGGATATTCACGGGCAACCGGGTTTAACGGTTTTCCGTTGACGTCCAGTTTTTTATCGGCCAGGATCGGACCGAGTCCGTCGATCGGATTTCCGAGACCGTCAAATGTGCGGCCCAGCATGTCGGCGGAGACGCCGATCTCCATCGGATGTCCGGTAAGGCGGGTATGTGTATTTTTCAGTGCCATGTTTCCGGTACTCTCAAAGACCTGGATCACGGCTTTATCCTCGTACGCTTCGATAATGCGCCCGAGCTTCTTTTCTTTACCATCGACGGTCATTTCAACGATCTCATCGTAAGCAGCCCCGGAAACGCCTTCCAGGACGGCAAGAGGACCGTTTAAGGAGCTAAGTCCAAGATATTCGACTGCCATTTGAAATTCGCCTCCTTATGCGTTGCGCTCGATGACGGAATTGTAGAAATCATCGATCTGTTTTTTATAGTCATCAAACATGTCGAGACGGTCGTTCGGAACATCATATTTGATGGCGATGATCTTCTCAAAGATCTTTTCTTCTTTGAGGACGGATACCGGCATGCCCATCGCGACGAGGGCGCGGGATTTTTTATAAAGATAAAGGATGATCTCCATCATCTTAAACTGCTTTTTGAGCGGAACGCAGGTATCTTCCTTGTGAAATGCGTTCTGCTGAAGGAATCCGAGGCGGATGACCTTTGCGATCTCAAGGACAAGCTTCTGGTCATCCGGGAGAACGTCGGATCCGATCAGTTTTACGATCTCCATCAGGCTGCTTTCCTGGTTTAAGATCGTGACGAGCTGGTTTCTGTAGTTGACAAAGTTTTTATCGACATGCTCGGAGTACCAGGAAGAAAGATCCGTCAGGTACTCGGAGTAACTGGTCAGCCACTGGATCGCCGGGAAATGTCTCGCGTAGGCGAGGTTCTTATCAAGTCCCCAGAAGCAGCGGACGAAACGTTTGGTGTTCTGTGTGACCGGCTCGGAGAAATCGCCGCCCTGCGGGGATACGGCGCCGATGATGGATACGGAACCTTCTGTTCCGTTTAAGTTCTGGACCATGCCGGCGCGCTCGTAGAACTGGGAGAGGCGGGATGCTAAGTAAGCAGGGAAGCCTTCCTCGGCAGGCATCTCTTCAAGACGTCCGGAGAGCTCACGCAGGGCCTCTGCCCAACGGGAGGTGGAGTCTGCCATGATCGCGACGTTGTAACCCATATCGCGGTAATACTCGGCAAGTGTCAGACCGGAATAAAGACTTGCCTCACGGGCGGCAACCGGCATGTTGGAGGTGTTGGCGATCAGCGTCGTCCGCTCCATCAACGGATTTCCGCTCTTCGGGTCGATCAGCTCGCTGAATTCCTCCAGAACCTGTGTCATCTCGTTGCCTCGCTCGCCGCAGCCGATGTAGATGATGATGTCGGCATCGGACCACTTGGCGATCTGGTGCTGGGTCATGGTCTTTCCGGTACCGAATCCGCCCGGGATCGCCGCCGTGCCGCCCTTTGCGAGCGGGAACAGGGTGTCAAGGATACGCTGTCCTGTGATCAGCGGTTTGGATGCCGGATAGCGCTTTACGGTCGGACGCGGGATGCGGATCGGCCATTTCTGTGTCATAGTGATCGCTTTTTCCGTCCCGTCCTTTGTCATGATCGTGAGCAGTGTATCATTGATCGTATATTCACCGTCGGAGACAACGGAGAGGACATCGCCCTCCAGATCCGGCGGGATCATGACTTTATGGGTGATGGCTCTCGTCTCAGGGACCTCCGCGATGATGGTGCCGCCGTAGACATGATCACCGCGCTTTACAGTCATGTGGGTCTGCCATTTCTTTTCTGTATCAAGAGACGGAACATGGACGCCGCGGTCAATATAATAGCCGCTCGATTTTTTGATAGCGGCTAACGGACGTTCAATTCCATCGAAAATATTCGTGATGATGCCGGGAGCAAGTGTGACGGAGACGGGAGCTCCTGTTCCCGTGACCGGCTCTCCGGGCTTCAGACCTGTGGTCTCCTCGTAGACCTCGATCGTTGTGCGTTCGGAGGTCAGTCCGATGACCTCACCGACGAGGTTCGCCTCGCCGACGTAGACCATCTCATTCATTTGAAAACCGAAATCTCCGGCGAGATAGACGATCGGGCCGTTGATCCCGTAAATTGTGCCTTTTGCAGCCATGGTGATTTCCTCCTAAACTAAACCTGTAATGCGAATTGAAAGCTTTCCTCGGCTTCCTTAAGCTTCGTCTCAAAGGAGTTATCGATCAGGATATTTTTCGAGGCGATAACGGCCCGCGTGCCGCCGAGAAACGGATACTGGCTGACACGGATGTCGCAGTCGGTCTTCAGGGAAAGAAGATTCAGTTTCTCTTTATCGGACGGGTCGATGTAGATATGGATCTCACTGTCTCCGGCGAATGCTTTTTCTTTTTTGATCTGCGCCTCCAAAAAGGCGTCATATTTCGGGGTTTCCATGAAACGTGCGAGTCTGTCGCGCAGTTCTGAGAAGATCTTTCCCCGGAGTTCTTCATCTTTTTTACTGTAGGAACGGCGGATCTCGATCTGTCCTAAGGACAGGTTCTTGTTTGTTTCCCTGGCGATCCGCTCTTTCTCGGCAGCGATCTGCATAGCTGCCTGCTTTTTCGCGTTTTCTTTATGTTCACTCAGGATCTTTTCCTCGTAAGCGGTATAATCAGAGACTGCCTGCTCGTATTTCTTTAATGCGTCGCCCGTGCAGATGTCTTCAAAATGTTTTAACTTCTCTTCTGTTGTCAAAGCAGTCACCTCCTTGAATCTTATAGCTTTAATCCGATCGCGTCATTTACATACGCGGTGATGAAATCCGGCCGTCTTCCGGTTCCGTGACGGTCCGGGATCTCGATGAGCAGCGGCTTTTTATGTTCCGTGCGGACGGTCTTTACGAGGTCGGGGAACTTTCGTCCCAGCGACTCCGTCAGCAGGATGATGCCGATGTTCTTGTCTTTCAATGATTCGTTGAGCGCTTTTTCAAGTGTCTCTTTTTCTTTTACGATGACACCGTCCACGCCGGCCAGCCGCATGCCGGTCAGCGTGTCAGTGTTATCGCTGATCAGATACATTCTCATAGCGATCCTCCATTTCCGGATCTGCGGATCAAAGTTTACCGATGATCATGAAGGAGATGATAAGTCCGTACAGGCACACACCTTCGGCAAGACCTACGAAGATCAGGGATTTACCAAGAATGGAAGAATCCTCACTGATCGCTCCGAGTGCTGCGGATGCTGCTGCGGAAACGGCAACGCCGCCGCCGATGCAGGAGAGACCGGTGGAAAGAGCGGCTGCGATGTAGCCCATGCCGGTCGAGATGCCGCCGGCTGCTGCAGTTGACTCTGCTGCGAATGCAGTGCCGTTGAAGAGTACGCATACTGCAAAGAGCATGGTTCCGAAGAACATCACGGTGTTGGCTGCAAGAGCGGTCTTATAACGGCCTCTTGTTTTTTCTCCTGCGGCGAAAGCGCCGAACGGGACTGCGATGCTGAAGATGAGTGCAACGGTTAAAAGAACTTTTACTGCGATTGTCATGACTGATGACCTCCTAAATTCTGTAGTTTAACTGAAAGTATTATATCTGTTTCTGATAAAACGGCTTGAATTCACGGCCGGTTCCTTTGTAGAAACGGCTGAACAGCTCGTAGTACTCAAGACGAAGAACCTGGATCCCGACGATCAGACCTTCCATGCCGCAGACGAACAGGTTTCCGAGAACAATGACCGGTATGGAAGGTGTTCCGGATTCTGCACCTGCAAGCATCAGGACGACCTGCATCATGGCCGCGTGGCTCACTGCGAAGGCACCGACACGGACGAAGGAGAGCGTGTTGGAGAAGTAGCTTAAAAGCACTTCAAACAGCTCGAAAAAGCCCTGTGTGACGAACATGCCGAAGCCGCTGGAGATCTTTTCGGACTTTTTCTCCAGGATCGCGGTGAGCGGTTCCTTAAAGAACATCACGATGAGCGGCAGGACGAACATTACGATGAGGATCGCAGCTGCCGGCAGCGTGTGTCCGCTCATGAACAAAACGATGGTTGCCGCAAGACTCAGATAGAAGATGAAGCCTGCGAGACCGTTTGTGTCAAACCAGGTCTTTTCGATGTCGTGGTTCTTAAAGGATGTTGCCATGTTGAGGATCATCGTGAAAAGGATGACCGCCATGCCGAGGGCGATGGCAACGACAAACACGGTATTTAAACGGCCCACAAACGGGAGATCCGTCATGGCTTCCGTCGGGCGCAGCCACAGAGCGGGGATCACGTCCTCGAATCCGAATACGCTTCCAAACAGGAATCCGAAGATCGTTGAGAAGAAGCCGCAGCAGGAAATGATGGCCGCAAGGTTGATCTTCTTAAATTTGTAGAGCAGGAAACCACCGATCAGGAGCAGAAGTCCCTGTCCGGCATCTCCGAACATGAAACCGAAGAAGACGGAGTAGGTGACTGCGATCAGGAGCGTCGGATCAAACTCGTTGTACGCCGGAAGTCCGTACATCTTTACGAACATCTCGAACGGGCGGAGCAGCGGAATGTTTTTTAACTTTGTCGGCGGGATGCTGGTCACATGTTCTTTGCTGTCCTCCAGGACGAAGAATGTGTCGGCATCTTTTGAGAGATCCTTATGAAGCTTTTCTGCGTCCTCTTTTGTCATCCAGCCGCATAGAATGTAGAATGGATGATCTTTGTCGTGGGTGCACGCCGCATATTTTCTCACATTGAAGTTGGTCTCATATGATTCCAGAACACTGCAGGCATCCTGGAGACCGGATCTTCTTGTGAGCAGATATTCGGAATCTTTTGCATCGAGCGCCTGCTCCTTTGCTTTCAGTTCCGCAAGCTCATTTTCCAGCCGTTCGACTTCCGTCTTCGGCGTTCCGGCATATTCATCCGGCAGGTAGATCCGCTCAAACTGCATGGAGGAAAATACTGTGTCGATCCGGTCGGAAGTGATATCCGGCGTGAAGTAGAGCAGGGAAATATATTTGTCGGATTCATGGCATTTGAACAGGATCGTCTCATCCGAACGGTCGGCGAAAGCCTGAAGCTGCGGGAAACTTTCCTTTCTGACACGTCCGAACCGGTATTTGATGTGTTTGAGCTTCAGGACGGCCGGAATGTCGAAGTCGAGTTCCACATACAGGCGAACCTGTTCCAGCAGGGAAGAGACTTCTTTTTCTTTTGATTTCAGAGCTTCCCGCTCCTCGGTTGAGGCGGCGAGCTCTGTATCCATGTCATTGACGAGCGCGATGGCATTCTCGACAGGCATCGTACCTGCATTTGGAGCCATCTGTTTGGCTCCGGCACAGGAAGCGAGAAGTTTCTGCGCTTTCTGTAGCGGTTCCCGGTATGGATTGGTGCCGGGATATGGTTCCAGCTTTGATGCAGATTTTAATTCGGTCAGCGCGTTTTCCAGCTGGATCTCATATCGTGAGAGATACTGGTTGACGATCCGGTCGAGATCGTTTTTCGGCCCGGAGATGCTGACGAATTTCATTTTTTCAATCACAAAGCATACCCCCCTTTTTAGCTTTCTGCCAGGCAGGAGAGGATTTCCGGAGTGCCCAGGCTGTAACGGATCCCCTCGACGGCGGTAATGATTTTTCTGATCTCCTCTTCCTTAAAATAGAAGTAGGTGTTTAAAGCAGCAGCGGAGTACGGATCTTTCCGTCCGGATCTGCTGTACATGGCATCGAGGAGCGCCCGGAATAACGAGCGGAATTCCGGATTCTCCTGCTGGTCGCCGGATGTATGGAAGATCCGGTTTCCGTAGCGGGTCCCCTTCAGGATCCGGTCAAATTCCTCGATGGACGATGCCTCGGCGAGCTCTCTCGCCTGGGATCTTTTCAGGCGGTGCCAGATGGGGATCAGAAGCTCCATGATGGCATCGGCGGATAATTTGTAGTGGCGTTTCGCTCTCGCGAGCCATTCGATATTTAAAAGATCGATCTTTTCACCGACACAGTCGGCGATGGCCTTCTGGTCATCCTTCGAGAGCTGATCTTTTAAGCTCTTCTCAAATCGGATGAAATACAGAGTATCCAGCGCGGATTCAAGCTCAAACAGGGAAGTGATGCCCTGGTCTTTCAGATCCTTTAACGGTCCGTAGTAAGGAGTGTTCTGAATACTGTCCAGAAATTCGTCGAGATTTTCCGAATCCGTCAGTGCGGTAAAATCCAGGTGCGAGTGTTTTCGAAAGAACGGCTCGAAGCTCTTGAAATTCAGCTCGGAGCGTTTTCCGGAGACCGCATCCCGCAGACACCGCTTCATGACATCGATCTCAAAATGGAGAAAGTAGAGATCCAGAAATTTACGCTGGGTCCCATTTGCGAACCGGTAAAGTCTTGAAAAGTCGTTGTGAAGAGAGTGCCATAAAAGCTCTTCGATCTGACTTCTGTGAAGCTCTCCGTTCTCGATGCCGGAAAAGACATCCGCATAGGCGGGATCGTTTTTCAGGTAATCAACGGCAGCCGGTACATTCTCCATTCCAGCGAGGACCGCGAACTCATCATCCGTAAGAAAATGTCCGCGCATCGCTGCAAGCTTTGCGGCGATCGCGCTGTAAGTGATGAGACTTCCCATAGATCACACCTCGGTCATCGAACGGAAGAGGGAGTCCACATACCGGGAATGCTTTTCTTCATAATGCTGTTCCAGGCTGGCCATCTGCTCACCGGCGGCAGTTTTCTGCTTTTCAAGCTCAGCGGCAGCTTCTGCCTCCATTTTCCGGCGCATGGACTGGATCTCCAGTTCAGTTTCATGATTCAGCTCTTCGTCAAACTGTTTCGTCTTCACCTCATACTCCGCTGCCAGGTTCTTTTTCCTGTCGGCGGCGCCGTCCAGGATCGCGGCGGTTTTTTCTTCAATCTGGGAGAGCTGACTGATAATGTTGTTCATGTGATATGCTCCTTTCAGAGAAGGATTTTTCCTCATTCGGGGATGGGACAGGACCCAGAAAACTGATGCAGATACAGAAGATGTTAAGAAGCTGTTCCTGAGCCGCTGACCCGTTTGATACCGGACTGTTTTATACTTTGTG
>ERZ1026901.1335-NODE-1335-length-14547-cov-22.464187_pt1 | contig 14547 bp, 10 predicted proteins | sample MGYA00380179_ERZ1026901 | MGnify/ENA primary metagenome ERZ1026901 (study PRJEB33269, sample SAMEA4719815) | human gut metagenome | biome: human-associated habitat; feature: organic feature; material: feces | place: Cameroon | collected 2013-10 ... | reverse complement strand
GGCTTAAGCTGCTGCCCCTAAAATGCGTGCTCTGCGACGTAGGTAGAGCCAGTTGGTGAAGTAATAAAAAATGATGGCTGTAACAAAACCGCCAAACACGTCGATTAAATAATGGGCTTGTATGTAAACCGTGGCACAACACAAAAAGAAGTAGAACGGAAGGGCTACGGCAAATAACCAACGACGATTGTTCCACAACAGGAACATCAACACGGTGCTCATGCCTACATGACTCGAAGGAAAGGCTGCGGTGGGACGCTCTCCGCTTTGCTGCGTGCGCTCAACTAATTCGCGGAAAAAGCCGTCGGGACCTGGCGATATGGCTAACTCGGTGTGATAACGAAAATAATCGCCTAACTGCGGAAAGTGCCCGCTCTGTATGACTTCAAAGCCTACGGCATGGAAATAGTACTGCGGACCTGCTACGGGCAAAAACAGGTAGATGAGGTAGTACATAAAAAAGCTGGCCATCACCACAAAGGCGGTGCGGCTGAACTGCTTGCGGTTGGTAAAAATGGGCGCCAACACGGTTACTACGATGAGCGGATAATAGGCAAAATAGCCCATGTGGAAGAGTTCGCTCCACACCTTTTGGGGCAATAACTGCGAAAAGGTGATGCTGGGCTGACAACCGAATAGGGCTAAATCGGCTGCCGCAAACAGGTGGTCGAGGTTGGGAAAGAGTTGGCAAAACTCGTAGGTGTCGGGATACCAATACCCTAACAACGACAACGGGAATAGGTAACGCAAAAATAATAGGTAGGGGTTGGGACGTAAATGGTAAAACCACCACAACAAACCCATACCGCCTAACACCAAGGCTCTGCCCTCAACAAGGGCCAAGGGGTTGCTCATGCGCTGCCACAACAGCAATATGAGTAACAGGGTGAACAGGGTGTAGCACAAGGTGGCCAACTCTACGGATAGCAGATGGCGCGAGGTGACTGCTGATGGTATGGGGGTGGTTTTCATTTTTGCCAATGTTGTATAGGTGCGATGTTGTTAGGGATGAAAGGTGGCTTCGACGCCTCGCGTAAGGGGCCACTTGGGTTGGTAGCCCAACTCGGTGCGGGCGGGCTGTATGTCGCAACGTCAATTTCGCTGGCGCATAATGTGGGACGCTGTCCCACGTTTTGACATGGAGTCATTACTATGAATTGTTGAAGTGCGATAATACGTTGGAAATGCAGTTCTATTACAAAGAATGTATTAAAGAAAGTTGGAAAGTTAGGGAACTGAAAAGGCAGATGAAAAGTTGTCTGTTTCAGAGGCTTGCACTAAGTACAGACAAGGCTGGCGTGTTGGCTTTGGCTAACGAGGAACTTCAAGCACAACTCGACAAATTGTTGGATGAAGCAGGAGAATGATTATTCAGTCGCCAGCATGATGTAATTTTAAGTATTGCTTCCGCTAAACCTCAAAAGAGCATAGAAATCCTATTTGAAATGACCATAAATAGGCATTGCTGATGATTTTATGAAAAGGTAAGCCCCTTTCATCGTATAGATGCAGCCTACTGAAGTTTCGGATTTAGCAAGGACGGGCTGAAAGCCCAATGGTGCACATAGCCCAGGGCAAGCGAAGCGACACCCTGGGTCAAAGCACGTTCGTTAGTGACGCCCTGAAAGGGCAGAAGCTTTATATCTATTTCCAACATTGAATGCTTTTGCCCTTACAGGGCGTAACAACACTATCCACGGGAAACCCAGGGCGTTGCCCTGGGCTATGCGCTTGTTGGGCTTTCAGCCCGTGCATCATCGGCTGCGGCTCAGCAATTCAAGCAAGCTTGATTGCTGAGGTTTGCGATAATTCAGCCCGTTTGGAACTAAATCCGAAACTTTAACTGCCTATCTTATGCAAAATAGCCCAAAGGACTGATTTCTGGTGAGAAGAATCAGCCCCTATTTATGTTGCTTGCAATGTTTTACTGGATAGCATTATTATCAAGCCTAAACGAAGGCTTTTCCGTCCCGTTTTGATAGTTCTTCCATCGTACACCGCTCGGTGGCAGCATTGCCACCGGGCGGTGGTAGCGCTGCCACTGGGCGGTGGCAATGCTGCCACTGGACGGTGTACGATGGAAGGATGGGCATTTGTGAACGGCAGGATGCCTGTTTGCAAACGGCTAAAAGCTTATTTGCGAACAGCTATACGTTCTTGCAGCGATGATATTTTCATCGAAGAAAGGTGTGTATAGCTTTTTATCATCCATTTAGCGAAGCGTCTCGCTTCGCCCCCACTGTCTATTGGGCAAGAGCTTTAGCGGACAACAATAAATTTTAAGCGTTCTCTATCATCGTAGGTAGGGCACAGAAAGAGTAACATCGAAACAAACAAATAGGGCTACCCCTTCTCACAAAGTAGAGAGGGGTAGCCCTATAAATTTATTCGTCAGTGCGAGGATTATTCCTCTTCTGAGTTCCACTCGAAGCGGTTGCTCTGGAATGAACCTTTGTATTCTTCGTCAGAAGGCTTAATCTGCAAGTTGTCGCCGCCACCTGCGCTCAACTCGCCAGAGAGAGAAAGAATGGCATCCTCTGTTGTCATCTTGATGACGAGGGCTTCGGGTGCAATATATGTACGTTTCATGTTTCGTTAGTCTTTTGGATAATCGATGTGTGAATAGTTTACTTTACGATAATCTTCTTGCCGCCCTTGATGTATACACCCTTTGTGAGGTGGTTTACGCGAACGCCTTGGAGGTTGTAAATAGGAGCATCTTCGGCAGCGCCCTCGGCATTGAGTTCAGCTGCGGTGATACCTGTAGTCTGACCATCGAAGTTGATGAGCATACCGTTGGCACCAGCCTTAGAGGTCTGGAAGTAAGCACGGCAGGGACCGAGTGTAGCTCCTTCGCCACCGCTCATGATTCTCTGTACGCCATCCTGATCTACTACACCATAGTTGCCCTTCATAGAGAAGTTGGCTTCATAGTTGCCTATCATCATGATTGGGGAGAAAAGGACTCTAGTTGATTCGTTTGAATTAGTTACTTTACCAGCGAAGATGAAGGGATTCTCGCTTGTGAAAGCCTTTTCTTCGTTGAAGTAGATGAGGTAAGGTGTGTTCCATTGCATATTGCCTTCAACGCTCTTGAAGTTGATCAAATCGTTTGTGCAATCAGTGAGCTCCTGTACCTTAGCAGCTCCGAGAGCCTCTGCCGTAGTGCTGAAGGGGAGGCAGATGGTGTTCCAACCCTTCTTGAAGGTGCGGGTCATGATGACTTTTGCGTTGGCATCCTCGGTGGTGCTTACCTCCTGATCATCTGAGATGGTGATGGGTTTCTTAAACTGTACCTCATAGATGGTGTAGTTCTTAGCATTTACAGAGATATCGTTGGCTTCTACCTTGATGGTGAGGATGCAAGTGGTGGGGTCGTAAGTCTCTTTAGTGATGTTGGCACCTTGACCCCTCTTCTCATACTTTACCAAGTTCTTATCATAGAAGAGGTCTGAAGCATCGATGCTTACTACGTTGTCCACAGCTTTACCAGCCTTGGCCAAGAGGTCTTGCGCATCGCTGCCCGTACCATAGGTGAGGGTCTTGAGGTCGTTGTAGTAGACCATGGCGATATCGTCTATATAGAAACGGTCGCCTTTAGAACCGCCACCAGGAGTCTTGTTGGTGGTAAATGATACCAAGATGTAGGCAGGCACGTTGTCTTTATTACCTACAGAGTAGTCGAAATCAATTTCTAGCTTCTGCCAATTGTTGTAGTTGGCTATGGCATCGTTCTTGGCTGCTGCAACCTTTACTGCCTTGTATTTATCAGCCTCTTCGGGGTCTTGATAGCGAGTGTTCGTATGGATTACTGCATTTACGCTGGCATACCCTTCTTGCTTCATAGGGCAGAAATTCACCCATACAGTGAACTTGTCGGGCTTGCCTGTGAAAGGTTGGGCGTAGTTGCGGTTGTTGGGGTATAATACTTGGTCCTTAGTCCATGTAGCTGTTTTATTTTCAGCAGAAGAAATATCAAACGAAGGGTCTGATGCATTGTAGTTGGTTGCAGCATCTTTTGGCTTATCGCTCTTATTGTAAATACGACCGGTTGTCATCACACCATTGGCCACAATTCCTATTATAGGACTATCGGATGTGATGCATACACATTTTGTACTTCCCGTTGAGTTGTTCTCTTTACGTACATCTGTAGAGGAGGTAAGTTTGTCTCCTTTCCTTGCAGAACTCTCATAGTCAGTCTCTAAGGTAGCAAAGCCATGCCAACCAATGGGCTCTGAAAAACTTGTTGCACGGCCTACTTTTGGTTTTTTATAGTATGACGTTACAAAATCCGACTCAAAATCCGAGTTCGGCAGCTGATACTGAGCTAGGGCAGAAATAGGACCTGCTGCAAGAAGTGTAAGCGCAAGTAATTGTCGTTTCATTCTTTTTATGATTTATAGTAAGAGCCACCCTCCTATAGATTAGAGTGGCTCTTAAGGATATGTGTCAATATAAAAGTTTACTTGATAACCTTCTTACCACCGATGATGTTTACGCCCTTCACGGGAGAATCTGCGCGGCGGCCATCGAGCGTATAGATGCTCTGTTTAGCTGTGGGAGCAATTTCTGCCTTAGCATCGTTGATCGCTTCGGGTACGAGAGCAAATTGGATGGTGTAGGTAGTTGCAGCTTCGGGGTTGAAGCGGATATTCTGTGCTTCTACGCGAATGGTAAGCACACCCGTTTTCTCGTCATAATTATTGATAACGATTGCACCCTCGCCCACCTTAGTGAATTTGAGTTCATCTGCATGATATACAGAAGTGAGAGTTGCTGAATTTCCTTCAGAGAATGAAACGGCTTTGCCCTCATAGGTCACGTCTTTGATGTCGTGGTAGTAGAGAAGTTTTACGTTGTTGATGCCGAGCTTGTTGCTTTCGCCAATTTTAGTGCGGTCGCCGAAGTAGTCGTTGGCAGCGAAGATGATGTTGAGCGAGTCGGGCTGAACGTTCGTGCCAGCAAATTCGCCATAATTGAGGTCGACGGTCATGGTCTTGAATGAGGCTTGATCTCCCTCGATGCTTTTTACCACAGAGGCTATGCATGCGGCATCCTCGCTCTTAGTTTGAGCGCCACCTACGGTGGTCTTCATTCCAAGGATACTGCGGTCGCGGCCATACATGGTTACAGAAGTGGTAGGTGCACTCGTATTACCAGGCACGTTTTCTTGTTTGTATTGTCCTTTCCAAAGGTAGGCAATTACGGTAGCAGGCTCTGTTGCGTTCTTATCGCCATGGCTACGCGTATAGTCGAATTGGATAGCATCAGGCTTTCCCTTGAATTCTATTCCACCGAAAGCACCGCCATCAGAGGTTTTATTGAGCTGCATGGGGTTGGCAGTGGCCCAACTAGTGCCGAGGGTCATATAGCCCGGAACAATCTGGTTGGTCATCATGGGGTTGGCAGTGTTGGTGAGAGCCACAGCAAATTCGGGATTCTCCTCATCCGTATTCGTCTGTTCAGGAGTGCCTACCACAGTAGCACCTGAACCGCCTAGACCTGTTACATTGGCAATGCACCAGCCCTTAGGAGTATAGAAATCATCAGCGGTATATCCAGAAGCCGTCCAGAACTCATCGCTCTCATCGAGTGCAGAAAGGTCGAAATAGCCATTTACGCTATCCCATGGTTTGCTATATTCCCAGTTCTCAATATTGGTGAAGCTACCATATTCTAGAGCCAAGTTATTGACTACCTTTCCCTTGAAGAGCACGTAGATAGGAGTTTTGCTTGTGCTTCGAATCCACTGAACGGGGATGTAAGCCACGATGCTATCGCCCTTGATATAGCTCTTAGTCTCGTTGAGGTGAGCATCGGCTACGATCTCGCTGGGAGTGCCAGCAAGGAAGTTGAAGCGTACGTCGGGGTTTTCAGCGAATACGTACTCGTCTTCTTTCTGTGAGATGCTGATGTTAGGCAAGAAGATGTCGCCGAGAGGTATTCCCCCGAAAGCAAAGTTGGGGAGTGAAAAGTCTACTTTTCCAGCTTCGGATGAAGCAGAAACGGTTACTTTGGCGTCCATCTTGGAATCCTCATCGTAATTTTCAGACCCGACACTGATGTAGAGATCGCCACGGTACTTGTTGATCACGGGGGTAACGTCAGTCTGGGCAAAAGCAGATAGGCTGCTTGCCACGGCTACGCATGTAAGTAAAAAATTCTTCATATCATTGATGTTTGTTGTTTGTATTCTTATGGTTGTGAAATGTGCTGTGTTTGGTCACGCTATGGGCATGAATTAATACATTATTTAAGTTTTCTCTAAAGAAAGTCGTTTCCTTATCTCGCGGGCATGTGGTTGGGAATACTCATCTTAATTTCGGATTTAGTATGAGCGGGCTGAATTATCGGCAGTGTATCAGCAGTTCAAGCAAGCTTGATTGCATTCAACTACTGAAGCTTCGGATTTAGCAAGGACGGGCTGAAAGCCCAATGGTGTTCATAGCCCAGGGCAACGCCCTGGGTCTTCCGTGGGTAGTATTGTTACGCCCTGTAAGGGCAAAAGTACAAATACATTGTCCTTACTTCTGCCCTTACAGGGCGTATCGTTCTTGCTCAATTCTACCCAAGGCGTTGCCTTGGGCTATGGAATTCATTGGGCTTTTATCGTCATTATCGGCTGCGTCTCAGCAATTCAAGCAAGCTTGATTGCATTCTACTTGCACGATAATTCAGCCCGTCCATTCTAAATCCGAAAGTTGAGTCAACTATTAAGCTCACCTTGGGTTAGGACTTTTCAGCTCACCTTGGGTTAGAACTTGTGTCTCTATCTGTATGGAACGGCTTGTGTTGAGCAGTCAGCGCGGGCTGAAAGCCCAATGTCTGTTCATAGCCCAGGGCAGCGCCCTGGGTTTTCCGTATGCAAGAACGTTACGCCCTGAAAGGGCAAAAGTAGCATAGAGTACCTAATCCTTGAAAACGTATTCCTTGTCATATTCGATATTATACGATTCAAGGAAACGCTGATATTCTTCTTTGAAAGAGTATTTTTTGTGGTGTTCGCGTTGTTGCTTAATGTACTGCAACGTTTTGTCTGCCACAGACTGACTTACGGAGAATGCTGCGTAGCCACCTTGCCACGTAAACAGTTGATAGGTGCTTGATAAGCCTTTAATCCATCTGCTGCTATTGCGCTTCACCTCTTCTGCCACATGCGAGATGGTTACTTCTCTTGATAGGAGGAACAAAATGTGCGCGTGATCCTCAACACCGCCCACCCATATATTTTTACATCCCGTTTCGTTGATGAGTTGTCCCATGTAAGAGTGTACGCGTTCCCAATCCTTTTCTAAGATTTTGGGGCTCGTTGTTTTTATATGGAATATGAGGTGGATGTATATTTTGCTGAGGGATTGCGGCATTCGTTATCTTTTTACTTTTGCCCTTTCAGGGCGTCTCGTCCTCTTCATCGGTGAACCCAGGGCGTTGCCCTGGGCTATGTAGGGCATTGGGCTTTCAGCCCGTCCTGGTTGAGACTTTATGTGAATTGCTCAAGTTGGAATATATCGGTGAACCTAGGGCGTTGCCCTAGACTATGTAGGGCATTGGTCTTTCAGCCCGTTCTGGTTGAGACTTTATGTGAATTGCTCAAGTCGGAATATATCGGTGAACCCAGGGCGTTGCCCTAGACTATGTAGGGCATTGGTCTTTCAGTCCGTTCTGGTCGGGACTTTATGTGAATTGCTTAAGTTGGAATATATCAGTGAACCTAGGGCGTTGCTCTAGACTATGTAGGGCATTGGGTTTTCAGCCTGTTCTGGTTGAGACTTTATGTGGATTGCTCAAGTCGGAATATATCGGTGAACCCAGGGCGTTGCCCTAGACTATGTAGGGCATTGGGTTTTCAGTTCGTCCTGATCGGGACTTTATGTGAATTGCTCAGGTTGGAATATATCGGTGAACCTAGGGCGTTGCTCAGGGTGGGAATATATTGAATTTTATAGTGATGATTTATTCGTTAGCGCGGGCTGAAAGCCCAATGTATGTTCATAGCCCAGGGCAACGCCCTGGGTCTCCCGTAAGCAAGAACGTTACGCCCTGAAAGGGCAAAAGTAGAACACCACCTTAGAACAAATAGTTGAAGCCCAGCGTTCCGTAGATGGGGAATAGCTTAAAGGTGACACTCTCGAAGTCGGAGGGGAAAATACTGTTGAATCCCCAACTGAGGTTAGCTGATACGGAGAGGTGCTTGTAGGCCTTAAACTCGCCACCTACTTGCAGTCCCCAGGCGAAACGACGTAGGTCGGAAGAAAAGTCGTACGATGCGCTAGCTACTTCGGCTTTCTGCCCCGTTGGGTCAAGATTGCGAATGTAGCCATCATAGGCTTCGCCGCTGAACGAACCATTGATAAGGTAGGAGAAGTAGGGACCTGCTTGCATTTGCCAGCGGTCGTTGAAGGAGTAGGTGGCCAGAACGGGGAACGTAAGGTATTTGTTATTGACTTCCGTCTTGACCTTACCTGTCCATGCGCCATTGATCTTGCCTGATCCATCATCGTTGACGGCTTCCATGTGATAGTTTTTCACCGTGGCATCGGTCTTCATACCTTTATTCTCGAAGCGAACACCTATCATGGTGCCCCAGTGCTTAGTGAATTTGCGGTGTGCAGCACCTTCGAGTTGGATACAGAGGGTCGGGTTGAAACTATTGATTTTGCGAATCTCGGCGGGCAGGGGAATGGGCGATGTGCCACCTATGCTGAAGCCAGCGCCAAGGCGTACGTGCCAACCGCGCAGTGCTGCTTTGATGAGGTTTGTATCGGTTTCTTTGGCTTCCTTTACCTTTTGAGCTTGTAGACTGCAATAGGTAAAAGTTAGAGCGAGAAGTAATAATATTTTTTTCATAAGGGAGAGGTATGTCGGTATTGGGAGATATTTTGAGGGGTTACTTTTCGTTGATAATCTTGATTTCATCTACGTAGAGCGTAGAACCTACTGCTCCCTTGAAATAAGCTCCCTCACGGCTAGAGGTCATCACCACAGCAATGGCATAACCTCTGTCGGCCATGCGCTCAAGTGAAAACTCTTTTCCATTCATGGGCTTGAACTCTTCCGAAAAATGAATCCACTCCGATTCCTCCAGATTCTCTATGTTTCCTTGAAACTCTACAGGTTTGTCGATGCGAGCGAGGAGCACGATACGCTTGGAGTTGAGCACGTCCTTACCATTAAGGGCTACAAACTTCTTTTTGGGGTCGGCTTCCATCTCGCTCTTGCTTGCTATCTCGTAGACTACGGCATAAATATCGGCTGTGTCGTGAAGCGTGGGCTGTACTTTAAAGTTGGCGTTGGTGAAGTTCTCCCCAGCTTTATACTTATAATAGCCCTCCAAACGCAAAGGCTTCTTTGTTACGAGAGGCAGACCAAATTGTGTAGCTTGCAAAGCTTGCGTCTGTCCCATGGCAGCTTTGCTAGCATTGAAAGTACCAATAAACAGATTGCCTGCAGCGATAGGCATTTTCATGATATTCCATCCTGTGGCGCGTGTGGTGAGTTTAAGTCCTTTTCCTTGAACGCCATTGTCAATGGCCACGGTGGGGTATTCTTGTATACCTATATTATCGCGTGTGAGGTCGTAGCCAGGGTTGCCGGACGACCAAATGTTGTTCCTTTCGCCTGTAGCGGCATCCATCTCAAACCATTCGTAAAAGCGGCGAGAGGGATCAAGTTCAAAGCTTTCAAATCCTAAGTTCCACTCTTCGGTGATAACAGGAGGATAACTAAACATCACTTCATAGTCTTTTTTCCATGCACCATCTTGCGAGTGAGTGGTATAAGTTTGGGGATTATTAAAATTGCGTATGATACCATTACCCTCTACTTCCCTTCCATCAATGTTAGCCGTGATGCGAGCGCCAGGGGTTAAGGTAAATTTCGGGTCGAACGCACTGCGGTCAATGTTTCTGTTGGCAAGTGTGAAGGTAACGCGTTGATTCTCAATATTAGGGTCGGTCGAGAGAATGTTTCTGTGTTCTTGTAACCACGTTTCGTCTACTCCCGTGATGTCACACTCTGCGTTGAGCGGTTCGTCCTGTATGCAGGAGTTGAGGGTGCTGAGGGAGAGGGTTGCGATGAGAAGGGGGTGTATGAGTTTCATATAAATGGGTTTGTGAAGGGAGAGCCGAGAGGGACGGTGTGTTTTTATGTCTTTTTTTAGTAAGATCGTAATGGGAAATGAAACTTTATTAATCGAATAAGTCGGAGTGAGAACCTGTGTCTGTCATTAGAAGAATTAGTTCATCATCACGTTGTTCCCATACGAGTAACCAATCGGATTTTATATGACATTCCCATTTGCCCGCATAGTTTCCTGTAAGTCTATGTTGGCGATATTGTGGAGGTAGTTGTCCTCCGTTAGACGTAAGAATATCAAGAACCTTTGCCAATTCTTGCAATGGTAAACCTCGTTTCTCACATCGCTTCAAGTCTTTCTTAAACTTTGAAGTAACTGAAATTTTATACATGCTTCACTCCCATGGCTTTAAACATTTCTTCTGCATTGGTGTAAGGACCATATATGCGGCCTTTCTTGATGTCGTCAAGGGCTTCTTCTATGCCTGTCTTTTTCTTACGAGAAAGTTTCCAACCAAACTTTTTGGCTAATTCTTTTACTAATTTGAGGTCGTCTGCAGGAAAAGAAAGGGAAAGTGTTTCTAAAGTAGCATCCATATTTAATGATTCATTCGTTTCTGTTTACTGCGTGCAAAGGTACGAAAAATAATGTCAATATCTCTGGTTTTCTTGATATTCAAGTGGTTTGTACCGGTATTTCTTGGTTTTACCGAGGAAAAGGATAGATGAAATGATTAAGCGATGCACAGATATTTATGAACACAGATAGCACAGATAACACGGATACTATAACATCGATGTCTATTTTCCGAACTCAGAGAGAATAGATAATATATCGATTTTTCGAACACAGATAGCACAGATAACACAGATAGAGAATTATCTGTTAGATCTGTTATATCTGTGTTCGCATAACTTGAAGTCAACTTGAATGTATCACTTGTTACTTATTCAAGTATCGGTTTTAGCTTCAGCGTACTTTTATCGCCATTATCGGCTGCGTCTCAGCAATTCATTCAAGCTTGGTAGTGCATTCGACTTGCACGATAACTTAGCCCGTCCATCCTAAATCCGAAAGTATAGTTACTTATTACTTAATCAACAAAAAACTCCCCGTAGACATATAGTCTGCGGGGAGAAAAAAATGTATTTCAAAAGAATTTCTAATGAAAACAATAAAAGTATGGAGAGATACTTATTCCTTTACGGGTTCTGCTTCGCCTTTCTTTTTGCGGCTCAAAGTGCGGTAAGCAATCGGAGCGGCAAGGAAGATAGAAGAGCATGTACCGAAGATGACACCCAGAATCATAGCAAACGAGAATGAACGAATGCTATCGCCACCCAGGATGAAGATGCAGATGAGCACGAGCAGAGTGGTGGTTGAGGTAATCACCGTACGTGTCAGTGTGCTGTTGAGCGAGTCATTAAAGAGATCCCAGATGTTTTGCTTCGGATGGAGCTGGAGGTTTTCGCGCATACGGTCGAATACCACCACCTTATCGTTGATAGAGTAACCAATCACAGTCAGGATGGCACCGATGAAGGTTTGGTCTACTTCGAGCGAGAAGCCTATCCAACCCCAGCAGATGCTGTAGACGCCCATCACGAGGAGGGTATCGAAGAACAGCGCTACTACGCTACCTACTGAGAAGGCAATATTGCGGAAACGCACGAGGATGTAGATAAAGATGGCCACGAGCGAGAGCAATACAGCCACAACGGCGCCGCGTGTCATATCGGCTGCAACAGTAGGACCTACCTTCTGGGCTGATACGATGGAACCACCTGTGTGGTTGTCGCGATCGATGAAGGTCTTGTAGTCGGCCTTGATGAGTTTGGCATCGTGTAGCGCATCGAAAATAAAGCGTTCTACTTCTTGGTCGATATTTTCGTTGTCGTCGTCAATGCGGTAGTTCGTTGAGAGGCGTACGGCGTCGTTGTTGGTCGTTGTGATAGCGATAGCGGTCACTACGGCGTTAGGATCCTTGGCATTCACCTTGGCTGCTACGGCCTGTTGCACCTGTTCGGGAGTTACACCCTTTTGTTCAAATTCAATCACGTAGTTGCGACCACCGGTAAAGTCGATACCGCTGCTCAGTCCGCGAGTGAAGAGGAAGCCGAGAGCTACTACTGCTGCTACGATGAACATCAAGATGCTCGTCTTGCCCTTCTTCATGAAGTTGATGTGCTTGCCTACGAGGTAGTTTTTCGATATCGGTGTGCTGAAGGTCAGTCCGAGCCACTTATCCTTGTTGAGGAAGTGTTCGAAGACGATGCGGCTCACCCACACGGCGGTGAAGAATGAACATACAATACCGATACCCAGTGTCATGGCGAAACCACGGATGGGACCTGTACCGAAGTTGTAGAGGATTACGGCGGTGATGATAGAGGTGAGGTTGGAGTCGAAGATAGCCGAGAACGCATTGCCATAGCCTTCAGCTAAGGCAGTCTTGAGCATCTTGCCAGCCTTGAGTTCTTCTTTCGTACGTTCGTAAATCAACACGTTGGCATCCACGGCCATACCGAGCGAGAGCACCATACCGGCGATACCGCTCATGGTAAGTGCAGCCTGGAATGAGGTGAGAATACCGAAGGTGAAGAAGAAGTTGAGAATCAATGCGATGTTGGCTACCATACCAGGGATTACTCCGTAGAAGCAACACATGAAGATCATCAACAGTACGAAAGCCACCACGCAGGCAGTGAAGCCCGCTTGGATAGAGGCAGCACCGAGGCTCGGGCCTACGGTCTCTTCCTGTACAATCTTGGTGGGGGCAGGCATCTTACCACTCTTGAGCACGTTGGCAAGGTCGCGTGTATCTTCCACGGTGAAGTGGCCAGAGATTTGCGATGTACCGCCAGAGATTTCGTTTTGCACCACGGGAGCGCTATATACATAGCCGTCGAGCACGATAGCTACGCAACGCTTGAGGTTCTTCTTTGTGAGCGAAGCCCAGTCGCGTGCGCCGTTCGTGGTCATTGTCATGCTCACGATGGGTTGGTGGTTTTGGTCGAAGTCGTCCTTAGCGTCGGCTATCACGTCGCCCTGCATAGAGGGTTGTCCGTTTACGGCGCGCAGTGCGTAGAGTTCAAACACGTTGGCCTGCATGCCCGAAGGAGCCTTTACGCCCCATGCCAAGTGGAGGTCGGCGGGGAGTACGGCCTTAGCTTCAGCGCTCTGAATCATGGCATTGATAGCAGCCGTGTCGCGAGCGGTGGCGTAGCCTACTACGCAGTTGGTGGGGCTCATGCCCTGGATCTGTGCGAGCTTAGAGAAGAGGGGATGCTGTTCTTTAGCGCCCTGCTTCTTGGCGGTCTCGGCCTTGGCTGTTTCAGCCTTAGCAGAGTCGGCTTTGGTGGTGTCGGCAGCGCCACCCTTGCTCAATCGGGTGTCGAGGGCCTGGAGCGCTGACTGTACTTCCTGCAAGCTATAGGTCTCCCAGAACTCGAGGTTAGCGCTACCCTGGAGGAGCTTACGCACACGTTCGGGTTCTTTGATACCCGGCATTTCCACCATGATTTGACCGATTTGGCCTTTACCGCGAAGGATTTGGATGTTGGGCTGTGCCACACCGAAGCGGTCGATACGTGAACGAACCACCTTGTTGGAGTTTTCTACGGCAGTGTTCACCTCTCCGTTGAGTACCTTCTTTACGTCGGCGTCAGAAGAGTTGTACGAGATGTTTTTCTCGCCGAGCTTTGCAGCGAAAATACCGCCGAGCTTGTTTTTGCCAGCCACTTGTTGGTAGCTGTCCACGAAAGCATCTACGAAGTCTACGTCGCCCTTTTTCGCCACGGCCGAAGCTTTGGCATAGGCTTCCTTGAACTGAGGGTCGTTAGCGCTTTCGCCAGCGAGGTTCTTCACCACGTCGGGTACGCTCACCTCGAGCACCACGTTCATACCGCCTTTGAGGTCGAGGCCGAGACCGATCTGCAGTGTTTCGCAGTCTTTGAGGGTCTTGCCCAACCATACGGTCTGGTTGCGCATGGAGTCAAGGTAGGCTGCGCCGTCCTTGCCCTGTGCTGTGAGTCTCTCTGCTTCTGATTCATACTTATGCGTAGGAATCGAGAAACTGAGATACATCAAGCAAATCAAGGAGAGCAACACAGCGATTACTTTAACAAATCCTTTGTTTTGCATTGTTTGATTGTGTGTTTATTGTTTTGTTTTGATATTATTTTTCGTCTCCTATGGAGTGCCAGTGCGGTTAACTTCAGGGTATAGTTCACCCATGTTCACACTGTTTAGCGTGCAAATATACACGATTTTTTTTGAAACTTAGGGTTTTTCTTCTTCTTTTCTCTTCTTGGTGTGTTTTTCGGGGTCATGGAAGTGGTTTTGCAGTGTCATTTCAGCGTCGCCCACAAAACCTCATATATATAATATAATTCAAAGTTTTGGATTTAGCAAGGGCGGGCTGAAAGCCCAATGGTGCACATAGCCCAGGGCAAGCGAAGCGACACCCT
>ERZ1026901.1333-NODE-1333-length-14583-cov-14.445966_pt1 | contig 14583 bp, 9 predicted proteins | sample MGYA00380179_ERZ1026901 | MGnify/ENA primary metagenome ERZ1026901 (study PRJEB33269, sample SAMEA4719815) | human gut metagenome | biome: human-associated habitat; feature: organic feature; material: feces | place: Cameroon | collected 2013-10 ... | reverse complement strand
AAATAAGGTCTTTTATTTAAACTACCTTTTATATATTTTATATTATAAAGTTTTAGGTAAAAGTAAATACGAATAATAATGTAGACTTCCCATAATTGTTTAAATGGATATTCCGTAGATTCCTTGAGAACGTCAAGGCATCTGTGTAGCTCGAGCTATACCTACAGACGATCAATGCTGATAATGTGTTAGAATATTGCCATTCCTAAGTTGTAGTTAGATAGTATTGTACATTATCTAATAACTATCATTGATATTATTCTAAGTGTGTTAATTCCAACGAGTTTGAGGTCTATGGTATGGGCGTTTATGAATAAAGTTTTAAATGTATATGAATTATGATAACATCAAAAATTATGCTAAAAGAATATATTGCTGCTGATAAAAGCCGTAATATGGTAAATTGTTCGAGAAAATATCTGCTAATAGAGCCTTTTTTATCACTGTTTGGAGTGGTACGAGAGAGTTTTTATGTTCGTAAATACTTATTGGTATTACGTAAGTTGGAATATTATACAAATGTTAGAACTCATTTCTGGGGGGGCTATTTAATGAGAATTTACTATACTATAAAATGGAAGCGATTATCCAATAAGTATGGTATATATATACATCCAAATACCGTTGGGAAAGGACTGTATATACCACATTTTAATGGAGGTATCCAATTAAATTGTATTAGTATGGGTGACTTTTGTTCAGTCTCTTCAGGTGTTGTTGTTGGTAATAAAGGCTCGCAAGATAATCGCGCAATCATAGGAAATAACGTAGGACTTACAATTGGCTGCAAGGTTATTGGTAAGGTCGTACTTGGTAATAATGTTATTGTTGCACCAAATTCCGTGGTAATAAAAAATATTCCTGATAATGCTGTCGTTTCGGGAGTTCCTGCTAAGATTATAAAAGTAAGGGAAGTATAAAATTATGCGATACAGTTTCAAAACATTCAATGTTGGAGCCGGTGATTGCATTACCTTGTTGTTAAAGAAAGATGACAAGGAAATGCATATCATGGTGGATTGTGGTCTCTATACACAAGAAGTAAATGATTACATCGTGAATGAATTTCATGGTCATATTGATTATCTGATTGTTACACATATAGATAATGATCATATCAATGGGTTGATAGAGATGCTGAAATCCAAACCAGACCTAACCATCAATCATATCTTTTATAATTGCTATCAGCGGACTTCTGAAAATCTACAGGAATGGGATGAGAAGATGGTGAAGAATATGAAGCGAGTTTATGATCATTTACCTGTCGTAGTAGATATGCTGGAACAGAAAATTAATGCAGAAAGTTCTATGTCTCTTGCAAAATTGATATTAGAAAACGATAATTGGAAGAAGGCATGGCGCAGGGAGTATATCACTGAAAATTCTTTGGCAATTGATTTGGAAAATGATATGGGAAGGTTCATTTTCCTTTCTCCAACCAAGAAAGCTTTGGATGATTTGGACAAGGAATATAGATTGTTATTTTGGAAAACACTATACAAGCAGAAAAAAGAAGACTATAAAAAGGAGGAAACCATATTCGAAGCACTGATGCGGATTATGGAGCAAGAAGATAACGATGGGTTTGATGAGGTGCCAGTATCATCTAAGGTTCTTGATGAGAATGCCTTGAAGCTTTATGCGGATGAAAAAATGAAGGATTTATCTCCGGCAAATGAAGCCTCTATTGCATTTATATGGGAGCATGAAGGACATAGGATCTTGTTTATGGGAGATGCTAATCCTGCCCAGATAGTGAAAAAGATAGGTGATGTTTATAAAGGTATCCAAAAGCCAGTATTGTTTGATGCCATCAAAATATCGCATCATGGAAGTGCGCATAGTACATCTAAAGAATTGGTAAGTATTGCTGATAGCGAACGTTATTTTGTAACAGGGGGTGCAAGCGCCAGACCAAGTTACCAAGCCTTGACTCGTATTATCATTGCTCCACTTCCTGAAGATTTATCTCATCGGGAAATCAGATACAATAGAGAAAATGATATATTGAAGTCTCTTGCCGGTAACGAATCTTTGAAAGATAAGCTACATTATTCAATAACAGTTAACGCAAATGAGTATGAAGTATCCTATTGATATACGAAAGGCTATTTATGCTTCTGCCGTACCTGTAAGATGTGACAATGAAAGAGGAACTGCTTTCTTTGTCGCTCCTAATACATTGGTTACGGCTCGACATATTGTTGCGCAAAATGCAGTAAATGGTGTCCCCGTCATTATCTCTACTGATAAACAGGTGCTTTGTGATGTGGAGTATATTGCGGAAGAAGGGGTCAATGTGGATGTTGTGTTGCTAAGATGCAAGGATTATCAGCAAGAGGATTACTTAAAGTTGTTGGCTGCGGAGTTTAATGAGGACAGACAGCTTACCATTGTTGGCTATCCAAAGGAGTTTGGCAACTGTTCCGATATCATTAGCATGGAGGTGCAGGACAGACTCGGTAACAGAAAGGAAGACTATGATACAACTGTCGTAAGAACTGATTCTCTGGCTTTTACTTCATACAAAGGCTTCTCTGGGTCTCCTGTCCTCAATGAAAAAGGCTCAGTGATAGGAATAACTGTCAACCAGCTTGGCGGCAGTTTGGGATATGCTTCTATCAAGAGTCTTGCTGCTCGATTAGAAGAACATGGGACGATTGTCTCCAAAGATTGGCAAAGTGAAGACTTTTCGCCTTGTGGTAGAGGTTCAAGCCAAAGGCAAGTGGAAAAGGCTGTTGGATATGCTGCATTGAGATATAATAGGAATCTGCATGTAAGTAATGCCACGTTGGATGGTGAGTTGGATTTGTTTGCACAGAGAAGGCAGAGTATTGATTTAGAAGAAAAGTTGAGGAAAATAGAGTCTGATGCCTTAGGCTACAATTTTGATTTTAGTGAAAGCTTAAATGAGTATCAAAAAGGAGATTATGACAATCTGCAGAAAATTCTATATAATTGGCATAATTCACATGAAGAAAAGTATTTCACCTCATTCACCTTAAAATTCTTTCAAGACAACTACATAAAATTTCCAGAACTCATAGAGGAGTGGCATAGAAGCCAAAAACAAATTGTGTTGTTCAAAGGCAAAGCTGGAATGGGTAAGACGCACTATGTTTGTGCAACAGCAGAAAGGCTTTGCAAAAAGATGAATGTTTATCTGTTGTTTGGCAGTAGATTTTCAGAAGAACAAGATTTTGAAGCCCAATTATATAGCATGATGGGTATTGGTGAGAATGCTCTTCAAAAGCTCAACGACAAGATGAAGGAAGAGGAATCCAACGCACTCATCATTATAGATGCCTTGAATGAAGGAGCTACGGAGAGCTTTTGGAACGTGGCGATGAAGAGAATGGAAACCTTGCTCAAACAGAATGACAGACTCAAACTGCTGATTACCTATCGTGAAGATGAAGATTTCGATTTGAGTATTCCATGCAACATAATAGAACTCAGAGGGTTTGAAGATAATACGCAAGAAGCTATACAAAAGTATTTTGCTCATTATCAGATAGACGATACTGATGGTAATATTCAAAAGAGATATTTTGCGGAATTTAGCGAGCCTCTGTTTCTGACCATGTTTTGCGTTGTTGCAAGTCATGATCTGCGATATATGATGGACGACTTTACTTATTCAGACCTTTTCCATCAATATATCAAATACCGTAATGACATGGTTTCAAAAGGCGTGGATGAAGATTCTCATCGCAATGTGACGGAAAAGGCTCTCTTGAAATTTGCCAACTATTCGTTGTATTACAACAAATGCAAAGATATACCGCGGAAGAAAGCAAGGCATTATGTAGACCAGATTTGCAGGAACAGGTTGTGGTCAAACAATCTGTTGAATTGGATGCTGAAGGAAAATCTGATGCTATCAACAGGACGAAACGGAGAAACACTTATGTTCGGATATCAGAAAATGGGTGACTTCTTAATGGCTGACATATTTGCGCACAATAAAATGACAGATAAAAACAAAGTGGATTTTGTGTTGGAGAAAGGCACTAGTCGGAAATATGCAAGCTATCGCCGTTTCATCATTGCTTTGTTATCTGAATGGAAACTTACTCCTCAATTATTGGAACGGAAAGAATCGAAAAAAATGTATCGTTCTATACTAGACAGTTTACTACACCATGGGAAAAATAATCAAGCTATCTTTGAATGGATGCAGAAAAACAACATCTTCAGCGTTGAAATACTGCATAATTTTCTGCAAGACTTAACGTTGGATGTCTTTATGTCAGCCCATCATGTACTAAAAAAGGCTGATATGGTCTATCGGGACTTGGCTTGGTCAACAATGGTAAATCAGGAGTATTCGCATCGTTATGATGCCCAGAGGTTTTCAGACTTCATTGCCGTAATTCCACGTGAAGATACAGATGAAGGATGGAGTAAGATTGTTATTTTGCTTTGTTGGATGTGTACCTCTCCCCATCCGTATGTCAGGGGAGTTATTATGAGAAAGTTGGTTGAAATTTTCGACAATAAACCTCAAATGGCTCTTTTTGCACTTAATGAGTTCTTTGATTGTAATGACCCATACGTTGTGCAAGTCGTCACTTCTGCCATCTATGGATATTTGCTTAGAAAACATGATGCAACCGAAGCTGCTAAGATTGCAGATTTGATATTGCAGTTCTTTTACCAAGACCATAAAGCGCCTGAAGATATATTGGTGCGCCAATGGACAATGTTGACTTTGGCTTTAGCCGATGAACTGAATGGAATAAATACTCACTTTAGTGCTATAAGACCACCTTTCGTTTCTAAGAATCCTTATGATTTGGTTGTTGACAATGCTGAAGAAATATCTAAGGATTATTTTGGCTTAAGTAACGGTTCTTGGAAGATGTATGAAACACTTTATGGATTTTCTGATTTCCGAAGGTATATTATAGGAACAAATAGCCGTGCAAACAGTGATGTTTTTTTGAAAAAAGAAGGTACTCACGTTAAGACTCTGCTACTTGCAGATATCATATTGATGGTTGCCAATATTGCCAAGCATGATTTCCACTGGAATGATGACTTAGGTAAATTGGATGACAATGTTTATTCCGAAGGAAGGTACAATAACCTGACAGAGCGTTTTGGAAAGAAATATCTTTGGTTGGCTTTGTACAAGGCTGATGCATTATTGAGCGACCATTTCGAGGTTGCAGATGGTTGTAACTATTTGTATTCTCCGACAGAAAACGACATAGAGCCAACTCCTTATCCATGGCATACAAGAGAATATTCAAGAATAGATCCAACCATATTGAATGCTTCTGATACGCAGGCTTACACTTCGTTTCAAGCAGACGAGTTGGAGAATGTGGAAATGGTAACTAATGAACAGTGGCTTTCTGAGAATCATTCTATTCAGAAACCAAGGCTAATTGTGAAAGATACTGATGGCTCAGAATGGATAGTGTTGACGTGCTATGACGGTTATAGGCTTGATTCTGAAGAAGACACAGTAAAGGATTTGTTTTTGTTCTCTAATGCTGCTTTTATCAAATATACGGATCTTGAGCTTTTTTGGAGATGGGCTGCTATGCAGAATTTCTATGGACGATGGATGCCTGAACGCAGGAATGGTAGCATAGATTATCTTTGGAACGAATATCCTTGGGCTGAAACTTATAAGCGAACTCTTCGTGATGTTGATGATTGGGAAAATCCTGGTAAAGGAGCAACCTTTAAAATCAATCTTTCATACGAAGCCCAATTACAGGAAGAATGGATTGGATTGGATGAAACGGAAATGTATTTGAAAGAAGTTAGTATGCCGAATCACTTTGTAATGGAAGCATTAAACTTATATACCGCAGAGCGTGGTGTTATCAGAGCTAAAAGTGATAATACAATTGTGGCAAGGAACTTTTCCATCGGCAAAATGAATGGATTGGCCATGAGAAAGGAGTATTTGGATCAATATCTTTCAGATAATAACCTTGCTTTAGTCTTCTATTCGCTTGGAGAGAAATATATCATTCAGAAAGGAACTTATCAAAGCATAGGACAAAGATATGATTTATCTGGAGCGTACTGCTACCATGATAAATCTTTTGAAGAGATACAGCCTATGCATATCAGTAATACTTTATAGAAAAATGAAAGTACTATTAATCGACGTATATAATTATAATAAAGGTGGTGCTGAAACAGTTTGCTTCAATACAGGTAAGCTGTTAGAGGAGCATGGCCACCAGGTTGTTTACTTTACCTTGAAGTGGGAGGAGAATAATCCTTCGCCTTATAGCAAGTATTTCCCTGAGTCGAAGGAAACCCGTAAGGGACCTTTGAAACAGGTGAAGAATATGGTTAACTATTTCTATCACTTTGAGGCTGCAAAGAAGATGGAACAGTTGATTAAGGACGAACGCCCTGATATCGCCCATATTCATCTGATGTGGGGACAGATTACTCCTTCCATCTTTCCGGTTCTGAGAAAATATCATATTCCAATCTTATTCACCGTGCATGACTATCGTATCGTGTGTCCTGCCTATACTTTCAGGGATGGCAGTGGCCGGATTTGTGAGGATTGTAAGGGTAAGTACTTCTATAAATGCTTTACCCACACCTGTTGTAAAGGTAGCAAGGTGATGAGTGCGGTGATGGCAGCAGAGCAGTATTTCCGCAATGCTTTCTTCAATCCTGCCAAGTATATTGATGGTTTTCTGTATGTAAGCAACTTTGCGAGGGATATACAGGAGAAGTATATGCCGGCAGTTAAGAATATACCGAATATCACTCTCTACAATTTCTCGACTTCGATAGCCGAATCACCTAAAGCGATGCCTAAAGAGAAGTACTTCCTATATTTTGGAAGATTATCGTATGAGAAAGGTGTTAGAACGTTACTGGAAGCTTTCAAGGATTTACCAGAGTGTAAACTGAAGGTAGTCGGCACAGGACCGAAAGAAGACGGACTCAAAGAGTTTGTTCGTTCTTATGGGATGAAGAATGTTGAGTTCCTGGGCTACAAGCGAGGTCAGGAATTAAAAGACTTAGTTGCTAATGCTTACTTTGTGATTGTGCCATCTGAATGGTATGAGAATAATCCGATGACGATAATTGAGGCTTATTCTGCTGGAACTCCCGTCATTGGTGCCAGAATAGGTGGTATTCCGGAAATTGTAGTGGAAGGTGAAACTGGTTATCAGTTTGAAAGTGGAAATAGCCATGGGTTGAGAGAAGTTGTTGTAAAGGCAAATTCTTTATCAGCTGAAAATTATGTGAATTATAGTGCAGGGGCAATCAAATTTGCTCATGATAAATTAAGTTTGGATAATTATTATCCAAGACTAAGTGCTTTCTATGAAAGCTTCCTGAAAAAATAATCACTTGATTCTCTTGTGATTGATAAGAAGCCACAGAGCGGAGAGCATCGACATCAAGATGATGCCGAAGTACTGTATGGCTTCTTTGATATAGTTTGAAATCTTATTCATGCCTGCAAAGGTAATACTTTTATTTTGAAAATCTCTAGTTTTTTATGAAAATAGTTGTAACAGGTACGCGTGGTATCCCGAATATCATGGGTGGCGTGGAGACGCATTGTGAGGAATTGTTCCCTAGAATGGTGGAGCGTGGGTATGATGTGACGCTGATCCGTCGCTCGAACTACGTGAAGGATGACTTGCATGAATGGAAGGGTGTGAAACTGGTAACGATTCCTTCTCCTAAGAAGAAGAGTTTTGAGGCTATCATCCATACTTTCCGTGCCATCAATGAGGCGAAGAAGTTGGGTGCTGATGTGTTGCATATCCATGCCATCGGTCCTGCCTTGCTGGTGCCCTACGCCAAATTACTGGGCATGAAGGTAGTGTTTACGCATCATGGTCCTGACTATGACAGGGACAAGTGGGGATTTGCTGCCAAGACTATCCTGAAGATGGGTGAGCGTATGGGCTGTATGTTTGCTGATGATGTCATCGTCATCTCGAATGTCATCAAGAACCTCATTGCCCGTAAATATGGAAGGACGAAGAATGTACACCTTATATATAATGGTGTCTCTGAGCCTGAAATCTGCGACTATCCTGAATATTTCAAGGAATTGGGGATAGAGAAGGGAAAGTATATCCTGGGTATGTGCAGATTTGTGCCTGAGAAGAACCTGCATCATCTGGTGGAAGCGTATAGACAGTTAATAGTTAAAAATGAAAAGTTAATAGAGCAGGGCTACAAGTTGGTGCTGGCTGGTGATACGGACTTCGAGGATGAATATTCGTTGGGATTGAAGCAAATGGCAAGGGAGAATGGTGTGGTGCTTACTGGCTTTATCAAGGGCAGAAAGCTTCATTCGCTGTTGACGAATTGCCGTTGCTATTGTCTTCCATCTTCGCACGAAGGTTTACCGATAGCTCTGTTGGAAGCGATGAGCTATGGTGTAAAGGTAGTAGTGAGTGATATTCCTGCGAATCTGGAGGTTGGCTTGCCAAAAGATGATTATTTCCATTGTGGTAACGTGGATGAACTTTCTGAAAAGCTCGGAAAGATCATCGAGGCTCCATTGCAGCATGTGGATTATGACATGAGCAAGTATGATTGGGACCAGATTGCTGATGAAGTAGGAGGAGTGTATCAAGGGTTGAAGAAATGATGGTTGTATCAAAGCAATATCAGATATTCTTTGATTTCCTAAGGTTCTGCATTGGCTCTGCTAAGGATATACCTCCTACCTTGAAGGAAGCGGATTGGGAGGAGCTATATGCTATCGCCCAAAAGCAATGTCTGGTGGGTGTTCTTTTTGATGGTATCAAGAAGTTGCCTATGGAACATGTAGGGATGAAGAAGGAGTTGCTGCTCCAATGGATGGCGGAAAGCCAGATGTTGGAGAAGGCGAATGTTCGGTTGAACGATGCTGCCATCCAGGTTTCTGAGTGGTTCGGGAAGAAGGGATTCAGAACCTGTATTTTGAAAGGACAAGGAAATGCCTTGATGTATCCGAATCCTTATTCCCGGACTCCTGGCGATATTGATATCTGGGTGGAAGGTGGTGATAAACGGGTTATCTCCTTTGTCCGCTCTATCTCGCCTCATGAAAAGGCGTGCTATCACCATATCGAGTTCCCATCGTATAAGGGAGTAGAGGTTGAAGTGCATTATCGCCCTAGCTTCCTGCTGTGCTTCTGGCATAACAGAAAGCTTCAGAAATACTATGAGAGGGTGAAGGAGGAGCAGTTTTCCCATCGGGTGATGTTGGGAGAGCAAGGGGAGGTTGCGATTCCGACAGTGGAATTCAATCTCATTTTCCAGTTGACTCATATCTATGCTCATCTGATGAATGAGGGGATTGGGTTGAGACAATTGGTGGACTACTATTATGTTCTTTCAATGTTAAGTGTTAACTGTGGAATGTTAACTTCCTTGCAAAAGGAATTGAAGGAGTTAGGATTGTGGAAGTTTGCTGGGGCAATCATGTATATCATGCAGGAGGTATTTGGCATGCCAGCCTCTCGCCTTATTACTCCTCCCAATGAGAAGTATGGTAGGTTTGTGCTGAATGAGGTACTGGAAGCAGGTAACTTCGGAAAGTATGATGAAAGGAATCGCTTCGGAAAATCGCACCTTTGGCATAATCTCCAAAGGGTATATAGGGATATAAGACTCGTGAAGTATTTTCCTGCCGAGGCTCTATGTGAACCTATCTTCAGAACATGGCACTTCTTCTGGCGGATGAAGAATAAGAAATAACAGATCTACGGGTGAACGGCTCCCTCTCCCCTTTTTATTTAAGCTACTTTTTGGGGATGGAGCCTAGTAGCCCTTTTAACCTTTCAAAAACAACTGACAATGGAAGAAAAATCAAGTGAACAACAGAAGCCAAAATGTTTGCCAAAGTTACCAACAGGCATACGTGGGCTTGACAAAGTGCTGTATGGGGGAATTGACGCAAATGTCCTCAATCCTTTATACATAAAAGAACAGTCTATAGAGAGAATACCTCTGGTTATCGTTATCCGAGGAAACGAGGATGACAATGACAAGTGTATGCTTGCCATGCAGATGCTCTATGGTATTGCCCAGTCTATCGAGAATATCAAATCGCAGTATCAGGTATTCGGTAAGGATTGGAACAATGAGCCTATCATGTATTCCACCTATTACCAGGCGCATAAGTTGGATGACTTGTTCTTGGACTTCTTCATTTCTTCCTCCCTGCAAGAGATATTGAGGAAGAAGGCGTCGAAAGATACCTCTGTCAACCTCAGCTCGAATATCTTTACGGATATATTATTCAATAGTTCTCAGATATTGTGCCAAGGTATTTCCAGGAATGCCAACATTCCTTATTCTGCCATTGCCACCAAGACGGATGCGATGATGGGAGATGGTATCATCTATTATAACAGGCGTACCAACTCGCTACATGTGAAGGCTGACTTGGCTGCGGATGATAACCAATACAATCAAGTGTACCGAAGAAGGCATGGCTCTGTCAATGAGTATAGCATGGATGCTTATGGCAAACCGAAGGATGACTTATTCCATCGATATACAGGGTTGCACTTCTTGCCATTCGTGATGGAGAACAATACGACAGCAGAAGATGTTGCCAAAAGGATAAGTCCCCATCACTCTTTGGTAGCAGTGGATGTATCTGATCAAAAGAAACTCACAAGAGAAGTGGTTAATAATATCCTTGATGGGTTGCAATCTGCCAAAATAGCTATCCTTTGCGTTGACTCTACCGCTGATGTGCCAGAGAATCGGGTGAATATGATTGTTAAACTGTCCAAGGAGTTGAACCATAGATTTGTGTTGAAGTATCTTCAGATCATCAAGAGCGACAGCCAGGAGTTCTATCAAGGACAGCATCAGTACAAAAAGCGTGACTTTGGCATCGAGGTTTATCCTCGCAAGGAATCGTATCTGCATGAGCGTAGATACCTGCAGCGTGCCTTGGTATATACACATGCCGATGCCTTGACGGATACTTACCAGCAATACATGAAATTGCAGAAGTATTATTACGATACGCCTACCACGACATACGAGGACTATGAGGCGGAACTAGCCTCGGGGGGCAACAAGCCTTTCTATGCCATCTATCCCAAGAACTACATGGAGCAGATGTCCATCGACCTGCTGAACAGGGTGTTTATCCCAATCAACCCATTGCGCCATCTTATCCACAAATCGAAGGAGGAAGATGACTTCTTTGAGAATGAGTATATGTATGGCAACGCTGGATTTGTGACTGCCGTAGTAGGCAGGGCTAATACTTACAAACGTTTCCTTACCTTTGGTGGTATCTTCGGATCGGCTTGCGCCAAAGACCACACGCTCATCATCATGATGAACAAGGAGGAGACGGTTACGAGAAGACGATTGGTCTGTCCTGCCCGACCATCATGTGGGGACTGGGAGAAAAATAAGGAGAAGAACAAGGCATGCCTTAATTGCTATCATTATATCCACTTCATGAACTTTTGTATGGGTAATATCACGCCGGCAGAGTTCCTGTATTATCTGGAAAAGCAGATAGAGGTGCCATACGATGGCGACAGTCAAAAGCATATCAGAAGAATCGTGATAGATGACTTGCAGATATTGGATTTCTGTTTCCCTAGATTGAAGGATGACTTGTTCCTGGCTGCATTGGCAGAACTTTGCCGTCAGCATGACATCATCTTATATATATTGTGTGACAGGGCTGGGTCGATGCTTCCTACGCTGCGTGCCTTGGCTGACAATGTGATTATCACGGATAAGGATGAGAAGGATGGGCATCCTCTGATCTTCGTGGAGAAGTTTGCCGGCTACACCAATACACCGAGCAAGATGTATTGTGGCAAGGTGAAGAACGTGAGCAAACTGTTCAGATGTGTGGAGAACTATGACAGCAACGGATTCAACAAGTTTGAGTTTCAGTCCAATATCGTGGAATTGGAGGATATGGACGAGAAGACATTTTATAATTTAGATTGACAAGGCGTATGAAAGATATGAATGGCAGTAGCTATAAACAGTGGTGGCAAGACGAGACGTGGGCTTTGGTGCTAACAGTGTTATGCCCGATAGTAGCCACATCGTTTACCGTGTTGGGATATTTCAAGGACTTCAAGCTGCTATCCCCAAACTGGGGATTGGAGGAGTTTACGAATTTGCTGTATGCTTTCCAGACTCTTTTCATGGGCATCGTCTTCTTCTATATCTGGGGGCATAAGGACAAGATAGTAAGGAGGTTGCTGCAAAAGGAGGACTTGATAGAGACTTATTTTAAAAGGGAGTGTCATATCACGGATGAAGAGGATTTTCCGATAGAGGAACGGTTTGCAGCCATCAGGCATTCCGTGGCTCGTTTCTATCAGGGATGGATGGCTCTGTGGTTGGTATGGTTATTCTACAATGGAGTGATGCTTGTCATGGGTGTGACAGGAGGAAAGATAGGCTCTGCGTCGTATGCTTACAATATGTTCGTGTTCAGGTGCATCATGGAGATGGTGGGTAGTATCATCCTGTTTTACATCTATCTGGTACTGAACAATGTGACCATATCCAAGGAATACCGACCGGATTATAGTTCGACAGACTTTAGGTTGGGGGCAATATTCCTGTCTCTTTGTATCATTGCGATATTAGCGTTGTTTATCCGTACGGCATCCATTCCTACGATGAAAGAGGCATTTGCACCGATGCTCCAGGTTAGTTTGGCTCTCGGACTGTTCTCCACTTTTACCTATGTGCTGGTATTGGGAAAGCTGAATAGCTATTACCTGCAAATACCGATCCTGCTGAGTATCTTTGTGTATATATTCGCCATAGCGCAAGTGTTTGCACCATTGGAACTGATAGCGAGTGGCTGGGATAGCGTCAAGGATGGCTTTGTGGTAGCGACACTGCCCTGTGAGGTGACGGGTAAAGAGGTGAATTATCGCATCTTTGATGTCGTAGTGTCTTCGCCCGTCTTGGATGTAACTGCATCCCATCGTTTGGAAAGGCTCAACTTCTATTTCTTGCTATTCTCGATGTTTGGAAAGTTGGCGCTGGCTTTGGTGCTGTATTGGACGGTATATAAGTTCCGCTTCATCTATTTCGTGATTACCAAGAACTTGGCTTTGACTGAGACTCCTGAGAAAATGAAGGTGTTCTGGAAGTATATCGGGAAAACTGTGGATTGACTGGATTGCAAAATGAGAGTAATCAGAACGATACACCCTGTAGGACACGGAGGCTTCTTTATGGAAGAACTCTGTGATGCAACCGAGTGCTACAACGTGGTTTACGATTGTGGCACTCGTAATGGTACCATATTGTTGGAGCGAGAAATCAACAAGGCTTTTAACAGGAAGCAGTCTGTTGACCTATTGTTTATCTCTCATTTTGACAGAGATCATGTGAGTGGACTGAAGGAACTGGCGAGAAGGAATCTTCTCAATAGCAGTACCAAAGTGGTGATGCCTTTCCATTATCCATCCTATTTTGTGATTCTAAATCCGTTCCTGTATGCTTATTATGAGCAATGCATGTTGATATTGAGAAGCACAGGGGCTACGATAGTGGAAGTCGGGGAGCTGAATCCTTTTGAGGATGAATATGGTCGTTATCTTGATAGACCTCATACAAGTAATGTTTCTTTTGAACAGCTAAGGGGCAGTATTCCAAGCGGTAGCAGAATTACCCTATCTCCGAAATGGATTTATATTCCTTTCAACCTGAACGACTCCAAGATTTTTGTAGATAGATTCGAGGACGAGGTGAAAAGACAGTTGGGGATGGATATCAACGATATGTCGACTATGGATCTGGAGCAGAATGCGGATATAATCAGGGGCATTTATCAACTGATGGGAAAGAATAATGCAAGAAGTTTCAATATAAACAGTAACTCCTTGATAGTGGTATCTATGCCTGCTGGAGATGTGGATAGTTGCTATACAACTATAGCACAGCGCAAGTATGCACTAGATGCTGCAACTGCGGTATATACTGGTGATGCCTATTTGAAAGACTTCACCAATGGAAGCTTGCCGTTTAGGTATTATTCTGCATTGAAGAGAGTCTTGAGTAAGTATGTTCATTATCCTGTCGGCTTGTTTCAAATCCCGCATCATGGGAGCAACAACAATTATGATTTTCAGTTGACGAACGAAGCTGCTCTATGCCAATTCGCTTTCTGCTGTCAAGATGATAGAGATAAGATGCAGGGTACGACAAGGAATGTATGCAATGACCTTGGCGGTATTGCAAAAGTTATGCTTCATGTGGTGGATGAGAATGGAGAAAGTGAAATTGTGCAGGAGATAGAGGGATGAGAGAAAATTTCGCCCTGTATATTGCGGATACTACTGGGAACATGGCGATTGCTTTTCTCATACCGCTGGTATGTTATGGGGGTGATTGGAGGGTATGCGTTATTGAATCGCCACGTTCCTCTTTAGATAAAAGGAGGATTTTTCGAAAACCTACCCGTCCTTCCTTACCCTTAAGGAAGGCTCCACCTCTCACCCCGGCCCTCTCTCCTCAGGAGCGAGGGAGGAAACCGCCCTACTCGGTGCTCGGAACCGCTTCGCTCTAAGGTTGGCGGACCATCAAAGGTCTTCGCCATATTGTGCGGGATGGGAC
>ERZ1026901.1328-NODE-1328-length-14611-cov-6.864111_pt1 | contig 14611 bp, 7 predicted proteins | sample MGYA00380179_ERZ1026901 | MGnify/ENA primary metagenome ERZ1026901 (study PRJEB33269, sample SAMEA4719815) | human gut metagenome | biome: human-associated habitat; feature: organic feature; material: feces | place: Cameroon | collected 2013-10 ... | reverse complement strand
CCGTTAGGTGGCGAGGGGGTGGGGCTGAGGTGGGGCTTTAGAACTCCTGTCCGAGAATGAAGTGGAAGTTGCTGCCGCCCTTTGCGTAGCCTGCAAACGGTTTGTCAAAACCGTAAGCCCAGTCGATACCCATGAGTCCGACCATCGGGAGGAAGATACGTACACCCACACCAGCCGAACGCTTCATGTTGAAGGGGTTGAAGCTTTTGGTGTCGCTCCATGCGTTACCACCCTCAAGGAAGGCAAGACCGTAGATCGTGGTGTTGCCCAAGAGGAACGGATAGCGGAGCTCCAGCGACATGCGGTCGTAGGCATAGCCCTCGGCACCGTAAGGTGTGAGCGAGCCGTTCTCGTAACCACGCAGACCGATGGTCTCCTCAGCGTAGCTTGTCGAATAGCCACTCATGCCGTCACCACCCATGTAGAAGGTCTCGAACGGCGACTTCTTATACTTGTTGTATGAACCGAGCAGACCAAACTCGACGCGCGTCATGAGCACGAAACATTTCTGTCCGCTGGTGAGCGCGGTGTAGGTCTTGCCCTTAAACTTCCACTTGTGATACTCCACCCAGCGATATTTCTCCTGCTGCTCGCGCTCATAGAGCGAAGAGTTGCGGTCTGTTGCCAGGTTCTTGTAGTCCTTGCCGTCCCACTTTGACCATGGCGGTGTGAGGGTCACAGAGGCTGTGAACTCTGAACCGCGGCGAGGGAACAGCTGGTTGTCGGTAGACGTGCGGCTGATGGCGATGCTGAGGTTCAGGTTGTTAGAGTTGCCGTTGGTCATGAGGAAGTACTGCCAGTTCTTCAGCATGTAACGTGTGTACGACAGCTGGAGCGAGAGCTGGAAGTAGTCGTCAGGCCAGCGCAGACGCTTGCCCCATCCGAGAGAAGCGCCGAAGAGCTTCACATACTTGTCGGGGTCGTAATAGTTCTCGTAGTTGTTGTAGCCGTAGTTGCCGTAGCCGTAGAGATAATTATAATAGTTGTTATAATATCCCGAGTTGTAATAGTTGCTCGACACGTCGGTCTGCTTCGAGAAGAATGCGCTTACAGAGAACTGGATTGGTCGCTTTCCACCGAACCAGTTGGTTGAGTAAGAGGCGTTATACGACTGATAGTAGGTACCGTTGGTCTGTGCTCCGAGCGACAGCACCTCGCCGTCGCCGATAGGCAATATTCCACGGTGCTCCTTGTTCTTGTTGAAGAGGTTACGCATAGAGAAGTTGTTGAGCTTCAAGCCCACACGTCCGATGACACCTGTCTGTCCCCATCCGAGCGAGAACTCAATCTGGTCGTTCGACTTCTGCTCCAGCCCCCAGTTGATGTCCACCGTTCCGTTCTCTGGATCGGGCTTCACGTCGGGGTTCACCTTCTCCGGGTCGAAGTGGCCCATTGATGCGAGCTCACGCGCCGAACGCTGCAGGGCATCCTTCGAGAAGAGGTCGCCCGGCTTTGTGCGGAGCTCACGGCGCACCACGTTCTCATAGAGGCGGTCGTTACCGTTGATGCGCACATGGTTGATGTGGGCCTGTGTGCCCTCTGTGATGCGCATCTCGAGGTCAATGCTGTCGCCCACGATGTTGATCTCTGTAGGCTGCAGCGAGTAGAAGAGGTAACCGTTGTTCCAGTAGTTGTTGCCCACGGCATCATCGTCCTCAGTGAGACGTTTGTTCATGAGCTTCTGGTTGTAGACGTCGCCCTTCTTCATGCCGAGCACCTGGTTCAGATAGTCGGACGGATAGATGGTGTTGCCCACCCATGTTATGTTGCGTATATAATATTTCTTGCCCTCGTCCACCTTCAGGCGGATGCTGACGTGCTTGTCGTCGACGTTCCACACGCTGTCGCTGATGATGGCAGCGTCGCGATAGCCATACTCGTTATACTTTTCGATCAGCTTCTGCTTGTCGGCCTTCCAGCGCTCGGGTGTAAACTTCTTCGCCTTGAGGAACGAAGCGAGCGTTCCTGCCTCATGGGTCTTTGCGAAGGCACCCTTCTTGAACAGTCCGCCCTTTATCTTGCTATTTTTCAGCGCTTTGTTGCCCTCGATGTAGATCTTGCGGACCTTCATCTTCTGCTTTTTGTCGATGATGACATCAAGGATTACCTGGTTCTTGTTTGCCACGTCGTCGCGCTCACGAATCTGGATGTCGGCGTTCTTGAAGCCCTTGTCGTCGAAGTATTTCTTGGCAAGAATCTTCGCGCGGTCAATCATGTTAGGTGTGATCTGAGCACCCTTCAAGAGGCCCAGTTTCTCCTCCATGTCGGTGCGTTCCGATTTTTTCAGGCCCACATAATTGATTGTCGACACACGCGGTCTCATGCGCAGATGAATGTTGAGATACACCTTGTTGCCGATGATCGAGTCGGCCACGATGCTCACGTCCGAGAACAGGCCATACTTCCAGTAGTTTTTCACCGCGTTGGTGATCTCGTTGCCGGGGAGTGTTATGTCTTCGCCCACTGTCAGTCCGGAGATGCCTGTGAGCATGTAGTCCTCATAACCCTCTGCACCCGTCACGTTTATTGCGCCGATGGTCAGCGTGCGTGGCGAGCCGGCATAAGAGATGTCGGGATAGACAATCTTGTCCTGTGCCTTCACCGCCGATGAGCAGATGATGGCGAGGAGAGCTATGAGCAGTTTCTTGATGTTCATATTTTGTTTATTGTTGTTTGCTTTGTTGCAGTTTTGCTTTGTTGCAGTTTTGCTGTTATACCCCTTTTCACTTTATAAAAAGCTATAGGATTTTTCACTTTTCCCTTTTCACTTTTCCCTCAAAGGCGTCAGCCTTTTTTTTACCTTTTTACCTTTTTACCTTTAAATCTTCTTCCTCCACCTGCTGTTCAGTTTTTCCGAAGCGGCGTTGGCGTTGTTGGTAGCTGGCGATAGCTTTATGCAGGTCTTCTTCGTCGAAGTCGGGCCAGAAGGTGTCGCAGAAATAGAGCTCGCTGTAGGCGATCTGCCAGAGCAGATAGTTGCTTATCCTGATCTCGCCACCCGTTCTTATGAGCAGGTCAGGGTCAGGCATGTTAGCCGTCGTCATGTTGTCAGAGAGCGTCTGCTCCGTAATGTCGTCAGGCATCAAAGCCCCGTCTTTCACCTGTTGTGCAATGCGTCGCGCGGCGTTTGTTATCTCCCATCGCGACGAGTAGCTGAGCGCCACCACCATGGTCATGGCCGAGTTATTCGCCGTGTGGTCTATGGTCTCCTGTAGCTTCTGCTGCACGGCCGCTGGCAGACGTTCAATGTCGCCGATGACCTGGAACCGCACGTTGTTCTTCATGAAGATCTCGTCTTCAAGCGAAGAGAGCACCAGTCCCATGAGAGCAGCCACCTCGTCGGCAGGTCTGTTCCAGTTTTCTGTTGAGAAGGTGTAGAGCGTGAGCCACTTCACGCCGAGGCGCGTACACTCAGACGTTATGCGTCTCACCGTCTCCACTCCGGCTTGGTGTCCGTAGCTTCGCGGCTTGCCTTGCTCTGCTGCCCAGCGTCCGTTGCCGTCCATGATGATGGCAATGTGCTGAGGTATGGTTGTGGGGTTTACCGTTGTGGTCATATCGTTTTTTTGTTTTGTTGCTTGATAAGAGAGCCCTTGCAGCTCATCACTCGTCTTGGTTATGACAAGTTCGACATTTAGGCATGAAACTGTAGGTCACAGACAGCTGTAGCGCCGAATAGCAGTCGGTGTTTTTAAACATACCCGAGCTCTTCACGCCGTAAGGGTCTTTGTATCCGTCGAGCTCATCGCTGAGAGAGAAGTGGACAGCCCACTCCAGGCCCACGTTGAGCCTCTCGGCAGCCTTATATTTTACCCCCAGGCCCATGGGCACGTTGCCCGTGAACACCGTTTTTCCGCCTCCCGACACGACGGTTGCTCCAAGACCCGCGAAGACGAACGGTGTGAACCGCTTCGCGCCGCGATAGTCGTGGCCTGTGCCGTAGGGCCAGAAATTATATTCGTAGGTCAAGCTGAGGTCGAACACCGAATTGTTAAACTCATAGTTGCTCCGCTCGTTTCCCACGATCGTAGGCACCGCTCCTGCGCGTGTCTGCCCGTTCACGGTGCCGTCAGCGCCTTCGGTGCCCGTTGAGCCTGTCGAGAGGGTAGGGAACCAGGTCTTCACATCGTTGGCGCTGCCTTTGAGCTTGCCGTAGGTGGCTGCGAGGCGCAGACCCATATAGGGGTTGAAGATTCGTCTTAAGATCACAGAAGCGCCCGGTTGCATGTTGCTGAAGATGCCGCCGTTATAGTCGCCCTCATAAGACACAAGAGCCACACCGGCACCAATCTCCATCTTATATTGGTCGTCGGTCTGCGCCCTCAGGTCTGCTGTGTGCAGCGCAAGGGCCATGAGCAAGCCTAAACATTGTGCTAAGCGCATCTTTTCCACCTTATTATATATATAGACGTCAAAAAGAGGTGCCCGTTTAACAAGCTCCCCTCTTTGCCACCCGGCTTTCAAGCCTTAGTTTGCCTTTTTCTTTTCTTCAAAGACATCCTCTCTCTTCTCCCAGCCGAGGAAGTTTTGTCTTCCGCGCCACACCTGACCGGTGCCGCCGCAGACAATCCACACGAAGTTGTCGCTGTCGACGGCAAACGCCAGTGTGCCGTTGGAGCTGATGCCCTCGGGCATGGTCACCACGGTGTCGGCCTGCCATGTCAGTCCGTGATCTTCGCTTCTATACATCTTGGCTGTCTGCTGTCCGTTGTTATGGCCGAGAGCCACTATCCGTCCGTTATAGACGCCCATCTGCAGGTTGTCGAACGCCGGCAGACGGTTGTCGTTGTCGTCATAGGGATATTGCATCCACTGCTGCTTGTTCTGTCCGTCTTCCTCAATCTTTGCCCACACAGAGCTGTAAGCCTCGCCGTCGTTATGGCCCACGACCACGACGTAGCGGCTGTCGCTGTTGGTCGGGAGGGGCAGGGTGGCGCTGGCAAGCCCCTTGGTCGGGAACTGTGCCATGTTGTCGTCCTCAGACACGGGTTCTGCTGTCCACGCACCTGTTGTGAGGTTGTCCACGGGTGCCGACATGAGCCCCTTTCCGTCCACGTTGGCGTAGAGACGCTGCGAGGTAGCAGCCAGCAGGGTGTTGAAGTTGTGTGCAGAAGCGGTTGTCTGCAGGGAGTTGTCGTCAAACTCGGCCACGCCGCCGTTGCCGGCCACAAAGCCCTTGGCGTTGTTTCCGACGAGCGTGTTCCACACGTTGGCACCTTCCTGAGCTGATGTCCATGTGGCGGTCTTGTGTGCTGCTGCCATGTTGTCTTTTGAGCCGACATAGTAGAAGCTCTCTGCGCCGTCGGTAGCTGCGATGTGCAGCCCGTTCTTGGTTGCGGTCATGCGCAAGCCCTTCATCTGCTTCAGCTCCTCGGGAAGCGACGGCATCTGCTTCCACACGAAAGCGGCGCTGTCTTGCTTATGCACGTTCACCGACACGGTGTAGCGGCGGAAGCCCAATCCGGAGTTGCTGTAGACAATGAATGTGCGCGGTGTCGTAAAGTCGATGGTGTCGGTAGAGGCGAAATATTTCACCGTGTCGCTGGTGGCACTCTTCAAGCCCACCACACCCGAGTTGTATGTAGACAGTGTGCAGAGCACCTTCGCTGCCAAAGCCTGCATGGGCAGTGAGTCGACATTGTATATTTTTCCGCCGAGCTGGTCGATTCTAAATTTCACCGAGCTGAAATCTTTCGACACGATGCTGTCCTTGCCCGTGGCCTTGTGTTGTCCTGCGACATACTGCACGTTTCCGAGTGAGAAAGCCGATATGGCGCTGTCATCGCTGTAGTCGTATTCGACATCGCTGTTGCTCAGACATGAGGAACACATCACTATTGCCGAGAGCATCATCACGACAGATAATATTTTCTTCTGCATTATTTTTTCTGTTCTTTTTTGTTTTTAGCTGCAAATTTAGTCAGAATTTGGCAAAATAAGCCACTTTTGTTTGTTTATTATGTAAATTAATGATTAAAAGCGTGTTTTTTAAAGTTTGTTTAGTGTTAAAGCACCACCCGAAGCCGCCAAAACTTGCTTTGTCAAGAACCGCTGACAACGGTTTCATAAGAAAAGGCGGCATTTATTTTGCCGTTCGAATAAAATATTGTAGATTTGCTCACTCAAACACTGCAAGAAGCCACAAATGTCAATATTAGATTTTCTTTTTGGCAACAAGTCATCAGACAACAACACAAGCGACACTGCCGATGTCGTCGACGCAACGCCCCGACACCGCAATGCCGACAACTATGCCTTTGTTGATGCCGAAGTGGGAATGAAAGACCATAAGGTGCATGACATTGGCTCCTTACGGCACGACGGGGCCTTGTTTCACAACGCAAACAAGGCTGAGCTTGCAACCTTTCTGCAAGACATCGACTATGTATGTGGGCACAACATCGTGCATCATGATGCCAAATATCTTTTTGACCAACCGCCATTTACCACAGCACAGAAAAACCAGTGGCTACTTGTCGACACCCTCTATATGTCGCCGTTACTGTTCGCGGCGAGGCCTTGCCACAAGCTTGTGAAGGACGACAAGCTGGTCTCTGACGATGTTAACAATCCGGTGAACGACTGCAAGAAAGCCCGCAGCCTGCTGTTCGACGAGATAGCACAATGGAACATGTTGTCAAGAGACGAACAGAGCATTTTCGCCACTTTGCTCTTCAAGGAAAAAGAATTTGAGGGGTTCCTTTCAATGGTCAACGCGTTTGGCTTGCGCATGCTGCGGACAAACAGACCAGACGACCGTGAAGACATTGACTACCCCATGCTTGAGCGACAGATAAAGAAGCAATATGCAGGGCGCATCTGTGGCCATGCCGATATCGTCACCATGGCCATGAAGCATCCGTGCGAACTGGCATACGCCCTCGCCCTTGTCGACACCAACGACTATCGCTCCGTCACACCAGGATGGGTGCTCTACAACTATCCGGAAGTGGAGCACATCATGCTGCTGCTGCGCCACCGGCGATGTGCCGACGGATGCGACTACTGTAACACCTTCCTCGACATTCACCAAAACCTGAAACAACACTTTGGCTATTCTTCGTTCCGCACCTACGACGGGCAACCGCTTCAGGAGCGTGCGGCACAGGCAGCGGCCGACGGCAAGTCGCTGCTTGCCATATTTCCCACAGGCGGCGGCAAGTCGCTCACATTCCAGCTTCCCGCCCTCATGGACGGACGCTCTGTTCACGGTCTGACGGTGGTCATCTCCCCGCTCCAGTCGCTCATGAAAGACCAGGTAGACAATCTTGAGGCACGCGGCATTACCGATGCCGTGACCATAAACGGTCTGCTCGACCCCATATCACGCTCGCTCGCCATCGAGCGTGTGCAGAACGGCGATGCCTCACTGCTCTACATCTCGCCAGAGATGCTGCGGTCCAACACCATCGAGCGCATACTCATGGCTCGCCATGTGGTCAGGTTCGTCATTGACGAGGCACACTGCTTCTCCGCCTGGGGACAAGACTTCCGTGTAGACTATCTCTACATCGGCAAATTCATAAAGAAATATCAGGAGCACAAGAGAGACAACTGCACCGTGCCCGTGTCGTGCTTCACGGCCACGGCAAAACAGAAAGTGGTGCAGGACATCTGCGACTACTTCAGACATTGGCTGGGCACAGACCTTGAGCTGTTCGCCTCGTCGGCATCGCGCAAGAACCTCCAGTACAAGGTTATACATGTCGACTCAGACGAAGACAAGTATGTCAGGCTGCGCGAGTTGCTTGGCGAGAGCTTATGCCCCACAATCATATATGTGTCGCGCACCAAGCGCACCGTCGAACTGGCATCCCGTTTATCGCGCGACGGCATGAAGGCTCTGCCGTTCAACGGCAAGATGTCGCCCGACGACAAGATCAAGAACCAAAACGCCTTCATGTCGGGCGAGGTAGACATTATTGTCGCCACGTCAGCATTCGGCATGGGCGTGGACAAGAGCGATGTGGGGCTGGTGGTCCACTACGACATTTCCGACTCGCTTGAGAACTATGTGCAAGAAGCCGGACGCGCTGGGCGCAACCCCTCGCTGTCTGCCCGCTGCTTTGTGCTCTACGCCGACAACGACCTTGACAAACATTTCATTCTGCTCAACCAGACAAAGCTGAGCATCAGCGAGATACAGCAGGTATGGCAAGCCATAAAGAGGCTCACGCACAACCAGTCGCACCTGCAATGTTCTGCCCTTGAGATAGCCCGACAGGCAGGATGGGACGATTCGGTGGCCGACATAGAGACTCGTGTGCGGACAGCCATTGCCGCCCTGGAACAAAGCGGCTACATTGAGCGCGGCAACAACATGCCTCATGTCTATGCCACTGGCATCACCGTGCGCAACATGGACGAGGCCCGTCAGCGCATCGCCTCGTCGTCGCTCTTCGACAAAGAAGAGGTGGAGAATGCGGTGAGAATAATCAAGTCGCTCATATCGCAGAAATACATATCGCGCGCACAGGATGCCGAGGCAGAGTCGCGTATCGACTACCTCGCCGACATTCTCGGCCTGAACAAGCACGAAGTGGTGTCGGCTGTAGGACGCATGAGGCAGGAAGGCATTCTTGGCGACACCAAAGACATCTCCGCCTTCATGCAGGACATTGGCAACGAGCGCAAGGCCATGCATAAGCTCGAATGTTTCGCCAAGCTGGAACAGTATGTGCTGAGCAACATCCCCGACGACGCGCTTCGCATCTCCTACAAGCAGCTCAACGACAAGGCTGTGCACGACGGGCTGGAAGAGTCGACAGAGAAGCACATACGCACGCTTCTCTATTTCCTGGTTGTAAAAAACTATACGCGCAAGAAGGAAGACGGTATCCAGAACCTGGTTATAAGCCGTCAGGCAGACATGAAGAACACGCTCGCGCGCTTCGAGAAACGCCTCAACATCTGCCGCTTTGCCATAGGATGGCTATACGCGCGTGCAGCAAATGCCGAGGGCGAGGCAGCAAAGAACGGCGTGGTCAACTTCTCCGTTGTGGAGCTGCTCAACGACCTCAATGCCGGGAACCACTCGCTGTTCTACAACGGCGAAGAGCTGAAAATAGAGGACATCGAGGAGGCTCTGCTGTATCTCTCCAAGATTGGCGCCCTAAAACTGGAGGGAGGATTTCTCGTGCTCTACAACGCCATGACTATCAACCGCAAACAAATGGACAACCGCGTGCGCTACAAACAGGACGACTACCGCATGCTCAACGAATTCTACAAGCAGAAAATACAGCAGATCCACATCGTCGGCGAATATGCCAACCTGATGGTGGAAAACTATGATGCCGCCCTGCGCTATGTGCACGATTATTTCAACATGGACTACCGCCTGTTCATTGACAAATATTTCAAGGGCGACCGCGCAAGAGAGATTGAACGCAACATCAGTCCGGCAAAGTTCCAGCAGCTGTTCAATGACCTTTCGGAAAAGCAGAAAGCCATCATCGACGACCATGCATCACGGTGCATCGTAGTGGCCGCAGGACCGGGAAGCGGCAAGACGCGCGTGCTTGTACACAAGTTGGCCTCGCTGCTGTTGCTTGAAGACGTGAAGCACGAGCAGCTGCTCATGCTCACCTTCTCGCGCGCTGCAGCCACCGAATTCAAGCAGCGGCTCATGCAGCTCATCGGCAACGCCGCCCACTTCGTCGACATCATGACGTTCCACTCTTTTTGTTTCGAGCTGCTCGGACGCATAGGCAATCTTGACGACGTGAACAGCGTGGTGGTAAAGGCTGCCGAGATGATAGAAACAGGTGAGGTGGAGCAAAGCCATATCGGCAAGACCGTGATCGTAATAGACGAAGCGCAGGACATGAATGCAGACTCATGCCGCCTGGTGAACGCCCTCATGCACAGCAACGAAGACATGCGTGTCATTGCCGTCGGCGATGACGACCAGTGCATATTCTCTTTTGCCAACGCCAACCCACAATACATGTATAACCTGAGCAAGACAGAGGGCGGGCGTTTTGTGGAGATGACCGACAACTACCGCTGCGCAAAAAAGATTGTCAGTTCTGCCAACGAGTTTGTGAAACTTATCAGTGGACGACTGAAGCAGTCGCCCATCGTCTCAATGAACAAACAGGAAGGCACCGTGCGCATAACCCACCACGGCTCACGCTACATGTATGACCCGTTAATGTCAGACATCACGGCGAGCAAGCTGCAAGGCTCCACATGCGTGCTTACGCAGACCAACGAGGAGGCTGTGACGGTCATGGCGTTGCTGCGCCGACAGGGAATAGTGGCCAAACTCATACAGACAATGGGCGACCTGAGGTTCTGCAATCTGGCGGAGGTGAGATATTTCGCCAAATGTCTCGCCCGGCACAAGACGTCGCCGGTCATCAGTGAGGAAGCGTGGACAGAGGCAAAAGACAAGACCTTTGCCAAATACAGGCGGAGCACAGCCCTCCCTTATCTCTGCAGATGTGTTGAACTGTTTGAGAAGACCAACAAGGACAAATATTACAGCGACTTCGGCGAATATCTGTTCGAATCGAAAGTGGAAGACTTCCACGAAACATCCGGCAACGAGATTATCGTGTCGACCATACACAAGGCCAAGGGACGCGAGTTTGACAATGTGTTCATGCTCGTTGACGGACGGCAACAACTTACTGACGAACGGCTGCGTTGCTATTATGTGGCAATGACCCGCGCACGTCTGAACCTGTCCATACACACCAACGGCACGGCTTTCAACAGCATCACGTCGGCTACGCACGTCGCCGATACCAGTTCCTACGGAATGCCGACGGAGATTGTCATACAGATGTCACACAAGGACGTGAACCTCAGTTTCTTCCAGCATTGCCACAACGATGTGCTAACCTTGCAAAGCGGCGATCCTTTGATGTGCGACGACAACACATTGCATACACCTTCAGGCAAAATTGTTGCCGAGTATTCGGCGGCGATGCGTGAGCGGATAGCGAAACTAAAAAAAATGGGCTATGTGCCAACAGCAGCGACAACACGGTTCATTGTGGCATGGAAACGCAAAGATGCGCCCAAAGAAGAGAAGGAGACAGCCGTGCTGCTTGCCGATCTGAAACTGGTAAGACAACAATAAAAACACCTCCCTCTAAGCGAAAAACGAGGAAACCGTCTGTTCTCGGTTTCCTCGTTTTTCTTATTTTTTTCTTATTTTTCCATGTCTTGTTCATGCGAAGAAATGTATAAATATGCAAAAAGGAAGGAAGAAATGAATAAATATCCAAAAATGCGATTGTAAGCATTTATATCGGTTTTTCTTTCTGTTTTCAAAAATAAGGAACTTTCAACTTATTGTTTTTGTTAATAACTCTTAAAAACAGGGTGGTTTTGTCAAAGAGCCTCTTTGAGGTCGTCAAAGAGCCTTAATGAGCTCCTCAAAGAGCCTCTTTGAGGATGTCAAATGGGCACTTTCAAATCGTAAGTTGGGCCCTTTTAAAATGGCTCTGAAAAAGGCCCGAAAAATGCATAAATATGCAAAAACAGCTTTCATAAAAAAAGAGGGGGCTTTCTGCTTTTTTTCTTGTCCCGACTGTTTGATTTTACCAAAAAGTGGCGATAGAGGTGCAAAATCTATGTTTCTTTTATGAGATTTAGCACCTCTATCGCCACTTTTTATGCAATTTGACAAGAAGATATTATGCTATTGTTTGCACAAATTCGAGATAGCATACAATGGGTTAATGGCGATTCGCCTAACAGCATTGTCATCTTGGACATCTTGATATTCTAAGAGGGCAAAGTTTTCGAGCGAGCACCTATAGGCATCATTCAAATGCTTGTTGCGCATAAATAAGCGAAGACTCTTCATCTTGCCGCTCGTTCCTGCCTTACACTCTATAGGCATCACTTTCATGTTCCTAACTATTACATAATCTATCTCTGAAGAAGTTCCGTTTACTACATTCTCCCAATAATACAAGTCATGCTGCGAACGAGGATTGCTGTATTTCACAAGTTCCCAGCCCAGCATCATCTCAGCCAATCCGCCCTTGTTGACAAGGTCGTCGGCAGCACCAGCCAAAATCAACTCCGTCAAAGGTTGGGAACCACCAAAATCCATATTTAAGATGCTAAGCAGCAATCCACTGTCTAAATAGATGTACTTTCGAAACTTATCGTTGACCTCACTTCCTAAAGGGAGCCCATTTGCGGCAGTATGGCTCACACGCTTCACGATGCCTGCATCACAAAGCATCTGCAAAGCTTTTTTCACATCACCTGCTCGATAACCGCCCTCCACCTTACTATACATAAACTTTCCACCGATTTGCAAGATGACACTCTGCAGGGTGTTACGAAGCAATATAGGGTCAACTTTGTTAGCATATTTGGCGAAGTCATCATAATAGGTTTGCTGGATGTCCTCCTGTTCTGCCTGACATTGGTGATAATCCTTTGTCTCAATCCAAGCCTTGACACACTCTGGCATGCCACCTACCATAAGGTATGTTCGATATTGTTGAACCAAATCATTATGAAATGCAGCAAACAGAGGATGAGCATAATCGGCATTTTGCTTTTCCGTCAAGAGTCCGTCCTTACCTTGCGCCACAAGAAATTCGTCAAAGGACATAGGATACATGAAAAGGGAACGAATACGCCCCACCCCAAATGAAGATAGATCTTTCAGAGCGAACTCCAATAATGAACCTGCCGCCACGACGTGAAGTTCAGGGAAATCTTCCTTGAAAAACCAAAGTCTCTTAATAGCATCTGGACAAGACTGTATTTCATCCAAGAACAACAAGGTCTCACCTGGCACAATTGGCTTAGAGAATATCAGTCCTAAGCGATTAGCTATCTCATGCACATCGCTCAACTGCTCAAATATCTCCTTGAAGTCATCTCGACTCTCGAAATTGACCTCAATATAATATTTGAATGTCCTTCCTAATTGCCTAATGGCTGAAGATTTGCCTACCTGCCTTGCACCTCGCAACAAAAGAGGTTTATGCGTGGTTGCATTCTTCCACTCTAAAAGATACTTGTCTATCGTTCGTTGTAAATACATAATTCTATTATTTTATTCAAATCGCTGAAGAAAGACAGCACATCTATGTGCAAAGATACAACTTTTTGATAAAATAAAGAGGAATAGTACTCCTATTTTTGACAAAATAAAGAGGAATAAGCACTACAAAAATGATAAAATAAAGAGGAATAACGCCCCTATTTTTGACAAAATAAAGAGGAATTATGAAGAAAAGCCCCATCTATCACCTCTAACGGCCTAATTTCTCGCCAAATGTCGTTGGGGTAGGCACAAAAAAAAAGGACGGTACGAATCACTCGCCCCGGCCTTTCAAAGAATAATGTTATCGCACGTTGGTTTTCACTAAAGCAATAACGCTTAGGAGGGTCACAAATGCAACACCTGCCAACAATGCGGTTGTTTCAAAATCTAATAACATAATCTTTACCTTAAATCTATCAAACTACTAACCTAATGAAAAAACGTTGCATTCTCACGAACACAATGCAAAGGTAGTGTTTTAAGACAAAAATAAAGAATGTTATGCGAAAATTCTTTATATTTTTTACAAAAATTCACACTCGAGTAATGTCGTTAACTTAAACGGCGGGACAGGAAAACTGAAGAAGGGCGGCTCTTCGGCGTTTGTTTGCTGCGAAGAATCAGTTGATTACCGACACCGTGCCGTCGGGAGCGCAGGAGGCATGGTAGCGGTTGAGCTTACGCCCGTTGTCGCCCGATGCCACGTTGCCGCCCGTGTTGAGGTTATACTGGCGGTGGCAGACGGCACATGACGCCATGCCCGAGGTGGAGAGAGTCAGCTGACGCGACTTCACCGGTATGGCGTCGGGTGAGAAGCAGTTGGGACACTCGCCGTCGAAGGCATAAAACTGCTTGGGGTCGTCGAGGTTGCTCCAGCCCACTATCAGCGAGCCGTTCAGCCCCAGGAGCACGGTCGTCTGCTTGTCTTCCTGGGTGAATATCACGTTGTCGGTCAATCCCGCATTGTTTTCAAAATGATAATGTTCTGCGCCACCGATAATGGTCTTTGTGACCTTACAGAACACGCCTGTGCCGCTGGTGGCGCCCATGAGCGCTGCCGACTGTCCGTGGCGCTGGGTGTTGAACACGAAGCGGCAAGGGTAAGAACAATACTCGTTCTCGTCTGACGAGCACGAGAGCAGCAACACGGCCATGAGGCAACAGCCCATGAGAGCTGCTGCCAAGCGGGTGGGGCGGGTAAGGCTGGCTGCACGATGTCTCGCCAAAAAGGAAGAAACCAAGGTTTTCAACATTTTTCTCTCAAGTTTCGAATATAAACAACAAGACCTCTATCAGATGGTTACAAGCTTAAACCCAAATCGGTCATTAGGCCGTTTTATGTATTATTTTATAACTGCTTGCAGTCTTTTGTTTTTTATAAGTTGTCTTTTGCTTGTTTTTAATTCGCAATAGCTCGCTATTACTCATTAAAAGCCAAACAAAATCCATTCTTCTAAAAATCCAAAATCCAAGCAAGCCCTAACGACCGATTTGGGTTAAATGGCTGCTAACCATGCGAATAAGATATTTTTGCGCTTCGCGCATTTTTTTTAACATTCTTGCGCTCCGTAGGTGCTCAGG
>ERZ1026901.1326-NODE-1326-length-14617-cov-6.543675_pt1 | contig 14617 bp, 10 predicted proteins | sample MGYA00380179_ERZ1026901 | MGnify/ENA primary metagenome ERZ1026901 (study PRJEB33269, sample SAMEA4719815) | human gut metagenome | biome: human-associated habitat; feature: organic feature; material: feces | place: Cameroon | collected 2013-10 ... | reverse complement strand
CGCCTTCGGCGACGCTTTCTTGAGAAAATAATTGATTAAAAGAAATATAAACAAAATAAGCAAACAATAAAAAGCAAACAATAAAAAGCAAACGATAAAAGACATGACAAAATTCAAGAGAATCCTTTTAAAGCTCAGCGGCGAGAGCCTTATGGGCAAACAGAGCTTTGGCATCGACCCAGAGCGTCTTTCACAGTATGCCGACCAGATTAAAGAGGTTAGCGAGATGGGCGTGCAGATAGGCATCGTCATCGGCGGTGGCAACATTTTCCGTGGTCTCAGCGGTGCATCAAAAGGTTTTGACCGTGTTAAGGGCGACCAGATGGGCATGTGTGCAACAGTAATCAACTCCCTGGCTCTCAGTTCGGCTCTTGAGGCTGTAGGCGTGAAAACCAAGGTTCTCACCGCCATCCGCATGGAGCCTATCGGCGAGTTCTACAGCAAGTGGAAAGCCATCGAGGCAATGGAGGCAGGCTATGTGTGCATCTTCTCTGCCGGCACTGGCTCACCCTATTTCACCACCGACACCGGCTCATCGCTTCGTGGCATAGAGATCGAGGCCGACGTTATGCTTAAGGGCACACGCGTCGACGGCATCTACACTGCCGACCCCGAGAAGGATCCCACAGCCACTAAGTTTAGCGACATAACCTACGACGAGATCTACACCCGTGGTCTTAAGGTCATGGACCTTACCGCCACCACCATGTGTAAGGAAAACAACCTCCCCATCTATGTGTTCAACATGGACGTTGTGGGCAACCTGAAGAAGGTTATGGACGGCGAGCCCATCGGCACACTTGTTCATAACTAAGAAAGAAGGTATCTCGCTTCGCGAGAGTCCATATACAAAAAATCCCTTGCAACCAACAAAAGCTGCAAGGGATTTTTTTGTATCCTTTTTTAAATGTGGTTTAAGCGAAGGCCCGAGGGCCAAAGCTTAAACCGAACATTAATAGTCTAGAAAGATTTCCTTTTACTTCTTGAAATTGATGGTGGGGAACTCACCGTCAAAGTTGCCCGAGAGGTGCTTCTTGAAGATCATAGCCTTAGCCTGCTTCATGAGGCGAGCCTCCTTAAGAGGAGTGAGCTGTGTCAAAGCCTTAGCTTCCTGCTCAGTGGTGGTATCCTCGATGAGCATAGGATCAAGCCAGAGGTATTGCACACTCAAAGCGGTTTTGTCAGACAGAGGCTTACCCTGAGCAATCATTGACAACCAACCCAGTACAGGCGAGCCGAGCACAGTGCCCTTAAGAGTACCATACTTAACCATCTGACCGTTCAGCTCCTCCATATCGAAAGCATAAGAAGCCTGATGCTCTGTGCTCCAGTCATATTTTATTGTATTGTCCTCCCAGAAGAGCACCATATAGACGGGATAATATTTAGAGTAAACACCAATCTGCTTTGCGCTGTTGAAGGTCAGAGCCAAATTGTCCTTGTCGTATACGCAATCCCATGAGAAGCCAGCCTGAGGCAGAGAGATTGTGCATGATTTGCCGAACGAGTAGATTGAAGCAGGCAAATAAACATTCTGGAAACCAGTGATCTGACCTGTTTGTTGGTCAAACACAGCGTTGTAGAAATAGAGTTTATAGTCGCCTGCGATACCCTCCTCGAACGAAGCCTGTGTTACATAGAGCGTGTCGGCATAGTTGCCGCTCTCCATGCAAACCTGACCCTTACGCATGTCACCAGTGGTGTTGGGAGCGATGTCGAGATAAACGCTGTCGCCCTTCACCGATGTGGTAACCCACTCAGGAGCCTTAGCTACATGAAACTCTGCGTTGTGCTGCACATAACGCTGAGCCTTACCACCTGCGTTGTCCATAACCACGTTACCTGCGGGGTCAGAATAGCCGAACACGGTTCCGAGCTGTGACACGCTAACGATGGTTGAGTCGTTCTCTGAAGCCTTGATAACCACTGTTGAGTAACGGCTCTCACGCGAGTTGTTACGCTCAGCAGTAGCACTGAGTTTGTTGCCGTCGAAATCTACTGTCAGCCAGCCTTCTGTAGAATAGGCAGAAGCGATGTTCTGGTCCACCTCTACATTGGCAGAGCCACCAGCAGCCTTGATTGTTGACTCGGCAGATGTTACCTGCACACCTGTAGCTGCAGCCGACTTGTCGTCGTCGCTGCAAGAGAACAGAGTGGCAACGCCCATGGCGAGAGCCATTAATCCATATATCTTTTTCATCTTATTACTTCAATTTAATGTTTTTGTTAAGAAAAAGCTTTGCTGGGTTTACGGGTTTAGCACCTGTTGCAGCAGAAACGAAGTCGGTAGGATTATCCCATGAGTAAACGATACCTGCAACCTTACCGCTACTGTTGATACCAAGCATCAAGATCATTGTTGCTTCAGGGTCATCGAACGACACAGCGCAAGAGCCATCACCGTTAGGAATGAAGTTGATGTTTCCATCGCACAAACTGTAATACTGCTTGCCGTTCTCCTCTACGATCTTTCCAGGAACGACACAGATGTAAGGAGCCTTGTCAAGAGGAGAAGGATACATCATGTTGCTGTTAATGTAGGCATAACCAGAGATGGGTGAATAGAAGAACACAAGATTAAAGTCGTAATCGCCAAGCTTGAACTGACCGAGCATCTGAGTCTGCGACTTCTGATCAATAAGGTCGGCCATAGGTGAGAGGGTGAATGTCTGAACAGCGTCAACCATAGAACCTGACTCGGTTAAAGCCTGATAGCTCATGTTCCAAGATCCGAGGAAATCGTCAAGCGGACGGTATCCGTCAGGTGTGTAAGCATTGAGCTTCAGAGCGTTGTCGTCAGAGCTGAAACCCAGAGTCTCAGAATCATACTTCAGCTCGCTAACCTCCTTGCCGGCGATGGTTACAGGATCTTTGAAGCCGATACCATCAGGGTTAAAATAGAAAGGCACACCTGCGATATCGCTACCTACATAAACGCGGCGCAGTGAAGGATCAAACATCACGGCATCATTAGCAGATGCTGCACCCTCGGGGAGGTATGCGAAACGCATTGAGTTAACGATAGCGTGCATCTTGTTGATGCTCTCCTCCCAAGACACGTCAGCGGGAACACGAGTCATGACAAACTTGTTGCCCCACTTCTTACCCTTCACATAGATAGAGTCTTGAGTGGTCTTGGTAATTACGAACTCATAGTCGCCCTGCTCGCCTTCAACGTTGCTCATTGAAGGAGAAGCGAGGTAATGCATGATCATGTTATAAGTGTTGAACGTGATCACAGGACCACGGTCGCTTATCACGTCATAGCTTGATGATGTAACCATGCTACCTGGAGCGATGTCAGAAGACACATAAGCCTTTCCGCTCTTAAACTTCATGAACATGGTGTAGCCGCCACCGGTATACTGCTCGCCAGTGTAAAAGTGCATCTGCCAACCGTTTGAAGCCGACTCGAGCAGTTCCTTGTCTGCCTTTACAGCCTCTTCCATGCGCTCAGCAGCTGGTTTGTCGAACAGGTCCTCGTTGTCGTGCAGACAAGAAGTCAGCGACATAGAAACGAAGGCGAGTGCTGCTCCTAAAATTATCTTTTTCATTGTTTTGTTCTCTTTAAAAAATTTGTTTTCCAAACTAAAGTCGGGCGTGGCTTCGCTTGTTCTTTGTTTTCATAGATCAAGCCCTGCATGCTTGGCAGCATTGCTTTTCTAAAGAAAGGCGAAGCCCACGCGAGAAATTAATTGAGATGATCCAAGTCGATAGTGTTCAACTCAGAAGCACGGCGCAACACAGCATCGCGGAGATCATCGATATTGATGTTCCATGCGTCCTGCATGTAAGAGCGCACGATATCGAGCTTAGCGTTGATGTAGTCGGCACCATCCTGCTCACCCTCTTTCTTGTCAGCGTTCTTGGCATCATCAATGATTGCCTGCCATTCTGACTCAGAAACGGTGACATACTTAGACAGCATCTCGGCGAAGTCCTCAACAGGCTCTGCCATGGCGTAAGGTGTCACGAAACCAGCCTGATGTGCGGTTTTGTCTGGGATCATATACCAGTTTCCGCTCACATAACCGCTCTCGGTGATGAGGTCGTAGCTGCGGTCGTAAGGAATCTTCTGGTTGAGGATGTGGGTAAACTCGTGATGAAGCGTATGGAAATAATACTCGTTCATCGTGTTGTAGTCGGTCAGCATCTTGTCGGTGAGGCTGTTTACCATGTAGAGCGTGATCTTAAGACCACCCTCAGCGGTACCGAGCACGATTGTACCCTCGCTGTTGTATGCAGCCGATCCGATGAAGTGGATCATACGCGGCATGTTCTCCTTGATGAAGTCGGGACCGATAACCTCAGTGTAGGCATCGAACCACAGATACTTCATGATGATGGCGAGCTTGGCGCTCTTTGCCGAGTCGGCAGGCACAAGAGTGTACTTGTGGTCGCTCTCGATATCTTCCATCTTATACTTCACATCCACATTGTAAGGATAAGTGTAGTTGTTAAGCAACCACTTGTCAAACGCGTCGCGTGTGGGCGAAGTGGTGGGGAAGATGGTGTCTGAGCTTGGATCATCGTCGGAGCAAGACATCAGTGCGAAGCTGGCGACGAAGGCAAGCAATATGATATAAAACTTATTTTTCATCTCACTTACATTTTTTATTTTGTTGTAGTGTTACGGGGGTTAGCCTGCATGCCAGCACTCAAAACCTCAATAGGCAGCTGTATGGCGCTACGTGGGTCGTCAGCGTTCATTGTGTCTGTGACGGCCTCAAGCTCGTTGCTCTTGTTCAGACGAATGCGGTAGATGGTCATGCCATAACGCTTCACATCCTGCATACGCAGACCCTCGTGCATTGTGACGAGACGACGGAGCTGAAGAATTGTCTGGATCATAGGCTCCTGAGTGTCGCTCTCCAGAGTGAAGCCCATGGGGTGCAGCTCATGACGGATGGTAGGATCCTCAGGAGTGTAGTAGTCGAGACCACCTACAGGTTTGCCGGCGGCGTTGATGCGGCCGTTGTAGAACTCCTTGATGCCATCGATTGTCAGAGCAGTTGCCGAAGGCATAAACTTAGACAGCTCGGTATTGACGTCAGCCAGAGCGTTAGCATAGTCACCCTTCAGAGCATAAGCCTCAGCACGCACGAGAAGAGTCTCGTCGGTGTTGAATACAGAAAACTCTGTGTGAGGATAATATGCTGTGTGGTCAGCGTTGAACTCCTGCATCATAGGAATCTTACGCAGACAGATGTTAGCGAGGTCGTTGTTCTTGAAGAGAGTGTAACCGGCCTTTGTGTCGCTCTTGCCCCAAGGACCGGTGCTCTCCAAAGTCTCTGTTGTGCTGATGCGTGAGCCGTGGGCATATTTTTTACCAGCCATGTAAGGACCGCTGATAGCGCCCCAGTAAGAATAGGTAACCTGCAACAGAAGGTTTGCAGAGTTGCTTGTGCTTACATAAGCGTTAGGCTGCACCTGATAGTTAGGTGACAAAGCGTTCCATGTAGCCCAGTCGCGAAGCTTGGTCTTGGGCTGTGTTCCGAGCACCACATTGGCACACTTGATTGCCTCGTCATACTTCTGATAGAAGAGATAGAAACGAGCTGCGAAAGCGTTGGCAGCAGCAGGTGTGAAGTGGAACTTGGGATGGTCGTATGTGTTAGAAAGCAAAGGCATGCCTCTCTGCAGGTCCTTGTCGATCTTGTCATACAGCTCAGCCAGTGTGCCACGCTCATACTTCACGAGCAGCGTGTAGTCGGGCTCTGTGGGGTAAGGCAGACCGAGATCAGTGGCAGCGGTCTGGGGGTTGTAAGCACGGCAGAACACGGTAGAGAGCACAAACTCAGCATAAGCGCGTGCTACAAGAGCCTCGCCCAGCTGTGCCTTATACTGGCTCTGGTCAGCCTGCTTCTCGATGAAGCCGATGGCCTCGTTGCAGGTACGAACAGCGCTGTAGTAGCTATCCCAGATGTTCTTTACCGACTCGTTGTCGGTCTCTGTGATGTCCTTCCAAGCGTAAGCCTGGTCCTGGAAGCGGTTCATTGCTGTCCAGGCAGTGTTGTTATACTCGTTAGTGTTGTCCGAATACATCTCCAGCAGATACACGGGCGACGTCTCAGAGTAAGCACTTACGAGCAGTTTGCTCACATCGTCGGGAGACGAAAGCTCCATACGATTGTCGGGCAGTTTGTCGAGATAGCTGTCGCAAGATGTGAATCCCACGGTGGCAGCCATCATCGATAATGCTATATATAATTTTGCTTTTTTCATTTTTTTCTTTCTAATCTTTCCTTTTGCAATAATTAGAATCCAGCCTTAACGGTAAGAGTGAACTGCTTAGGCATAGGTGCAGACACACCACCGGCGCGGAAGAACTCAGGATCCTGTCCGTTGAGCTTCTTGTCAGCGTAGATAAGGAACAGGTCGGTACCCTGAATCTTGAGAGAGAGGCTGTTGAGAGCCATGTTCTTGAACCACTTTGAGGGGAAGTCGTAACCCAGTGAGATCTCCTTCATGCGGATGAAGTCGCCCTTAGCGATACGCTCTGTAGAGTAGTTGTATGCGTTATAGGCGTAGATCAGGTCTGAGTTGTCCTGCAGCTCACGCTTGCTGATCAGCACAGGCACGTTAGTGATCTTCTCGTCACCGGGGAGCACCCAACGGTTCTTAAACTCCTTGGTCAGAGAAGAGAGGTCTGTGTAACGGTAGCTGAACACAGGGTCAAGACGCACAACGTTGCCGAAAGAATAGGTGATGAACAGGTTCAGACGGAAGCCTTTGTATGTGAAGATGTTACCGAGTGATCCAGTGTAAACGGGATCTGTCGGGCCCTCATACTTAAGGTAGTCGTTGTTCTCACGCTCCTGGAAGTTGATGTCGCCAACAGTTACGTTGCCCTTGTCGTTGATGAACATAGGATAGCCGTCCTCGCTCAGGCCCACGAAGGGGATAGAGAAGAGGGCACGCACGGGATAACCCTTCTTAGCGAAACCGCTGCCCTGGATGTAATCCATTGTAGAAGCCTTTGACATAAGGTCAGTAACCTCGTTCACAGCGTGTGAGTAGATGAAGTTGGTTGTCCAAGAGAAATCCTTGTTCTTGATGTTTGTTGTAGAGATGCTGAGCTCCTCACCGTGCGACTTCATTGAAGCCACGTTACCGTATGAAGAAACCTCGCGGTTGATACCCTGGGTTGTTACAACACCGATCAGGTCGTAGTTGTTACGACGATAAACGTCGAACGTCACGTTGATGCGGTTGTTGAGGAAGCCAGCGTCGATACCGAGGTTGAGCTCATGCTTCTTCTCGTATGTAAGCTCGTCATTACCAGTCTGGTACAGTGCGATACCGCTCTCCTTGTCGCTTGAGAAAGGACGGTAGGGGTTGTATGCCTGGAAGATAGATGTCGAGTTGGTGATGCTTGAAGGACCACGGTCAGCGGTAAGACTGTAAGAAGCCTTCAGCGTCAAGTGAGAGAATGTGGGCTGCAGAGGCTTGAAGAAGTTCTCCTCGTGCATGTTCCACGATCCAGAGATGTTCCATGTAGGCAACCAGCGTGCGCTGCGGCTGCGGCCGAGCATGTTGGTACCCTCGTAACGGATGGTTCCGTTGAAGTTGTACTTGCCCTTATAAGAATAGGTGCCGTTAGCGAAGAAGGCAGCACTGCGCGAGTTGGTGTTGCTCAGAGTGTAATAGTCCATATTCTCCTCCTGGCTCTTCTTGAAGAACTGGTAGATGTAGAAGGGAACCTCTGAAGCATAGTACTGCATACCTACACCGTTGAACCAAGAGCGTGAACGCTCGATGTTGGTCGACTCCATACCTCCGAACAGGTTCACGATGTGAGCGCGGTTGAAGGTGTGGTTGTAGTTGGCGGTAGCACGGAAGTCGTAGCTGAGCATGCGGTTGTCAGTACGCTTGTAGAAACCACCCTGAGGCAGCACAGTGATAGGCAGCGCGTAAGCGTTGTCGGGGTCTGTGTAGAGCAGGTTGTTGTTGTCGCGCACTGTTGTGTTCTTCATTGCGCGATAAGCATTGGCCTGGTTAGAGTTTTCTGTGATCTTGTGCTCCTGTGATGTAGAAGCATACTTGATGGCGCCGATAGCCGACAGTTCAAGGTCACGGATGGGCTTGTACTTCAGCTCAGCCTGGAACTTGGTGTCAACCACGTTGAGGTCGATCTTGTTGTTCTCCAGCTCGTTGAAGATGTTGAACGGCGCGTAGTTTGCCTGATAGTAAGTGTTGGGATCAAGCGCACGCGATGAGTTCAAAGCATAAGAGTAGGGGTTGATATCAAAGTCGCGGGTCACCTCACCTGAAGCGGCGTTAACGCTCTGGCTCAGAGTACCAGGAGCCTGCTGCTTACGGTAAGAAGCGCTGCTGATGATGTTCAACGACAGGTTGTCGATGATGTGGTGAGTAACGTTGAGGTTAGCGGTGTAACGGTTAACCTTGCTGTCCTTGTACCATCCCGGATCGACCATTGCCGATACAGAAGCATAATAGTTTGACTTCTCTGTACCGCCGCTAAGGCTTACAGAGTGGTTCTGCACGAGGTTGCTGTTGAACAGCTTGTCGAACCAGTTGGTGTTGCGCATCTCTGCCTCCTGGAGGTAGGCATACTGTGCCTCCTGTGTGTTGGGAAGAGCAAACTGACCTGTTGCGGCGTTGTAAGTGTTGATAAGCTCGAACATCTTACCATAGACACCGTAGTCGCTGCCGTTGAGCACGTCAGTAAGGCTGAGCCAGCCCTTCTCGCGCATTTCCTTATAGATACCCATCTGATCCTGAGAGTTCAGGATGTTGAAGTTGCTGTAGCTGGGCTTCAGACGTGTGGTAAACTCGCCAGAATAGTTGATATGGGCCTGACCGTTGCGACCTTTCTTTGTGGTAACAACAATCACACCAGCCATGGCGCGGGCACCGTAGATAGAGGTAGCCGAACCATCCTTCAGGATCTGGAAGCTCTCGATATCGTCTGAGTTAAGACCTGCGATGGCAGAAGACACAAGAGTCTCGGCATCACCTGACGACAGGTCGTCGGCGCTCACGTCGCTCACGTCTTCCATGATCACACCGTCAACAACCCACAGCGGCTTAGAGCTACCGTAGATAGAGGTGGCACCACGCACACGAATCTTAGGAGCGGTACCGAAGGTACCTGACACGTTCTGCACAGACACACCGGCAGAACGTCCCTCGAGTGAACGGCTCACGTCGGCCACACCTCCAATGAGGGCATCCTTAGCATCCACCTTGTCGGTAGCACCTGTAAAGGTACGACGGTCCATCTTAGACATACCGGTCACAACGACCTCGTCGATGGTGGTGTTGCTCTTCAAAGCGATTTTCATACCTGGCTTAGGAGTAAGGACCTGTGTCTCCATACCCACATAGCTAACCTGAATTTTCTTTCCGGCGGGTACTTCCAATGTGAACTGGCCATCGATATTGGTTACTGTTCCCGACTTGCTTCCATCAACAAGCACGGTAGCGCCAATAACAGGCTCTCCGTCATCCTGGAAGATTACTGTTCCGGAAATCTTGGTTTGACCGAATGCTGCCATAACATTAATCAGCATTACAGTCAAAAACAAAAGAAATCTTCTCTTCATAAATCTTCTAAAGACTATAATTTTTTTAAAATACGGGTGCAAAATTAACAAATTTTCTCAACATAACAAAATAAATATGCAGCCAAGTTACAATAATAGACTGTTTTTTAACAAATTGCGAGAAAAAACGCCATTACAAGGGGTACAAAGTGACAATTTAACACAAAAACGCTTACAATTCTTCCGTTAACGAAGTATGGCTTTTGCATAAATATTCATTTTCGGTATGCAATTCTCAACTCATAAAAATGACAAAATGAAAGGGGCTTAATGACGTTGTCAAAGAGGCTCTTTGAGGAGCTCATTAAGGCCCTTTGACGACCTCAAAGAGGCTTAATGGCAATGGAAGCCGATTTTTCACATCCGTTAACAAAACCGTATAGCGTTTTAACATAAAAGTTAGCAGCATGCTTCAAAAAGCCTTGTTTTTACTTACAAAACGATTTATGCATAAAAGCCTGCGAAAATGCATAAATATGCAAAACCGCGCGTCTTTTATATCTTCCACTACCCTCTCTCTTGGCTTTAGAAGTCACAACAGCAATATTTGCTCACATTTATTAAATAATATTTCTTTTCATCCGATAAAAGAAGTTATCGTGGTTGCGGCGATTAGGATCGGCGGGAAAGACAATGAAGCCTCTATAATAATATAATGTACGCGCGTACCTTATATATATAGGGGGTCTTGAGAAAACAAAAAATGGTGCTTTTAGGTTTAAAACAATAGCTACAACCAAAATGAAAAGACAAAAACCTTGTGCTTTTGTTTTAAAGACAATAGAGACAATAGAGACAATTTTTTATTTCAAGAAAAATATTGATATTTCGCAAAAACAAGTACAAGCAAAAAAAATATTGTCTCTATTGTCTCTATTGTCTTTAAAATAACACTAACCGATTGTCTTGAAACAAACGCAAACAAGAAGAGAAAAAGATTATCTTGAAAAACATAAAGCCACAGCAGCAATGGAGATTGTCCATCGGCTGCTGTGGCTACTTATTTAAAAACCAATGATTTGTGTTTGAGGTTCTATTTCTTTCTGTTCTTCACCTTTTTGGCCTTGCCACCCTTCTGAGCGGGCATCTCGTTGCTCAGAGAGTAAGGCACATCCTCAGCGAGGGTGCCGCGCTGGGTGTTAGGAGTGGTGCTCATGTCGAACACGATGTTTCCACCGTTCATCACGGCATCGTGGGTGAGATAGTTATGGTTATAGGTCGCGCCATTGAGAGTCATGGCGTTCACATAACGTGTGTCGTCAGAGTTGCCCTTTGCGGTGACGGTGAGCGACTTGCCGTTCTCCAGATGGAGAGTGAGCTTGTCGAAGTAAGGCACACCGAGCACATACTGGTTGCTGCCGGGACATACAGGATAGAAGCCCATTGCAGAGAACACATACCATGCAGAGGTCTGACCGTTGTCTTCGTCGCCGCAATAGCCGTCGGGATGGGCGGTGTAGAGCTTGTCCATAACCTCACGGATCCAGTACTGGGTCTTCCAAGGCTGACCTGAATAGCCGTAGAGGTAAATCATGTGCTGGATGGGCTGGTTGCCATGAGCGTAGTTACCCATATTCATAATCTGCATTTCGCGAATCTCGTGGATGACACCTCCATAGTAGCTGTCGTCGAACAATGGCGGCACGTTGAACACCGAGTCAAGCATCTGGTTGAAGTTCTGCTTGCCACCCATGAGGTTGATGAGTCCCTGCGGGTCGTGGAACACCGACCATGTGTAGTGCCAGCTGTTGCCCTCGGTGAAGGCGTCGCCCCACTTCAGCGGAGAGAAGGGTGTCTGGAACTTGCCGTCCTTGTTGCGACCGCGCATGAGCTTGGTCTCGGGGTCAAACACGTTCTTATAGTTATAGGCGCGTGCGAGGAAGGGTTTAAGCTCTTTCTCGCTCTTGCCCAGGGCTTTACCAAACTTGTAGATGCACCAGTCGTCGTAGGCATACTCGAGTGTGCGGGCCACGTTCTCGTTAATCTTGACATCGTAAGGCACATAGCCAAGCGTGTTGTAATATTCGTGACCGAGACGTCCGGTAGACGAAACGGTGGGATGAACGTTGTTGGCTCCGTGAACGACAGCCTTCCACAGTTCTTCGGCATCATAACCGCGCAGACCCTTGAGGTAAGCGTCAGCCACGATAGAGGCAGAATTGTTGCCCACCATGCAGCCACGATGGCCCGGCGATGCCCACTCGGGCAGGAAGCCGCTTTCCTTATATGCGTTGACGAGACCTTCCTGCATCTTGGTGTTCATTGACGGATACATCACGTTGAGCAAGGGGAAGAGACAACGGAAGGTATCCCAGAAGCCGGTGTCGGTGAACATGTAACCGGGGAGCACCTTGCCATTGTAGGGACTATAGTGAACAGCCTTGCCCTGAGCATCATACTCGAAGAATGAGCGTGGGAAGAGCACCGAGCGGTAGAGGCACGAATAGAACGTGCGCTTGTGGTCTATGTTCTGGTCCTCAATCTCTATCTTGCCAAGGACGTTGTTCCATGTCTTGCGGCCTTCAGCCTTGATGCGGTCGAAGCATCCGTCTTTCAGCTCACCGAGGTTGCGCAGAGCCTGCTCCTCGCTGATGAACGACGATGCCACCTGAACGTTCACCACCTCGCCACGCTTGGTCTGAAAACCGATAATAGCGCCTGCATGGTTGCATGTGGCCTCGGTGTTGCCCTCGCCAACGGTGCCGTCGGCAACGGCAGCCTTGTAGGTGAAAGGCTTGTCAAACTTTACAACAAAATAGTTCTTGAAATTGTCGGGCACGCCACCGCTGTTCTTGGTGGTGTAGCCCACAATCATCTGCTTCTCAGGCAGAATCTTGACATAGGAACCCTTGTCGAAGGCATCGACCACGACGAACGACTTGTCGTTCTCGGGATAGGTGAAACGCATGGCGCAGGCACGCTCGGTGGGAGCAAGCTCTGCCACGATGTCGTAGTCGGCAAGATAGACGCGATAATAATAAGGTGTGGCTATCTCTGCCTTGTGAGAGAACCATGAGGCACGCTTGTCCTGGTCAAACTCGGCCTTGCCTGTGATGGGGAGGATAGAGAACTGGCCGTAATCGTTGATCCACGGACTGGGCTGGTGGGTCTGCTTGAAGCCACGAATCTTGTCGGCTGAATAGACATAAGCCCATCCGTTGCCCATTTTTCCTGTCTGGGGCATCCAGAAGTTCATGCCCCACGGCATGGCCACGGCGGGATAGGTGTTGCCTGTCGACAACTCTATCTTCGACTCTGTTCCTACGAGCGTGCTGACATAGTCGACTGGTTCAGCGGGAGTTACTGCAGCCTTCGCAGTGAGCGATGCGACGGTGAGCAGTGAAGTTAATAAGACTTTAAATGTCATAATGATTTGCAATTATTTTTATTGATTGATAAACATTGTCTGTCGTTGGTTTCTCGGTTTTTGTCTTTTATTGTTGTCAAGACAAGTATGGTTCAGCTGATGTGTACGTTTTCTTAAAGCTGATTCTTAGCATTGACATGAGTCAAGGTTTAATGCTACAAAGGTACATGAAAAATTTGAATTATCGGCATTTATGACTCATAAAAAACTATAACCGTAAAAAAACTATAACCGTAAAAGCAATAACCATATTAAAAGAGAAAACGGGTGGATTCACATCCACCCGACTCACACATGGGCGGAAAATGTCCACCCAAACCTTACAATTAATAACATTTAAAACCTCAACCTTCACAGGCTGACACAAATCACTATTCTCTTATTTAAGCAGCAGAGGTTCTTGACCTATGCTGAAAAATGACTTGTGGGAACCAACAAAGCAGCGGCTTGTCGGTCAAGGCCACTTCATTTTAAGATGATAAACTTACGAAAAATCGTCTCACCATAAAGAAGAAAGCCTTTCAATCTGCAAAATTAGCTATTATTTTTTAAACTGCAAATTTATAGAATAATTATTTCTGTTTTTTATTTTACTTTTTTAAATTTAACAAAAAAGCATGTTGTAAAACATAAGAAAACATCCTAACTCTCACAAGATGAGACATTAGCGCCGTCTCAGCTCCCAAAACGCCACGGCAGAGGCGGCAGCCACATTGAGCGAATCGACATTGTGAGACATGGGTATGCGTGCCACATAATCGGCATCGGCAATGGTGTCGTGAGGCAAGCCGTCGCCCTCGGTGCCCATGACGATGGCAAGGCGCGGCTCTGAGGTGAGCACGGGATCGCTGATAGACACCGACTTGTCGGTGAGCGCCATGGCTACGGTCTTGAAACTGAGGGTGTTAAGCCACTGCACAGGCTTCTCCAGCCAGGTCCACGGCACAAGGAACACGCTGCCCATGGACACGCGGACGGCACGGCGCGTGAGAGGGTCACACGAGTTGGAGGTGAGCAGCACGGCATCTATGCCAAGGGCGGCAGCCGAGCGGAAGATGCTTCCTATGTTGGTGGCCTCAACCACGTTGTCGACCACCACTACCCTACTGGCTCCCCTGCACACGTCCTCCACCTTTGGCGCTTCGCGACGGCGCATGGCGCAAAGCACGCCCCGCGTGAGCGTGTAGCCCGTGATCTCTGCCAGCAGTTGGCGCGAGCCTGTGTAGACGGGAATGTCGCCGCAACGTGCAATGATGTCGGCGGCATCGCCCGTGATGTGACGGTCTTCGCAGAGCATGGCAACAGGCTCATAGCCAGCGTTTAACGCCACGTTTATGACCTTCGGACTCTCTGCAATGAATATTCCGAGCTTGTTGTCCATGTGTCGGCGCAACTGTGCCTCTGTGAGCGAGTGGAACATCTCCACACCGGGATGATCGAGTGATGTTATTTGAATGGTAGCCACAATAGTTTTTTTTGATTTACTGAACTTTTGCAAGTGCATAATAAACACATTTTCAATTGATTATAATCTCTGGAAAGCGTCGCCGAAGGCGGCGAATATCCATAACCGCTGGTTGAGCTGCCGAAGGCAGCGAAGCCTGCGGTTCAAAGAATGATGGTAAAATCGTCCTCGAAGAGGGCGAACATATGGAATATTTGCACAGTTTGCTTGTGTTCG
>ERZ1026901.1321-NODE-1321-length-14649-cov-11.042004_pt1 | contig 14649 bp, 9 predicted proteins | sample MGYA00380179_ERZ1026901 | MGnify/ENA primary metagenome ERZ1026901 (study PRJEB33269, sample SAMEA4719815) | human gut metagenome | biome: human-associated habitat; feature: organic feature; material: feces | place: Cameroon | collected 2013-10 ... | reverse complement strand
GGTCATACCGTCACCACCCATGTAGTAGGTCTCGAACGGCGACTTCTTCCACTTGTTGAATGAGCCGAGCAAACCGAATTCGAGTCGTGTCATGAGCACGAGACACTTCTGTCCGCTTGTGAGAGCGGTGAACATGCGGCCCTTGAACTTCCACTTGTGGTATTCTACCCAGCGGTACTTCTCCTGCTGCTCCTTGTTGTATGTAGCCGACTTAGAGTTGGTGGCGAGGTGTTCGTAGTCCTTGCCGTCCCATGCCGACCATGGCGGAGTGACTGTAACTGATGCAACGAACTCTGAACCGCGACGCGGGAACAACTGGTTGTCGGTTGATGTACGCGACAGCTGTATGCTGAGGTTGAGGTTGTTAGAGTTACCGTTGGTCATGAGGAAGTAGCTCCAGTTCTTCAGCATGTAGCGTGTGTACGACAGCGAGAGCGACAACTGGAAGTAGTCGTCTGGCCAGCGCAGCTGCTTGCCCCATCCCAGTGAGAATCCGAACAACTTGATGTACTTGTCGGGGTCGTAGTACGACTCGTAGTTGTTGTAGTTGCCGTAGCTACCGTAACCGTACATGTAGTTGTAGTAGTTGTTGAAGTAACCACTGTTGTAGTAGTTGCTCGATACGTCGGTCTGCTTAGAGAAGTAGGCTCCTACCGAGAACTGTATCGGTCGCTTGCCTCCAAACCAGTTGGTCGAATAAGAGGTGTTGTACGACTGATAGTATGTACCGTTGGTCTGCGCTCCGATTGAGAGAACCTCACCGTCGCCGATCGGCATGATACCACGATGCTCCTTGTTCTTGTTGAAGAGGTTGCGCATCGAGAAGTTGTTGAGCTTGAGTCCGATACGTCCGATTACACCGGTCTGTCCCCATCCGAGCGAGAACTCAATCTGGTCGTTCGATTTCTGCTCAAGATCGTAGTTGATGTCCACTGTACCGTTCTCTGGGTCGGGCACCGGCTGCGGATTGACCTTCTCAGGGTCGAAGTGTCCCATTGATGCAATCTCACGTGCCGAACGCTGCAATGCCTCTTTCGAGAAGAGGTCGCCCGGCTTTGTACGCAGCTCGCGACGCACTACATTCTCATACAGACGGTCGTTACCGTTGATGCGTACGTGGTTGATGTGGGCCTGCGGTCCCTCGAAGATACGCATCTCAAGGTCGATAGAGTCGCCTACGATGTTAATCTCTGTCGGGTGGAGCGAGTAGAACAGGTAGCCGTTGTTCCAGTAGTTGTTGCCCACAGCGTCCTCGTCTTCGGTGAGTCGCTTGTTCATGAGCTTCTGGTTGTACACGTCGCCCTTCTTCATGCCGAGTACGGCAGCCAGATAGTCGGAGTTGTACACGGTGTTGCCCACCCATGTTATGTTGCGTATGAAGTACTTCTTGCCTTCGTCTACCTTTATGTTGATGCTTACGTGCTTGTCGTCAACGTTCCATACGCTGTCGCTTAATATCACAGCGTCGCGGTAGCCGTGCTCGTTATACTTGTCGATGAGTTTCTGCTTGTCGGCCTTCCAACGCTCGGGTGTGAACTTCTTCGACTTGAGGAATGACGACAACTTGCCAGCCTCGTGAGTCTTTGCGAACGCTCCCTTTCTGAACAGGCCGCCCTTAATCTGGCCGGCTCTCAAGGCGTCGTTTCCCTCGATTGTGATGGTGCGCACCTTCATCTTCTCCTTCTTGTCGATGATGACGTCGAGAATTACGTGGTTCTTCTGCGTCACGTCGTCGCGCTGCACCACCTGGATGTCCGCGTTCTTGAATCCCTTGTCGTCGAAGTATTTCTTGGCAAGAATCTTGGCACGGTCAATCATGTTAGGTGTAATCTGAGCGCCCTTGAGGAGTCCGAGTTTCTCCTCCATGTCGGTGCGCTCCGACTTCTTCAGACCAATGTAGTTGATTGTTGACACACGCGGACGCATCTGCAGATGGATGTGCAGATAAGCCTTGTCGTGTATGAGCGAGTCTACCGAGATAGACACGTCAGAGAACAGGCCATACTTCCAGTAATGCTTCACAGCGTCGGTTATCTCGTCGCCCGGCAGCTGAATCTCCTGTCCGATAGACAGTCCGGATATGCCCGTGAGCATATAGTCCTCATATCCTTCAGCGCCTGTCACGGCGATGCCCGCAATCTGTACGGTGCGCGGTGTTCCGGCATAGGATATGTCCGGGTATACGATTTTGTCCTGCGCCTTTGCGATGATGCTGCATGCAATGATGCAGAGTGTGGTCAACACCTTTCTTATATTCATTGTCTTCTTATTGTTTTTATCTTGTTAATCCTGGACGTTTACTCATTACTTGCTTTCTTCTGCTTCCACCTGTTTGCCGGTCTTTCCGAATCGGCGTTGGCGTTGCTGGTAGTCGGCAATGGCTTTGTGCAGGTCGGCTTCGTTGAAGTCGGGCCAGAAAGTATCGCAGAAATACAGTTCAGAGTAAGCTATCTGCCACAACAGATAGTTGCTGATTCGCAGCTCGCCTCCGGTGCGTATCAGCAGGTCGGGGTCGGGGATTGAAGCTGTCGTAAGGCTTTGCGATACGGTGTCTTCGGTGATGTCGTCGATAGACAGTTGTCCGTCAACTGCCTTCTTTGCTATGTCCTTCATCGCCTTTGTTATCTCCCATCTTGACGAATAGCTCAAAGCCACCACCATGGTCATGGCTGTGTTGCCTGCAGTATGGTCGATAGTTTCCTGAAGTTTTTGCTGCACTTCTATTGGCAGACGTTCAATGTCGCCAATCACCTTGAAGCGAACATTGTTCTTCATGAATATCTCGTCCTCGAGTGATGACAGCACAAGACCCATCAGGGCGGCGATTTCTGTCTCCGGACGGTTCCAGTTTTCGGTTGAGAACGTGTACAGAGTCAGATATTTCACACCGAGCCGTGTACATTCTGAGGTGATTCGCCTTACGGTTTCCACACCTGCCTGGTGTCCATAGCTTCTCGCTTTACCGCGTTCGGTAGCCCATCGTCCATTGCCGTCCATTATTATGGCAATGTGTTGTGGTATATTGTTTTTATCGAGTTGGTTGGTCATTGTTTCTTATTGATTAATCGTCTTCGTTGTGGCATGTCCGGCATTTAGGCATAAAGCTGTATGTCACGGTGAGTTGCAGTGCCGAGTAGCAGTCGGTATTCTTGAACAGTCCGCTGCTTTTTATTCCGTATGGGTCTTTCACACCGTCGAGTTTGTCGCTCATTGAGAAGTGTTCTGCCCATTCCAGTGCAATGTTCAGCCTCTTGCCTGCCTTGTACTTCACGCCGAGTCCTATTGGTACGTTTACAGTGAAGGCATTGTCGCCGTCGCCTCCAGCGTATGTGACTCCGAGTCCGGCAAATATGAATGGCGTAAGGCGTTTGGCACCGCGATAGTCCTGCCCCGTTCCGTATGGCCAGAAGTTGTATTCGTAGGTCACACCGGCATCAACAAGTGTCTTGCTGAACTGGTAGGGTGTTGTGGCATAGTCGGGATAGTATGTCTTGGCATTGTCCAACGAGCCTTTCAGTTTGCCATAGGCTGCCGAGAACTTCAACGCCATATATGGGTTGAATACTCGTCGCAACACCGCAGAAGCCATTGGCTGCATGTTTTTGGTAAGGCTTCCGCCAAAGTCACCTTGGTATGCCACTGCGCCAACGCCCGCTCCTATCTCCATACGATATTGGTAGTCGGATTGTGCCATGCATGTCGCTGACATTGCGAGGGCGAGTGATATTACAAGGTTTCTAATCATATGTATATATTATATGATATGTGTATTATTTCTCGAAAGCGGTCTGCTCCTTGGCCCAACCCAGTCGGTTGATGCGTCCGCGCCATGTCTTGCCGTTGCTGGCGTTTACGAGCCAGAGGCTCTTATTCTTGTCTACAGTCAGAGCGTAGGTGCCCTTTGCTGTTATGGCGTTTGTAGCGTTTTCGTTGAAGTTGGTGGGCAGCATTACTGTGGCTGTGTCCTCGCGCCATGTGATGCCGTTGTCCAATGACTTGTAGAACTTGGGAGCCTTGCCCTCTTCCTGTCCAATCATGTATACGCCACCGTCGTAAGCTACAGCGCTGATGCCACTGAGCAGCGGTGCTGCGTGGTTGTTGTCGGCCGATACTCCGTAGTATGCCCACGGCTGGTTTTCGCTGTTCTCAGCAGCCTCGTCAATCTTTCCCCATATGGTAAGGTACTTGTCGTTGGGATAAGTGGCAGCGTCGCGGGTTCCGAAGAGCATCACACGGTCGGTCTTTGCATATCCTTCTATCTCGACGCTTGCGTATGTTGTCTCGCCATAAGGCATGAGCGAGAGTTCGTCGTCAATTTCGGCTACAGTCCATGTGGCACCGTTGTCCTTTGATGTCATGAGTCGGCCATCGGTAGCATATCCGTACAGGCTGTATCGGCTTGCAGCTACAAGGCGTGTCACATCGGTAGCTTCGCCCATGATGTTCCATGTTTTGCCATCGTTGGTGCGTACTATGTTGCCACCGTCGCTGATGTATGCGTAGTCGTCCTTGGTTACAAGGCTCTTGTATGCGTCAGCAGCAAGGTTGTGTCCGAGGTTGGTTTCACACTTGGTCCACTGTGTGCCGTTGTTGGCATAAACCAGAGTGTTGTTGCCGTCAGTGCCGAGCAGCAGCAGTTTGCCGTTTACAGCCGCCGTCTTTATGCCCTGCAGGTTCTTCAGTTCGGCGCATATAGGTGTGGCATGCCATGCGAACGAGTCGGCTTGTTCCTTATGCACGTTCACATGTACTGTGTATTTCTTTACCGAAAGTCCAGAATTACTTACTACTTGCACTTCGCGGTCTACCGAGAAGTCAAGTGAGTCGGTTGAACTGAAGTAGTCGAGCGAGTCGCTCTTTTCCTTCTTTATCACCACCAGTCCTGCCGAACTGTTCGACACCGAGCAGAGGAGCTTTTTGGCGTCGACACCACATGGCAGCGAGTCGGGGTTGTATATCTTACCGTTAATCTGGTCTATATAGAACTTATAGTTGCTCAGTGTCAGTTCTTTCACGACGAGACTGTCGCGAAGTCCGTCTGAAGTCTTCACAAATGTGTTCTGTTTAGCTGTCGTGACTGAGAAACTTGAGATTGCACAATCGTCGGTGTATGTGTAATCATTGTCGCTTTCAAGGCAAGATGCCATCAAAAAAACGGTCGCGAGCAGCAGTGTAAAAGCTGCGAACTTACTTTTCATTGTACTCTAACTTATTATTTTTAGCTGCAAAATTAATCAGAATTCTCCAAATAGAACTTCTTTTGTCTTTATAATTATGCAATTTATTGATTAATAGTCTTATTTTTAAGGTTGTTTAGTGTTTTTGTAGTGTTGGTATTACTCAAAAAAACGGACTGCAAGCACATATAATGCTTGCAGTCCGTTGATATTGCGTTTTTCACGCGTTATTTGCCGTAATGTTTATTCTTCAGGAAGCATAGCCACTGTGATGTGGTTGCCCGACTTGTTGAACTCCTTCATGTAGTTGCAGATATCCTGCGGAGTGAGCGATTCAAGGGTCTTCAAGTAATCGGTATACTGGTCGAGACCGAGATTGTGATACTGGTTGATGATGCTGAGCCAGTAGCTGTTGCTCTTCTGCGAGTCGTGATACTGCTTAACCATGTATTCCTTGCACTTAGCCAGTTTGGCAGGGTCGCAAGTGTTGGCGAGGTTATTCACTTCGTCGTTCATGATGCGCATTGCTACCTCTTTCTTCTCAGGCTTCATTGGGCAATAGGCGAAAATCTGGAACATACGATAGTTGTCCTTGCCTACTGAGCATCCACCGTTGGCACCTACCGAGTAGGCTGCGCTTTCCTTCTCGCGAATCTTGTCCAGATATTCCATTGAAAGAATCTGTCCGGCAATGCTTGCGCAGAGAGCGTTCTTTGTGTTGTATGGCATAGTAGTGTTGTGCCACATCATGTAGGCTGTCGACTTAGGAGTCTCCTGTTTGCGCTTGAAGATGTTTTCTACAACGCCTGTGACAGGCTTCACCTCACGCTTGCTTGCTACAACCTTTCCTGCTGAAGGCAGAGCACCAATGTACTGGCAGATGAGCGGACGTATTGTTGTCTCGTCGAAGTTGCCGATGATAGTGAATGTCCAAGCCTTGGCGTTGGCTGTACGTTCCTTGGCAATCTGGAGGATACGGTCGTAGTTGATGTTCTTCAGTTTCTCAACAGTGAGCGGCTCCATGCGTGCATTGTGGTTGTAGATAGTTGCATTGAGCGAGTCGCTGAGTGCTGTCTCCGGGTCGAGCGAACGGTTCTTCAGCTTCACTTCCATCTGTGTCAAGAGGTTGTCGAATGTCTTCTGGTCCTTGCTGATGTTTGTGAAGTACAGGTACAGCAACTGGAACATTGTCTCTACGTCCTTCGGTGTAGAAGCGCCCGATGCAGTTGTATACAGTTCTGAGCCGAGGCTGAGGTCAACGTTTGCAATCTTGCCTGCCAGAGCCTTTGAAAGGTCGGTTGACGAGAATGTTCCGAGTCCGCTACCGCCGATTACTGCGTCAAATACCTGCAGGTTGGTAAAGTCCTTCGGTCCGTAGAGTGTTGTGCCGCCGATGCCGCGAGCGCTCATGATTACCTGATCCTTCTTGTAGTCGGTCTTCTTCAATATCACGGTAGCACCGTTTGAGAGTGTCAGTGTTGTATAGCCGAACTTGTCGCTCTTCTTCTCGCTCTTTATCTTGCCAGCCTTAGGCATTGTGGCGATGAGCGGTTCGTTCTTCACGTTGTCAACGTAAGCTGTGATTTCTGCTGTGCGTGCCTCCTTGATAGCGCCAAGGAGCTGAGCCTCAGTAGGATAAATGTTGCCCTCTGCCTCGTTGCAGAATGAAATGATTACTGTGTTGCTGTCGTTCTCGGGCAGCATCTCTTTCATCATCTGGTTGATAATATCAACAGGAATGGCATTTACAAGCTGCTTCATTACTGGATAGGTGTACTCGATTGACGGCATCGGCTCGTTAGAGAGGAAGTTGCCGAGAATCGGTGCGTACAGTGCAGCGTTGGTGCGCTTGTCCTTGGCGCTGTATGCACGGTCGAGCTGGCTGAGATAGTTCTCCTTGAAGCGTGCCAACTCTGTATCGGTGAATCCGAACTTGGCGGCGCGCAGTGCCTCTGTGTAAGCAGCCTTAAGGCTCACAGCCATATCCTTCAGTTCCTTCGGTGCTACAGATATGCTGAAAGCGTCCTTTGTCTTGGCGAAGATATACTGTCCGTCGTCAGCGCTTGCTGATACGTATGGGCAGCTGGCATCAAGTCCCTTCTCATACATACGGTAGTTGAGCAGGCTTACGGCAGCGCTCTTGGCGTAGTCGTATACGATGTAGTTCATGTTGTTCTTCAGCGAGTCTGGGTAGACATCGTGCTTCACCATGTACTGCACCATGCTTGTGGGTTGCTCCTTGTCCTTGTCGATGATAACGATAGGCTCAGCGTTGTCGGGTACCTGTTCGGCTACGATAGGAGCCTGGTTGGCTGGGTTCTTGAACGAGCCGAAGAGTTCCTTGATTTTCTTCTCGGTGTAGTCAACGTCCACGTTACCAACTACGATGATGGCCTGGTTGTTTGGATGATACCACTTCTCATAGTAGTTGCGCAGTTCCTTCGGCTTGAAGTTGTCGATTACCGACATGAGTCCGATAGGATAGCGTACGCCATACTTTGAGCCCGGGTAGAGCTTGGGCAGGTTGCGCTCAAACATACGGCTTGAGGCACTGGTGCGCAGACGCCATTCCTCGTGGATAACGCCACGCTCCTCGTCAATCTCCTTAGGGTCGAGCAGCAGGGCGTTCGACCAGTCGCTCAGTATGAGCAGACATGAGTCGAGTGCCGACTGGCGTGCTGTAGGAACGTTAGAGATGTTGTATACAGTCTGGTCGATTGATGTGTATGCATTGAGGTCGCCACCAAACTTCACACCGATGCTCTCGCAATAGCGAATCACTTCATTGCCAGGGAAGTGCTTTGTACCATTAAAGCACATGTGCTCCAGGAAGTGTGCCAATCCGCGCTGGCTTTCTTCTTCCTGTATTGAGCCCACCTTCTGTGCGATGTAGAAGTCTGCTCGGTTCTCAGGCCAGTTGTTGTGACGGATGTAGTAGGTCAGTCCGTTATCCAGTTTTCCGATGCGGACATCAGGATCATTGGGTATCGGTGGCATCTGTTGTGCCTGGGCAAGTCCTGCAAACACGGCAAGGACGGCTACCAATAGTTTTCTGAGTTTCATGAAATATAATTTAAATTTATTTTTAGTTCGATTAAGTGTCTTTACATTAAGCGGACGTGCAAAAGTAACACATTACTTTGATATACAAGAATTAAGCAGTGTAAAAACTTCGTTTCTTAGTTTATATTAAATTTTAGTCGGGTGTTTTCTTCATGTTTCGCGGGTGATGTGTCAGTATTTCCTCGCGCAGTGTTGTTATGTCTATGTGGGTATAGATTTGGGTTGTCTTTATGTTCTCGTGTCCCAGCATTTCCTGTATGGCACGCAAGTCGGCACCGCCCTTTAGCAGTTCGGTAGCAAACGAGTGGCGCAGCGTATGTGGTGACACTGTCTTTGTGATACCAGCTTCCTCGGCAGTGCGCTTTATCATTATCAATATCATGGTGCGTGTGAGGTGGGTGCCGCGTCGGTTCAAGAACACATATTCCTGTTCTCCGGGCTTTATCTTCATCAGATTGCGGTCGTACAGCCACAATTTTATTTCGTGCAGTGCACTGTCTGAGATAGGCACAAGTCTCTCCTTGTCGCCCTTGCCTATGATGCGCAGGAATTTGTCACGCTCAAAGATGTCGTTGAATTTCAAGTTGACGAGCTCTGACACTCGCAGACCGCACGAGAAGAGTAGCTCGATGATGGCCTTGTTGCGCTGTCCTTCCCATTTCGACAGGTCGATGGCAGCCTCCATGCGGTCTATTTCTTCGGTCGACAGGACCTCGGGCAGATGTTCGCCAACGGTAGGTGCTTCGAGCAGTTCTGAGGGGTCGTCCTTCAGTATTCCGCTTATTACGAGATACTTGAAGAACGACCTTACCCCACATAATATTCTTGCTTGCGACGACGAAGCGATGCCAAACTCGTATATCACGGCAGCGAAGTTCTCAAGATTGTCGAGTTTCACGTCTTCTACTTTGAGGTTTTCGTTGCGCAGATAGTTCAGCAGATAGTCAATATCGTGGGTATACGCTTCCACTGTATTTTCAGAGTAGCCACGTTCGAGTCTGAGATAGCGTACGTATCGTCGTCTCAGCACGCTAAGGTCGTCGTTTTGCATTGTCTGTATTATTTTTTGAGTTCAAATCCGAGACGCATACCGTCGTAATTCTTTATAATCGAGTTGATTATAGCTGCACTTGTGCTGAGTCCTGCCGTAGAATTGCTGATAGTCTTCAGTACAGTCATGAGCTTGTCTGAATTGAATGTAAGTGTCATTGTCGAGCCTTGGGTAGCAACGTATGCGGTATACGACTTGCCGTAGGTAGGTGTGAACGTGATGGTCTTGTTCTTCTTGTTGAATGTGTAAGTTCCCTTGGTCTCGCGCTTCTTTATCTTCGATGTGTAGTTGCCATTGCCGTCGAATGTGTATACGATGCCGTTGACACCCATCTTCTTGAGTATCGGAGCCACCTTATTCTCCATTTTTGTTGCAACAGCACTGCCGCCTGCCTGAGCCAGCACGCTGCTGCTTTCAAACTCGCATGCTGGTCCTGAATACTTCCATGTGCCCTTGATTGAAGTCTCTGTTGTAGCCTTGTCGCCAACAACACTGCCTACTACTCCCTTAAGGATGTCGCTGATACTCTGTGCTTTAACGCTCGATGTGAGCAGGCACATAAGTGCCATCATAAAAACAATCTTAAAATTCTTCATTACCTTTTTTATTTTTATATAATTCCTAATTAATAATATGTATGTCGCGCTGTGGGAAGGGTATCTCTATATGATGCTCGTTGAGCGTGTTGTATATAGCCTCCTTCACCTGTCCGGTCATTCCGAACTTCTCCTCCACAAGCACCCAGTAAGTGACGAACAGATTGACCGAGTTGTCGCCAAATTCGTCAAACACTACGCTTACTGGCTTCTTCAGGTCTATTACGTCGCGTCCGTCAGTGCTCTTGCGTGCCTGAGCCTTCACTGCGGCAACGAGCATCTGCCTTACTTCTTCAACGTTTGAGCCGTAGGCAACACCCACGGGCACCTTCACCATCTCGTACGAATGGTTCTTGGTGATGTTCTTGAAGTTCTTGCTGAAGAGCGAACTGTTGAGGAAGGCAATGACGCATCCGTCAGCCGTCAGCACCTGCGTGCTCTGATAGGTGATGCTGTCCACCTTGCCACGTATGCCGTCGCACTCGATGAAGTCGCCCACACGCACACGTCCCGTCATGAGCGATATGCCGTAGAAGAAGTTCTCGAGCAGGTCTTTCATTGCAAAACCCACACCTGTGGCCAATCCTGCCGATATCACGGAGATGGCTGTCGACGGTATCTTGAGCATCTTGATGGCTATGATGGCATAGAGTCCCCAGCAGCAGATGGCTATGATGTTGTTGGCGAGCGTGAAGTTGGGCTTGCCGTTGACTACTATCTTAGAGCGGTGATACTTATGATAGAGCGACTTGATGAGATAGTTGAGATAGCGGAAGACGAAGAACTGCGAGCCCACCATCACCAGCTTCAGTATCGACAGCTGCACCACGCCGGTGACATTGAGGAAGTCGAACTGGAATATCTTCCACACCGTGTCGGTCAGGTCGAACACGTTGGCTGCCCACCATATCGACAACAGCACCGAGAACACGCTCAGTACAGGCACCAGTGCCATGTATATGAAGTCGTAGAACCACGTCACGTTGATGTGCGCACCGTGACTTACGTTGATGACACTGAGCAGCGACCCCTTGCGCGCTTTCTCAGCTTCCTTCTCCGAGTGGATGCGGTGGCTGAGCCAGCGGCGCTCGTACACGCCGAGCATGTCATAGACGCAGGTGATGGTCTGAATGCAGCTCAGCTGGAACATCCACCATATCAGCACCTGCACCGACAGCAGCACGTAGCCATACAATGCCGATGCGGTGGAGAATGTCATCATGAGCAGCGATATCCACGTATAAAATATGTCGGAACGCGGAATGTTGTCGTTGTGGCGCGTTATGACGTTCCACTGCCACAGTGTAAACACGAGCAGTATAGGGGGGAAGATGAGCGCCACAAGATTGTTCGGAATGAACACTATACGGAACGTTATGACGATGAACGACATGAGCATAATGGGCGTATAGATGCGGAAACCGCTCTTTATCTGAGTGCCCGTGAGGCGCACAAGCAGCGAGAAGAAGATGGCACACAACAGCCAGGCGTACTCTATGAGCAGCTTGGACGCCATGAGGAAGAAGTTGTGATACATGAACGAGCGCGCCACCATCACCGACACGGCGAAGATGAACATGGCTACGAACAGAATGAGGCACACCTTCTTCTTCATGAAGTTTTCGGTGCGGAATCGGCGCGGCACAAGCCAGCGCACGAGCACATTGCTCAGCAGGGCAGCTACGATGATGTAAAAGAGCACGAACACTGACAGACCCATCACAATCGGACCGCGCCACTGCGAGTAGACCTGGCGTTCGGTGCCGTTGACGGTCTTCACCTTCTCGGTGTTGTACTTCTCGCTCACATCCGCCTTGGCGTTATGGTACGACATAGGCATCGAGGCGAGTATCTCGAGATAGTTTTGGTCGCCATTGACAAATATGTTGTGCTGTATCTCGTTGTATCGCTGCATGGCATAGTCGTTCACCTTCTTGAGGCGTTGCGATATGCGCTGGTAGTGCTCGTTGTCCTTCTGCACCGAGGCGCGCATGTTGGTGAGGTTGCGGCACAGGGCTGTAGCGTAGGCAAGGCACGCCTTGCGGTCGGCCTGACCCGCCTCGTCGAGCATGAAGGGCAGCTGTCGCTGCTTGCCGTTCTTGTCGAGTATGTACTTCGGGCCCTTAGCCTTGCCGTTCTTGATGTCCTGCTGCATCTTGAGCGACGGCGGTATGTTGCCGAGCGTCTCCATAAGATACTGATAGCGTGCTATCTCGGCATCCATACGCTTCATGATGCGGTCGTATGGCATGCGTCGCTTGCTGAACTCGCGATACAGCTCGGTGGCTTCATGGCATGCGTATGTCATGTCGAACGTGAAGTCCTGCTTCTGCGAGTAGAGCATCAGCGCAATCTGGTCGCTGCGCTGCATGAGCGAAATCATCTGCTTGTGCTGCTGTTGGTTGTACACGGCATAGCGCGCCATGTTCTGTCGTTGTTCGTTGAACGATGTCTCCAACTCGGCACGCAGCACTGAGAGTGTCGACTTCAGATTTTTCTCCTTCAGCACAGCACCGGTGTTTATTGTCACGCATAGCATGATGATAAGACACAGCACGCGCCTTATAGTTTTTGTTGTCATATAATAATTGCTTGTTTTTCTTACCTTTTACGTTGTAGGGAATGTTGCTCGAACATGCAAATTTATAGTATTTTTCTCAAAAAAAAGACCTGCTTGCCATATTTTTAGCCGTGTAGTCAGTCAACGACGGTTTAAAATATGCCAGCAGGCCTTTTTGTTCAATTAATATTTATGTCGTATGTCTATGTGTGTTGAGGCTTACTCGCCAACAACCACAGCTTCGTCCTCATTCAGGGTTTGCTGTTCCTTGCCCTTTAGGCTTTCATAGCTGTCAGCCTCCTTCACCTTCAGTCCGGCAAGAAGAGCCTTGACGTGGTTGCCGTTGGCATCGATAGTAGTCTCGGGCATGAAAAGCACACGCGAACCAATTATATCCGAAGTGCTGAACTCCTTGGCGCTGGTGGCACCCTTTGAGCGTAGAGCCACCTTAAACGAACCAATGCCGTCAATCTTCACCTTGTTGCCACGCTGCAACTCCTGACGTATCACCTCCGAAAGTTCGGTCAGCACGGCCACGATATCCGACTTCTTTACGGTACTGTTGTTCTGCATCACCTCTGCGAGTTCCTTGATGCTTACGGTCTCACGATAAGTAGCGCGAGCATAATACTTTCCGTTAGTCTCACCCTTACGATTGCTCTGATAGATCTTGAAATTTACTGCCATAATTCTTCAATGTTAAGTGTTAAATGTTAATTGTTAAGTGTTTTGTGTTTGTGTTTTTCTTGGTAGAGCACGAGTAGTGCGGACTTAGTCGACATCAGTCCGGCGGATGCATCCATTTTGTATGCTCTGCCTTTTAGCAATCAGTATGTTTCTGATTACGTTTGCAAAGGTATAAACTGGCGCAAGCGATGTCAAGTGTTTGGCAGTATTTTTTGAAAAAGTTTTTATTTCAGCCCTTCTACGATTCTTTTCAGCCCTTCTACGAGTCGTTCACGTGGGCACGCCATATTGATGCGGATGAAGTGTTCGCCTTCTCGTCCGTACATGCTTCCGGCATTCACCCATACCTTGTGGTCGTGCAGCAGTCGTTCTTCTATTTCTTCAGATGTCTCGTCTATCGCCGAGCAGTCTACCCATGCCAGATAGGTGCCTTCCATGCGCATTACGGGCAGATGGGGCAGGGCTTCAGCCATGTGCTGTAGCAGCCATTCGTAGTTGGCGGTGATGTACTGGCGCAGTCCGTTGAGCCATTCCTCGCCTCCGTCGGTGTATGCCGCCATAAGCGCTTCTACTCCGAACGGATTGACATCGCACACCTCGTTGATGTTGATGGCACGGTCGATGCGCTCGCGCACCTGGGCATCGCGGCACACTATGTTGGCTATCTGCAGACCGGCTATGTTGAACGCCTTCGACGGCGAGCAGCAGGTTATTGAGCCGTGACTCAGCTCGTCGGGCAGCGATCCGAACGGAGTATACTTATTGTCATGTAGTGTCAGCTCGCAGTGTATCTCGTCCGACACTACGCGTATGCCGTGCTTGTGGCACAGCTCAGCCACACGTGTCAGTTCAGAGCCTGTCCACACACGTCCGCCGGGATTGTGCGGATTGCACAGCAGCAGGAGTCGGGCACGCTCGTGCGACAGCTTTTTGTCCAAATCGTCAAAGTCAATCTCATAGCGCAGCTTCTCCTTATTATATATAAGGGCATTCGACACCATTTCGCAGCCGTTGTTGCGTATGCTCGAATAGAAGCAGTTGTACACCGGACCCTGCACTATCACCTGGTCGCCCGGCAGTGTGAGCGCCTTGATGACGGCGGATATGGCGGGCACCACGCCCGACGTGTATATGATGTCAGACGGAGTGAAGTGCCATTGGTGACGGCTTGCAAACCATCGGCACACCGCCTCGTAGTAGGCATCGGGCACACGTGTGTATCCGAATATACCATGAGCCACGCGACGCTGCAACGCCTCGGTTATGGCAGGATAGGTCTCGAAGTCCATGTCTGCCACCCAGAGGGGTATGACATCGGCAGACGGTGCCGAGTCCCACTTGTACGAATTGGTGTGACGGCGGGATGGCGCAGAAAGCTTATAACTCATAATACATAATAAATATTTAAAGATTATTTTGTGATAATATAACTGGCTATAATGACAAATATTGTTGGAAGTAAACTATCTATCAACGACTTGATTCTGTCTCTTATACACATCTCCGAGCCCACGA
>ERZ1026901.1317-NODE-1317-length-14671-cov-11.180487_pt1 | contig 14671 bp, 15 predicted proteins | sample MGYA00380179_ERZ1026901 | MGnify/ENA primary metagenome ERZ1026901 (study PRJEB33269, sample SAMEA4719815) | human gut metagenome | biome: human-associated habitat; feature: organic feature; material: feces | place: Cameroon | collected 2013-10 ... | reverse complement strand
GATTAGGTCTTGGATTTCATGAACACAACCAGATAAACACACTCAACCCGGCATCGTACGCCTCTATCGACTCCCTGTCGTTCATCTTCGATGCAGGTATTTCTGGACAGATTACCAACTATAAGGAAGGCGGAAGAAAGATCAATGCAAAGAATGCCAACTTCGAGTATGTAGTGGCAGGATTCCGCTTGGCAAAGCATCTCGGACTTAGCTTCGGTATTCTTCCCTTCTCCAACATAGGATACAATTACTACAATACCGATAAGGTAGGCAATTCTTCAAGCGAGACTACCACTACATCGTATGTCAACACATACAATGGCAGCGGCGGTCTGCATCAGGCTTATCTCGGTATGGGCTGGATGCCCGTAAAGGGACTGGCATTTGGCTTCAACGCCTCATATCTCTGGGGCAGCTACACACGCTCTGTTGTCAATTCCTATACCGACAGCTATGTCAACACCCTTTCACGCTACTATACAGCCACAGTCAATAGCTACAAGCTCGACTTCGGCGTACAGTACACCCAGAAGATTTCAAAGAAGGACGAGCTGACTATCGGTCTTACCTACGGTCTTGGCCATAAGTTGGGTGCCGACCCCAAGTGTCAGGTTATCTCAAACAATGCACAGACTGGCGTAGCCGATACAGCCACCTATAGCAACAACGCTAAGAACAGTCTCGAACTGCCTACCACATATAGCGCAGGCTTTATGTGGAACCATGCAGGAAGCTGGAAAATCGGAGCCGACTATCAGTTGCAGAAATGGTCGAAGACAGTTTATCCGCAGCTGGTCAACCAAAACGGAACAACCGACTATGTTACAACCAAGGGTATGTTTGCCGACCGTCATAAGTTCACACTTGGTGGCGAGTATTGCCCGCAGGAGAACAGCCGCAAGTTCCTCAAGCGCGTACACTACCGCCTTGGAGCGTCATACGCCACAAACTATCTGAAGATAAACGGCGTAGACGGTCCGAAGGAATACAGCGTAAGCGCAGGCTTCGGAATACCGGTTGTCAATGGCTACAACAACCGTTCGCTGCTTAACATATCAGCACAATGGGTACACCAGGACAGCAAGACAATGATTACAGAAAACTCTTTCCGCATCAACATCGGACTGACATTCAACGAGCGTTGGTTTGCTAAGTGGAAGATGGAATAATAGAACAAAAAGTAATATTGCGATAGAAACTCGGATGAAATACAGCAAAATCATAATATTGGCACTTGTCATATCAGCCTTTTTAGGAGCATGTCAGGAGCAGAAAGAGCATACAGCAGCAGCTGTACACGACAGAGACTCCGTGTCGATGATGATTAGCTATGGTGTCAACACACTCATATCCGACTCAGGCGTAATAAAATACCGCATTGTGACCGAACGGTGGGAAGTGAACACCGTGCGCAACCCGTCGCGCTGGATATTCGAGAAGGGACTTTTCTTTGAGCAATTCGACGAGAAGTTTCATGTTCAGTCGTACATCCAGTGCGACACAGCTTACTATTACGACCAGAAACGTCTGTGGGAACTACGCAGCCGTGTAAGCGTACTCACCAAAGACGGTGTAAGATTTACAAGTCAACAACTATTCTGGGACGAGACCAAACACGAGCTGTACTCCAACGTATACTCTAAACTCGTAACACCCGAACGAACCCTCGAAGGCGCTTACTTCAGAAGCGACGAACGCATGACCAAGTATTTTGTGTCAAATAGCCGTGGTTCGTTCGAGAAGACAGACATTGCAGGCAGTGGCGACACTATAACAACTGCACCCGATACGGTCAAGGCTAACATCCGACCGCAGGCTAAGCCTATACGCCGCATGCAGCCTGCCAAATAAAAATTATATAAAAACACAGTGGAAACAGACATTCCTTTATTAATAAGTATAGCGGTGACAATGGTGTTGTCAGCGTTCTTCTCGGGCATGGAGATAGCTTTCGTGTCAAGCAATCGTATGCTTGCCGAAATGGATCGCCAAGGCAACCATCTCACCAAAAAACTAATATCAAAATTCTACAGCCATCCCAACGGGTTTGTCAGCACAATGCTCGTGGGCAACAATATTGTGCTCGTTGTGTATGGCATCCTGTTTGCAAGCCTGTTTGACAACACTCTGTTCAAGGGACTTGATGACGGAGCAAGAGTGACAGCTGACACAATTCTGTCTACTCTTGTAATATTGTTCACCGGCGAATTCTTGCCGAAAATACTCTTCAAGAACAATGCCAACCGACTGTTGGCGGTATTTGCCCTGCCAGCTTACTGCTTCTACGTACTTTTGTGGCCTATAAGCAAGTTTGCGACATTCCTATCCAAGATACTTCTGCGCTTAGTAGGCATTCATATGGAGACCGAGAGCGACGACGAAGGCTTCTCTAAGGTCGACCTCGACTACCTTGTACAATCAAGCATAGAGAATGCACAGAACGAAGACGAAATAAACGACGAAGTCAAGATATTCCAGAATGCACTCGACTTCTCCGACTGCAAAGTACGCGACTGCATGGTGCCACGTACAGAGATAAATGCCGTAGACGTGAACGACTGCTCTACCGAGAAACTCATGCAGAAATTCATAGAAAGCGGCAACTCCAAAATAATTGTCTACGAGGACGATATCGACCATATAGTAGGCTACATACACAGTTCGGAGATGTTCCACAACCGCGACAGATGGCGCGAATGCGTTTGCAACATGCCCTTCGTGCCTGAAACAATGGCTGCTCAGAAGCTTATGCATATATTCTTACAGCAGAAGAAGAGTCTGGGCGTGGTTGTCGACGAATTCGGAGGTACAAGTGGCATTGTGTCGCTTGAGGACATAGTAGAGGAGATATTCGGCGACATCGAGGACGAGCACGACAACGACAAGTATATTGCCAAGCAGATTGGCGACCATGAATACATCATGTCTGCACGACTTGAGATAGACAAGGTGAACGACCTCTTCGGCATCGGACTGCCCGAAAGCGACGAATACATGACTGTAGGCGGATATATATTGCACGAATACCAGAGTTTCCCAAAGCTCAACGAAGTAATCAATATCGGCCCGTTCGAATTCCGCATCATCAAGAGCACAATGACAAAAATAGAATTAGTAAGGCTAAAAGTACACGATAAAACCAATTTTTAGCCGCAAACGTGCCATAGTTTGCCAATAAATTAGTATTTTTGTACGCCTTTTGAAACACATGGCCCTTACGAGGCTTGTCATAGGCACATAAAAACCGGTCTATCATTAAAACGGAAATAAAAAAAATAAATAATAAACAATTAAAAATGGCAGCATTAGGAAAAATCAGAAGTAAGGGAGTCCTGCTGATATGCATTATCAGTTTGGGCCTTTTTGCATTTATTGCCGAAGAGGCATTCCGCTCTTGCGAGTCGTCAAGCAATGAACACCGACAGCAAGTAGGAGAAGTTTTAGGAGAGAAAATCAATGTTACTGATTTTCAGAAGATGGTTGACGAATACACCGAAGTCATCAAAATGCAGCAGGGTCAGGAAAACCTTAACGAGGACCAGCTCAATCAGGTTAAGGACATGGTATGGAACACATACGTGCAGACCAAGCTCGTTGAGAACGAGGCAAAGCGTGTAGGACTTACCGTAACAGACAGCGAGTTGCAGAACGTACTCAACGAAGGCACCAACCCCATGCTTGCTCAGACTCCTTTCTACAATCAGCAGACAGGACGCTTTGACGCAAACGCACTCAAGAAGTTCCTTGCTGAGTATAAGGCTCAGAGCCAGACTAATCCGCAGATTGCAAAGCAGTATGAGAGCGTTTACAAGTACTGGACATTCATCGAAAAGACTCTGCGTCAGCAGCTCCTCGCACAGAAGTTCCAGGGACTCTTCGCTCATTGCTTGCTCGCAAACAAGGTAGAGGCCAAGATGGCATTCGACGAGCAGAACGAGGAAAGCCAGATACAGCTTGCATCACTTGCCTACACAAGCATCGACGACAACAAGGTACAGATTTCTGATGCCGATCTCAAGGCTAAGTACAACGAGATGAAGCCACGCTTCAAGCAGTATGTAGAGAGCCGCGACATCAAGTACATCGATGTTCAGGTTAAGGCTTCTGCTGCTGACGTTGCAGCTCTTCAGAAGGAGTTTGCTACATACAGCAAGGATCTTGCTGCTGCAGCCGATCCCTCAGACGTAGTACGCAAGAGCACATCATTGGTTAACTATACAGGTGTACCTGTGACTAAGGAGGCTTTCCCCTACGACATCGCACAGCACCTCGACTCTATGGCAGTAGGCTCTACAAGCAAGGTTCTTGAGAACAAGGCTGACAATACACTCAACCTTATCAAGCTCGTTGCAAAGCAGCAGATGCCTGACTCAATCCAGTTCCGTCAGATTCAGGTAGTAGGCGCTACAGCTGACGAAGCCACAAAGCGTGCCGACTCTATCTACACAGCTCTTAAGGCTGGTGCCGACTTCGAGGTTCTCGCCAAGAAGTATGGTCAGACTGGTGAGAAGACATGGATGACTACACGTCAGTATCAGAGCGCTCCTTCGCTCGACAAGAACACTAAGGACTACATCATGGCTCTCAACACCATGTCGGTAGGCGAGATAAAGAACATGCCTCTCTCACAGGGCAACCTCATCGTTCAGGTTTCTGACCGCAAGGCAATGACTACAAAGTATACTGCAGCAGTTGTCAAGAAGAACATCACATTCTCTAAGGATACCTACTCTGCTGCTTACAACAAGTTCAGCTCATTCGTCAGCGCTAATCTCACAGCCGAGGATCTCGTGAAGAACGCAGCCAAGTCGGGCTATTCTGTTCTGGAGCGCAAGGACGTTACTACAGCCGAGCACAATCTGGCTGGCATACGCAGCACACGCGAGGCAATGCGTTGGTTGTTCGACGCCAAGAAGGGTGCCGTATCTCCTCTCTACGAGTGTGGTGACAACGACCACCTGCTCATCGTTGTTCTTGACAACATCAATGAGGTAGGCTATCGTTCATTGGACGACGCTCAGGTTAAGGAGATTGTTAAGTCTGAGGTTATGAAGGACAAGAAGGCAGAAATGCTTATTGCCAAGTTCAATGGTGTTAACAGCATTGCAGCTGCCAAGGGCAAGGGTGCCAATATCACAGCAGTCAATCAGGTGACATTCGCTGCTCCTGTATTCGTTTCGGCTACTGGCGCAAGCGAGCCTGCACTGAGCGGTGCTGTTGCAGCTACAGCTAAGGGCAAGTTCTCTAAGGCTCCTGTCAAGGGCAACGCTGGTGTATATGTATTCCAGGTAACTGGTAAGACACAGCGTCCAGGCAAGTTCAATGCAGCCGCTGAGATGCAGAAGCTTCGCCAGAAGGAAATGCAGGCAGCAGGCAACTTCATGAACGAGCTTTACATCAAGGCTAACGTAGTTGACAACCGCTACCTCTTCTTCTAAAGAGACACAACAAAACCAATATTTATATATCATAAAAGGTCTGAAGGCTTTTGCTTTCAGACCTTTTTTTATACCTTTGTATCTAATAACCGCAAATAACTATTAGTTAAACCAAAACCAATATAAAATGTCAAGCATTACAACTATTAAGACGTTACGCACAATCGATATTACGCTTATTCCCTCTCGCTTTATCGCCTTGTTAATTGGCATCATTATGATGGCATGTGCCAACACTTGTATTGCACAGGAAACAGAACTATTCAAGCTGGTGAAGAATGTAACAGAACTACAGGAAGGGGATACTGTGATTGTTGTGAACAACATAGTTCGTGATAATGGTCATTGTTCAGCATTAGGAACAACATTAAGCAAAGATAAAAGCGAAATCTGCGGATGTAAAATAGAGGTCAAAGGAGAAATTGCATATGCAACTCCAGATGTAGACAGAATTAAGTTAGAAAAAGACAATACATACTGGCTTTTGTATTCAATGACGCAACAAAAGTACATTTGCAATGGCAATAAGAAAAAAGTAACCAATAAATTGACTTTTCTAAACAAAGATGACGATTCATTCAAACATATATCTAGAACCGAAATATCCATAGATAAAAATAATATTGCTATTATTCAATATCCATACAAATGGGTTAGTAAAAAAGAGATTTATCCTGAAGCTACACTAGCTTTCTATTATATAGGAGGCGATACAAACCCTAATTTTACTGGCTATTTCAGTTGTTATGATATTGATAAGATTGATGAGTCAGACCAAATGGTCCAACTCTACAAGAAGGTGTCCTCTACTCCCCTTACTCTCAATGACGAGAAAGACAACTCAGGATTGCTTAAATCCAACAACGGACAGCAGACCGCAGTAAAGCTCTCGCGTAAGCTCTTGGCTAACCAATGGAATACATTCTGCGTGCCATTCGACATTGACGTCACAGACGGCAAAATAAACAGCATTAAGGCGAGTGTGATGGAATACGACCATACCACAGGCAACACAATGGAGTTTAAGGAGGCAACAAAGATAGAAGCCGGAAAGGCTTATCTGGTTAAGCCGTCAGACAATATAACCGACCTGCTATTCGACAACGTGACTATCAAGAACGTCACCCCTGCGGTTAGTGGCGACGCCAACGGCTACAGCTTCGTAGGAATATACAATCCAAAGACATTCAGTGGCAACGATCAGGAGCGTGTATTGATTTTAGCGAGCGAGGCAAAGTTCATGAAAGTGAAAAACGGACAGCGAATGAAAGGAATGAGAGCATACTTCACGATTCCTGCTGGAACAAAGACAGAAACAGTACGATTGATGATTAACAACCGCCCTACTGCCCTCACCGAAATCACCACTACCCCATCGACATCAGAAAAGATATTCTACATTGACGGCACTTATGCCGGCTCCGACATCAAGAACGTCAAAAAAGGAATTGTCATTAAGGGTGGCAAAAAGTATTGGATAAGGTAAAGATCCATCCAATAACAACAATCGGTCATTAGCAATGGGCTTATTCCATTGTCTAATGACCGATTTTCATGCAATACGTCTTCGATGGCAAATGAATACGTCTTCGATGGCAAATGAAAACGTATTCATCAGCAAAGTAATACGTATTCATTCGCAAAGCAATATATATTACTTTACCAAGTATATTAATGATACTTCGCCAAGTATATTAATGATACTTGGCAATGTATATTAATATTACTTTATAATGCCAGCCTCAAGCCACTGGTTGGCTATTGTCTTAGAGTCGGCAAGAGCCGTAGCTTCGTCCACATCGTATTCGTCACAAAGCAGCGACTTGAGCGTTTCTACGTCGAAATCCATGTTCTGTACCTTCTCCCAAAGATAGGCAGCACTGTCGTTCATGCTGATTATCTTTGTGAAATCAATGTTTTCTCTTCCTTCGGCTACAACGATTTTCTCGCCGCACACGTCCTTCAGTACGAAGCCTGTCTTTGTTCTCATATTATTTTTTTCTTATTAATGTTTTAATTTCAGAGTCATTCTATAAGCGAACAGCAGATACCTACGCACTGGCAGCAATGCTGTCCACACGGTCGAATAGATTCGCCATTTCCAGCCTGTGGTATAGTCGGGACGCTTACGCCCCTTACGATAGAAGCAACGGGCAATGCCCAATACCTTGCTTGAGTCGAATTGTTCGGTGGCAAGATTGCCGTCGCCACGCATTGTAATCAGGTTGCCGTCTATCTTTACTATACGGTGCAGCGCATAGCGCCGGGGCAACACTTCAGCCAGCACTACATCCCCTACCCTTACGGGCTTGCTGGGCTTGGTGAGTATTGCCTTGTCGCGTCCATCCTCAAGAAACGGGCGCATACTAATGCCTCGTAACGTCAATGTCACGCTATGGCCTTCGTCAAGAAGCCGTGCTATCTCGGGAATGATGACGTCATTGGCAAACTCCTTATGCCTTACTGACTGACTGTTATTGGTTTGAATCATTGTCGGTTGGTTTAATAGCAATGGTGTCATAGCATAATCGTGCAGCCTCGGCATTGGGCAGACAATGCAACTTGTACACAGGAGGCATCAGTCCTAAGAGTTTTATCACAAGATCGCAGGTCTTGCCGAATACGCCTTTGTCCCATTTCATTGAGGAGCAGGCAGGCACTATTATGCCGAACGCCATGGCAGACGACACCTTCTCCATTCGGTTTTGCTGTGCCCGTTCTATCTTGACAATGGCTCCTAATGGTGCCTTGATGTTGCGATAGCATGGTGTCTTGCCGCTCCACGGACTGCCATAGACGAATGGTTTGTCGCCGATTACTCTGATGATTGGGTTGTCATCGTTCATAAGGTCGCATCCTGGAATGTTCTGCATCCAGAGATTGGTGTGTGTGCTCTTTCCTGTTCCGCTTATGGCTGTGAAGGCGTAGCCGTAGCCATTGTTGCGCACAAGCGATGCATGGATGAGAAGCGTGTCGAGAGCTGCGCCACGGAAGGCATACAGCATCATTATTGCCGTATTGAGTCCGAACGAGCGCATTATAGGTGTACCGTTCAATGCGCATTTGCCTTCGGAGTAGTCGCTATTGGTCTGCAGCATACAGCAGCCGTTTCCGTTTATGTCTTTTACAATGAACTGATAGCCACCACCCTTGACACTGTCTACAATGGTCTTGCCGTTGCCCGTATCAAATATGTCGATTCGCTCTCTCAGCTCTTTGTCTATCGGTTTCAGACTGTCGTCTACCGTCAACGAGAGCATACAATCCTCGTCAGTTTCCTTTATCTTGAAAGGTTCGTATGAGGGTAATAAAAATATGTCATTTGCCGTTTCACCGACAAATGACACACTTATTTTATGTTCTGCAATATTGAAAAAATATTGTTTCACTATCTTGTCTCTTTACTTTTTAGCCTTCTTTTCCTTCTTAGCCTTTTTGGTGTATGCCGAAACCTTTTCGCTGTCGTCCGGCTCTATCGGCTCGAATGAAAAGTCGTGGGCTGTGAGATACTTCACGTTATAACGACCGTTGGCTGTATAACGCTTCTTCATAGCGAAATACTTCTTCTCCACGTCTTTGCGTGTCTTGCCATATACTGTAACGCATGTAGGATTTGGCAATCCGAGAGTCTTGAGCGCCTCACGCAACTGGTAAGAGTAGTTGTCGCGGCTGTAGAGGAAACCGGTCTTGCTGTCTACCCATGTGCCTTCCATAAGCTGAATCTCGGTGAAATATACCGTAGAGTCATTGAATGATGTGGCAAAGCCATATACAAACAATGGCACCTTCTTCTGTGCTGCGTTTGCCATCTTCGGCATAAGCATAGCAACCAAAACTATTATAAATGATTTTATAAACAGTCTACTTGTCTTCATCTTCTTGTTGAAAGTCTTTTTTATATGTTTTATTTATTATCCTCTAACCCTTCAAGGCTGGCGTCTTATCTTCCAAGATAGGCTTTCAGCATCTTGTTCTTGGTATTCTGTTTGAGCTTGCGTATTGCCTTCTCGCGTATCTGGCGCACACGTTCGCGTGTGAGTCCGTACTTATTGCCAATCTCTTCCATTGTGCATTCAGGCTGGTTGATGCCGTAATAAGCCTCTATCACGTTACGCTCACGCTCATTGAGTGCTGTAAGTGCGCTTGCTATCTCCTCGCGCAGCGACTCCATTAGCAGCGTGTTGTCTGTTTCGGGCTCAGCATCGCTCTGCATAAAGTCAATCATGCTTGTGGCGTCACTATCTGACACCGGAGCATCTACCGATACCTGATGTGTGTTCACCTTAAGCACATCCTCTATCTTGTCGTGAGGGATGTCGGTCTTCTCGGCTATCTCGTCAATGCTCGGGCGACGCTCGTTCTCCTGTTCAAACTGGTTGAGTATGCGATTTATCTTGTTGACGCTTCCCACCTGGTTCAACGGCAAGCGTACGACACGGCTCTGCTCGGCTATTGCCTGCAATATGCTCTGTCGTATCCACCATACGGCATATGAGATGAACTTGAATCCTCGTGTCTCGTCGAACTTCTCGGCAGCCTTGAGCAATCCGATGTTTCCTTCGTTGATAAGGTCGGGAAGGCTCAAGCCTTGGTTCTGGTATTGCTTTGCAACTGAGACAACAAAACGCAGATTCGACTTTGTAAGCTTCTCTAAAGCCTTACGGTCGCCAGTCTTTATGCGGCGAGCCAGTTCTGCTTCTTCCTCCACAGATATCAGTTCCTCATGTCCAATGTCATGAAGATACTTGTCAAGCGAGGCATTCTCTCGGTTTGTAATTGAGCTTGTGATTTTCAGTTGTCTCATTAAGTGCTGTTTTTTTGATATTATGTTCTGCAAATTTAACCAATAATATTGGTTGTCGCAAATTTTTCATTGCTTATTTTACACTTGGTTTTCCAGCTTTGCTTCTTGCCTGCTCAGCAGCGTACTCCCGTATGCTCTGTAATGAAGTCGTTTTGAGGTGCAAATGGGGTCGTTTTGGTATACAAAAGGGCTCCTTTGGGAGTGCCAAAGAAGCCCTTTTATAAGGCTGAAGGAGTCCTTTTGTGGAATAGGCAAAAGGACAAGCCTTTGTTTTATGTATTAGTCTTCAAGCGGAACGGCGAAGTAAGCCTTCTTGCCTGTAGGATAAACGCCCTGTATGTAGAGCACCGGATTGCGGCTTGTAGAAGCTTCCTTCACGAGATTCTGCAGATCTTCGATTGTTCTGACTGCGTTGTCGTTGACACGCTGGATGATGAATCCCTTTGTAATGCCTGCATCCTTGAACTTGCCTGAGTTGACCTTCAACACCTCAAGACCATAGCTGATGTTGAGCTGCTTCTTCTGGCTGTCGGTGACTGTACGGAAGTTGCCTCCGAGCACGTCGAGGTCGGCCTTCTTCACTACCTGTGTATTGCCCTGCTCGTTCTTCAGTGTCAAAGTCTTGCTTGCCTTCTTCTTGTCGCGCAGATATGATACCGACACCTTGTCGCCCGGACGCTTCTTGGCAAGATACTCCTGCAGGTCGGCCATCTTGTTCATTTCCTTTCCGTCAATGGCGGTAATGACGTCGCCTACCTTCAGACCGGCTTCCTCGGCTGAGCTCTCTTCTACAATCTTAGCCACGTAGATGCCTTCCATTGTGCCAAGGTCGATGTCCTTGCCCTGCTCCTTCTGAGCGTCAACATAGTTCTTGACATCCTGTCCCTGAATACCGATAACGGCACGCTGAACAGTTCCGTACTTCTTGAGATCGTCGACTACCTTGTTCATAATAGATGTAGGAATGGCAAATCCATAACCGCTGAACGAACCTGTCTGCGAGTAGAGCATTGCATTGATACCGATAAGCTCGCCACGGGTATTTACAAGCGCACCGCCTGAGTTGCCCGGATTGATGGCTGCGTCGGTCTGGATGAACGACTCTACACCGTTCTGATAAAGCGAACGGCCCTTGGCGCTGACAATACCTGCTGTGACTGTGTTGGTAAGGTTGAACGGGTTGCCTACTGCCAGCACCCACTCGCCTACCTTAATGTTCTCGCTGTTGGCGATTGTTATGGCAGGCAGATTCTTTGCGTCAATCTTGATGAGTGCAAGGTCGGTGGTCTTGTCTGTACCGATGATGCGTGCCGAATACTCCTTGTTGTCGTTGAGTGTCACCGTGAGCTCGTCGGCATCGGCTACAACGTGATTGTTTGTCACAATATATCCGTCGGTAGAGATGATGACACCTGAGCCGGAACCCTGCTGCTTGGGGGTGCGCACGCTACGCTTCTGTCTGCCGTCCTGTCCCTGGTTGGGATTGCCGAAGAATCCAAACGGGTCGCTGAAGAAATCCGAGAATGGGTCGCTCTGTACCTCAACGGTCTGAATCTTAGAGTTCTTTGTGCTGAGAATGTGTACTACCGAAGGCAACGACTTCTCGGCTGCATATGTGAGGTCAACGGGCTGCGCCGGTACTGCTGCCGAAGGAGCCTGTGTAGCATTCACCTTAATCAAGGTTCCAGTAGAAAAGGCAAAGGCAAGTGCGCTCATTGCCACAACCAAATACTTAGAATACTTTTTCATAGTTCTTTTACTTTATTGTTTTTATTATCATTTTATAGTTAAAAGGCTTATGTTAACACAAACTTGCATTCTGACATATTGAAGCCTTCACAAGTCGTAGCTGTGTTAAAACAATAGCGTTTTGTCTTTTTCGGTTGCAAATATAGACGCAATATTTGTTAATGTGTCATTTTGGCATGTATCTTTATCCCATTTTAACACTACAATTTAACATATTAACGGCTGTTAGAAATCGTCTGTCGGTTTTTCACTTTTGTTTGTTTCCTCACGTGATAACAATTGCTATCACGCGTAGTTGCAATTATTCTCTCGGCAGAGAATAAAACTTTCCTGCCGAGAAAGTTATTTTTTCATAACAACATAAAAAAAGAAAGCGACAGTCTCTCCTTTTTAAATCAGAGAGCTGTCGCATCCTTAACTTAATAATATGTAATGTATTCTACCGAATAGCCATTATCTATTCTATCACAACAAGCGGAGCGTCCTCAAGAACACTTTCTCCGTTCTTTACGCAGATAGCTGTAACCTTGCCGTCCTTCTCAGCCTCAAGGTTGTTGGCCATCTTCATAGCCTCGAGCACTACGACTACGTCGCCTGCCTTAACTTCGTCGCCTACAGCAACCTTTATCTCTGTCACAACGCCTGGCAGCGGAGCCTTAAGCGCATTGGCAGTATTTACGTTGGCAGCACTTGTTGCCTCGCCTTCTTCTGCTGCTGCAGCAGGCTGACCGAGCACAACCTTCTTCTTCTCAGGTTCTGCCTCTTGCTCCATCTCGACCTTGAAAGCCTCACCGTTAACATTCACGCTGGCGATATTGCCCTCAACATCCTCTATCTGGACTTTGTATTCCTGTCCGTCGATTGTATATTTGAATTCTTTCATTTCCCCTGTATTTATGGTTTAGCTGTTAAACTCAAGAACTTGGCGTTCCACATCGTCTGACGTGGCTTGATTGTTATGAAACCAGGCTCCTTGTCATGAACGTTGTTGCCCTGGTACTCATATAAAGCCATTGCAATGGCTGCATAGATATTCTTGTCCATTTTCTAAACTTTTATGAATTACATCGGCATGCAGCCATGCTTCTTTGCCGGCAATGACTGACGCTTTGTGGCAAGCTGTGCCAAACCACGGCAGATACGGAAACGTGTGTTGCGCGGCTCGATTACATCGTCAATGTAGCCATATGAGGCAGCCTCATACGGATTGGCAAACTTATCTGTATATTCATCTTCCTTCTCTGCGAGGAATGCCTTAACATCCTCTCCTGCCTCTTTCTTGGCCTTGGCTTCCTTGCCACACAGGATAGCAACAGCACCGCTGGCACCCATAACGGCAATCTCTGACGACGGCCATGCGAAGTTGAGGTCGGCACGAAGCTGCTTGCAGCCCATAACGATGTGCGAACCACCGTAGCTCTTGCGCAGAGTGATTGTAATCTTAGGCACTGTAGCCTCACCGTAAGCATAGAGAAGCTGTGCACCATGCTGGATAACTGCGTTGTACTCCTGACCTGTACCGGGAAGGAATCCAGGAACGTCAACAAGCGAAACGATAGGAATATTGAAAGCATCACAGAAACGTACGAAGCGTGCTGCCTTACGGCTGGCGTTAACGTCGAGCACACCTGCATAAGCTGCCGGCTGGTTGGCTACGATACCAACGCTCTGACCGTTGAAACGTGCGAAGCCGATGATGATGTTCTTGGCAAACTTAGGCTGTACCTCGAAGAACTCGCCATTGTCGGTAATGGCACCGATAACCTTGTACATATCGTAAGCCTTATTGGGATCGTCGGGGATAATCTCGTTGAGCGAATCATCCATACGGTTGATGGGATCGTTGCACTCTACACGAGGAGCCTCCTCTGTGTTGTTGCTCGGGATGAATGAGAGCAAGCTCTTGATCATCTCTATCGCCTCCTCCTCTGTCTTGGCTGCGAAATGTGTCACACCACTCTTTGTAGCATGTACCGAAGCGCCGCCAAGGTGCTCAGCGTCAATATCCTCACCTGTTACGGTCTTGACAACCTTAGGACCTGTAAGGAACATGTAAGAGGTCTGCTCCTTCATGATGATGAAGTCGGTAAGGGCAGGTGAGTAAACTGCACCACCTGCACACGGACCCATAATGGCTGAAATCTGAGGTACTACACCTGAAGCGAGGATGTTGCGCTCGAAAATCTCGCCATAGCCGGCAAGAGCGCAGATACCTTCCTGAATACGTGCACCACCTGAGTCGTTCATGCAGATAACAGGTGCACCCATTGTCATGGCCATATCCATTACCTTGCAAATCTTCTGTGCCATTGTCTCAGAGAGCGAACCACCGTTGACGGTGAAGTCCTGAGCATATACGTATACCAATCGGCCGTCTACTGTAGCACTACCAGCTACTACACCGTCACCATAATAATGCTTCTTGTCCATACCGAAGTTTGTGCAACGGTGCTTCTTGAACATATCATACTCTTCAAACGAACCCTCGTCTACAAGCATTTCGATACGTTCGCGCGCTGTGTATTTGCCGCGTGCGTGCTGCTTCTCAATGGCCTTTTCACCACCACCAAGACGAGCCTGCTCTCGCTTTGCGACCAATTCTTTGATTTTTTCTACTTGTTTGCTCATATTATTATATATGTTATATTGTTCTTAAAATACCGTGCAAAAGTACTAAAAA